>Ga0247713_1000423_pt1 | contig 26232 bp, 16 predicted proteins | sample 21E_NmetaG_FD_189936 | JGI IMG/M metagenome (GOLD analysis project Ga0247713, IMG submission 189936) | Soil microbial communities from hillslope of Landscape Evolution Observatory, University of Arizona, Oracle, AZ, United States - 2-1-E_N | ecosystem: Engineered > Artificial ecosystem >... | reverse complement strand
GCGGGGGACGGCCGCGCGCGCCCGGAACACCTGGTAGTCCACGGCCTCGATCGCGTCCAGGATCTGCGCGTACAGGTGGTGGGCGATGCGGATGCCCGCCTGGCTGCCCGGGTGCAGCATCGCCCAGCCGGCCTCGGCACGGCGGTACAGCCTCCGCGTGCGGTCGATCTCGAAGGCCAGCAGACGGCGGAACGCGGGGCCGACGCGACGGGCGTGGAAGTCCCACTCGGTCACGCCGAAGCGCTCCAGGTCCTCCAGCGGCAGGTAGATGCGTCCCCGGTCCCAGTCCTCGCCGATGTCGCGGAGGAAGTTGGTGAGCTGGAAGGCCACCCCGAGCTCCATGGCGTGTGTCCGGGCACCCAGGTCGCGGGTCCCGAGCACGGGCAGCATCATCGAGCCGATCACCGCGGCGGACCCGTACGTGTAGGCGGACAGGTCGGCGTAGGTCGCATAGCGGGTGACCGCGAAGTCCATGGCCATGCTGCGCAGGAAGGCGCGCAGGTCGTCGTGGCAGATGCCGAGCTCCTCGACCGTGCCGACCACGGCGACGAGGACCGGGTCGGTAGCGCGCCCGGCCGCAAGCGCCGCCAGGAACTCCTCGCTCCACGTCTCCAGCGCCGTCCGCCGCTGCTCGGGACTCCACGACAGCTCGAGGTGGTCGACGAGGTCGTCGGCGTAGCGTGCGAAGGCGTACAGCGCGTGCACGTGGCGACGGCGGTGGGCGGGCAGGAAGCGGGTGGCGAAGTAGAACGTCCGCCCGTGCACGGCATTGACCCGCCGGCACAGCTCGTAGCTCTCTCCCATCGTCACGTCGGCACGATCGCCGACGAGCGCGAGCGCAGGCGGCGGATGCCGGTACCCCATCAGCCGCCACCAAGCTGCTGCATGACGCGCTCGGCGGCGAGCTTGCCGCTGACCAGCACCATGGGCACGCCCACGCCGGGGGTCGTGGAAGAACCGGTGAACACGAGGCCGCGGACCTTCGGGGCGACGTTGGCCGGGCGAAACGGTCCGGTCTGGAAGAAGTGGTGGCTGGCCGCGAAAGGCGTCCCGGCCGCCATGCCCCGTGCCGCCCAGTCGGCGGGGGTCACGACCTCGCTGATCACCGTCGCGTCGCGGGCCGGGCCGTAGCCGGATGCCTCGAGGCGCTGCTGTGCGAGCGCGACCTCCCGCGGGCCCTGCGCCGCCCACGCCACCGCGTCGCCGAGCAGGTTCGGGGTGGGCAACAGGTAGAAGGCGACCGCACCCCCGGGCGGGGCCATGGACGGGTCGGTGACGGTGGGCACGGTGAGGAACCACGACGGGTCGCGCTGCATTCGCCCGCCGAGGATGTCGTCGAAGGAGGCCTGGTAGTCCCGGGCGAAGTGGATGTTGTGGTGCGCGGCGCCCGCGAGCTCGGCGTCCAGCCCCAGGTGCACGACCACACATGACGGCGAGTAGCGCAGACGGCGGACCCGCGGCGGTGTCGCCTCGGCCGGCAGGAGATCGCGGTAGGCCACGGGCAAGTCGGCGTTGCACACCACGACGTCAGCGCCCAGGCGCTCCCCGCCAGCGGTCCGCACGCCGGTGGCCCGCCCCGCGTCGACCTCGATCCGCTCGACCGAGGTCCGCAGGCGCAGGTCGACGCCGAGGCGGCCGGCCAGGGCGGCGAGCTCCTCGCTGACCCGGTGCACGCCCCCGTGGGGGAAGAAGACCCCGGCGATGGCGTCCATGTAGGCGATGACGGCGTAGATGCCGAGCGCCTCGTAGGGGCTCATCCCCGCGTACATCGACTGGAAGGTGAACAGCCGAACGAGGCGCCAGTCCCGCAGGAAGCTCCCGACGAGGCCGTGCACCCGGCGGAAGCCGCCCAGGCGCACCAGGCGGGCGAGTGCGGCGGGACGGGCCAGGTCCAGCGGCGAGTCGAAGTTGGCGTCGATGAAGGTGGCGTACTCCGCCTCGTAGAGGTCGCCGAGCCGGCGGGCGAAGCGCACGAACCGGTCCGCCTCGGCGGGTCCGCAGACCGCCCGCACCTCCCCGACCATCGCCTCGAGGCTGCCGCGGATCGCGATCTCCGAGCCGTCATGGAACCGGGCGCGGTACGCCGGGTCCAGGCGGGTCAGCGGCACGTGCTCCTCGCGTGACTCACCGGCCAGCGCGAACAGCTCGTCGAGCAGCGCCGGCATGGTCAGCACGCTCGGGCCGGTGTCGAACGCATACCCGCCGCGCTCGATGCGCCCGGCCCGACCGCCAGGCCGCGCCTCCCGTTCGACGACGGTGACGTCGACGCCGGCTGCGGCCAGCCTGATCGCGGCGGCCAGGCCGCCGAACCCCGCGCCGACGACCACCACCCGCCCGGCCACGGGTCAAGCGCTCAAGCAGCGAAGTGGTAGCGCCCTCATCAAGCGCTCAAGCAGCGAAGCGGTAGCGCCCTCATCGAGCGCTCAAGCAGCGAAGTGGTAGCGCCCTCATCGAGCGCTCAAGCAGCGAAGCGGTAGCGCCCTCATCACGCTGCCCGGTACGCCGCGAAGTCGGCGAGCTCCTCCAGCGCCTCGCGGGCGGAGGCGGGGACGCCGGCCGGTTCCAGCGCCCGGCTGGCGATGGCCCGCTGCTCGGCGATCAGGCGCTCGACGTCCTCCAGCGCCCCGCAGTCGGTGACCACCTGGCGGACCTGCGCGGCGGCGGCGTCGTCCAGCTCGCGGTCGCCGAGGCTCTCGGACAGCACCCGGCGCTCCACCGGACGGGCGCGACGCAGCGCCCGCAGCATGAGCACGGTCCGCTTGCCCTCCCGCAGGTCGGACAGGGAGCCCTTGCCGGTGAACGACGGGTCGCCGAACAGGCCCAGGATGTCGTCGCGCATCTGGAACGCAACCCCCGTCGCGTCGCCGTAGACGCACAACGCCCCCTCGAGGGCGCAGGAACCACCCCCGATGGCGGCCCCCAGCTGGAGCGGGCGGGTGACCGTGTAGCGGCCCGACTTGAGCAGCGCGACCCGCAGCGACTCCCCCTCGGCGGCCGTCTCCCGGCCGGCCAGGCGCAGGTCGAGGTACTGACCCGCCATCACCTCCATGCGCAGCTCGGTGAAGACCCGCCGGGCCTGCTCGATCGCCGCCGCGGGCAGGTCAGCGTTGTCCAGCAGCTGATCGGCCCACACGAAGGCGAGGTCGCCGGCGAGGATGGCGCCGCCCACCCCGAACCAGGCGGGGTCCCCGACCAGCCCCTCCTGCCGGTGGGTGCGGGCCAGCGCCTCGTGCACCGCCGGCCGTCCCCGCCGTTCGGGGGAGTGGTCCATGACGTCGTCGTGGATGAGCGCGAAGGTGTGCAGCAGCTCCACCGCGGCAGCGGGCCCGAAGACGCCGTCGAGGTGGTCGGCGCCGGTCGCCCGGTGTCCCCAGTACACGAAGGCGGGACGCAGCCGCTTGCCGCTGGCGCGCACGAGCGCGGCGACCTCGCGCCCCACGGGCTCGAGCCCCGCGTCGAGGGCGGCCAGGTCGAGAAGCCGTTCGGACAGGAACTGCTGCAGCAGCGCGTCGACGGGGCCGTGGACCACCTCGAGCGCGGCGACCGGTCCGGCCCCGATCGCCACCGGCGACGCCTCGTCGGAGACGGGTTTCGAGCCCGAGGACCTCAGCATCAACGCCTCTCACGCACGCGCCGGGGGGGTGGCGCAACACTGCGTACCTTAGCGTTCGCGGCCGTCGACGGCCCCGTGGAGAGGATGCGGGGGGCCCGTGATGACACCCGGCGCGGGACCGTCGCCGAGGACCAGACGCGCCGCGCCGCATTCCCCGCGCACGGATGGCGGATCGCCGTTCAAGTATTCGCTTCCCGCACCGATGTATGGAGGTGCCCGCACCCAGCGACCCATGGCGCAGGGAACCCCCCGGACAGGCCGTCGACCAGTGGAGGCGCCAAAGTTGTCGCGCGTAACGACCGATGGCAAGCAGTTCGCCCTAGACGGTACGAGGTTCCGCTTCGCTGGCGTCACCTACGGCACCTTCACCGACCGCGGAGACGGGCACCTGTACCCGGAGGCGCCGCAGGTGCGTCGCGACTTCGCCGAGATGGCCTCTCGCGGGTTCACCGTCGTGCGCACCTACACCCCGCCGCCGCCCGATGTGGTCGACCTCGCGGCGGACTGCGGCCTGCATCTGCTGGCCGGGGTGTACTGGCCCGACTGGCGCTACCTCAGCGCCTCCGGCGGCCGTGACCAGCGCCACGTCGCGCGCGAGGCGCGCGCCGCCGTTGCTCGGACGACGCGCCGGCTTGCAGGGAGCAATCACGTCCTCGGCCTGTCACTGGGCAACGAGATCCCCGCGGACGTCATCCGCTGGCAGGGCGCGGCAACGGTCGAGCGCACCCTTGCCGAGCTCACCACGGTGGCCCGTGAGATCGACCCGACCATGCTCGTGACCTATGGCAACTACCCGACCACCGAATACCTGCGCTTGGACACGCTGGACTTCCTCTCTTTCAACGTGTTCCTCGAACGCCCCAACGATCTGCGTCGCTACCTCACCCGGCTGCACCACCTCGCGGGCGACCGACCGCTGGTCCTGGGCGAGATCGGCCTTGACGCTGGTACGGGATCAGCCGGTGCCGACCGGCAGGCGGCGGCGCTCGACTGGCAGCTCGAGACGGCGCTCGAACAGGGTGTTGCGGGAACGAACGTGTTCTCCTGGACCGACGAGTGGGCGGTCGGCGGCACCCCGGTCACCGACTGGCACTTCGGCCTGACGACCGCCGACCGGGCCCCACGCCCGGCGCTGGACGTCGCGGAGCGGTGGAACCGCCGCACCGTCGCAGACCTCGACCACCCGTGGCCTGCGATGAGCGTCGTCATCTGCGCGTACAACGCCGAGGAGACCATCGAGGAGTGCCTGGACCACACCTGCGCACTGGAGTACCCCGACCTCGACGTCGTCGTCATCGATGACGGCTCGACCGACCGGACCGCCGAGCTCGCCCGCCGCCATCCGCGCGCCCGTGTCGTCACCGTGCCCCACGCCGGACTGGGCGTCGCCCGCAATGCCGGGATCGGCGTTGCACGCCACGATCTGATCGCCTACCTCGACAGCGACGCCTACCCGAGCCCCGAGTGGCCCTACTACCTGGCGCTGGGACTGAACAGCCACACCGTCGCGGCGGTCGGCGGGCCCAACGTGCCGCCGCGCGACGACCCACCCGGGGCGCACATCGTGGCCCGGGCACCCGGCGGACCGGTCCACGTGCTGACCGGCGACGACCGGGCCGAGCACGTCCCCGGCTGCAACATGGCGTTCTGGCGCTACGCCCTCGAGGAGGTCGGCGGGTTTGACCCGATCTTCACCTCCGCCGGTGACGACGTCGACGTCTGCTGGAAGGTCCTCGACGCCGACCTGGAGATCGGGTTCCATCCCGCGGCCCTGGTGTGGCACCACCGCCGGCCCACGATCCGCACCTACTTCCGACAGCAACGCGGCTACGGACGCTCCGAGGCCCTCGTCGAGTCGCGGCACCCCGACCGCTACACGGCGCTCGGAACGGCCCGCTGGCACGGCCGCATCTACAACCCGACCGCCCGCCATGTCGGTCGGCAGCGCATCTATCACGGCCCGTTCGGCGCGGCCGCCTACCAGTCGGTGTACGGGGCCGGCGGCCATGCCGCGGATGTCGCCTACCAGCTCGGCGGGCCGATCGCGGCCGCGTCGCTCCCGCTGCTGGCGGCCGCCCCCTGGATGCCCGCGGTCGCCGCCCCCGGCGTCATCGGTGCCCTGTTCCTGCTCGCGATGGCCACCATCGGCATGCTGCGCGCCGATCCGCCCGAGCGCTGGCACGGGTCACGGCTGCGCTTCCGCGCGACCGTGGCGCTGCTGCACCTGACCCAGCCGCTCGTGCGCCTGTGGGGGCGCTACCACCGCAACGCGGTCACGCCGCTGCCGCAACGCACCATGCCGGCCCTGCCGCAACCCGTCCGCCGCGTGGACAGCCACACGGTGTTGTTCCCCGCGACCCGCGACCGTGCCGACGTAGCCGCAGATCTCGTCGCCGGGCTGAGGAGCGCAGGCTTGCGCCTGCGGCCGGCCAATGCCTGGGACGACGTCGACGCGAGGATCGTCGCTTCCACCCTGGTGGCCGGCGAGCTGGCCACCGCCAGCCACCCGCAGGGCTGGCAGCAGCTGCGCCTCCTCGGTCGGCTGCGGCTGCGGCGCCTCGTCATCCTCGCCGTCCTCGTCGGTGTGCTGATCCCCCTCGCCTGGCCGCTGGCGGCCGGGCTCGGCATCGCCGCATGTGCCGAGGTGACCAGGGGATGGTGGGCGGTCAGGCGAACGGCGTGGCGGGCCCTGACGACCGGCAGCCGCCCCGTAGGGAACGCTGAGCCCGCCGTGCCCGCACACGCCCGGATGGCGCACCGGTGACCCCTCGAGGTAGGTCGTCTCCCGCCACAGTCAACGCGGACGAGATCCCTCAGGGGCCCGGGCAGGACATGCACTGGCGCGCCCAGCTCATGGCGAACCTGCGGCGCATCAGCCCCTACCTGCGCCCCTATCGGCTGCTGATGGTCGCCGCCGGGGGCCTCGTCGCGCTCGGCGCCGTGACCGCCCTGGCCACCCCCTGGCCGCTCGCGCTGCTCATCGACAGCGTCCTGGTCGATCAGCCGATGCCCGGCTACCTCGACCGCTGGCTGCCCGACAACCGGTCGACCCTGGTGTTCGTGGCCGTCGCCGGCGGGCTGGTCATCACGTTGGTGTCGGGCTTGCTGAGCGTGGGCAGCAACTATGTCCTCACGAAGCTCGACCAGCGGATGGTGCTCGACTTCCGCAGTGATCTGTTCCGGCATGTCCAGAAGCTTTCGATGGACTTCCACGACACCCGCCGGACGGGCGAGTTCATGGCCAACGTCAACAACCGGGCATCGTCGTTGGGCTCGATCGTCGTCGCCCTGCCGCCACTGATCCAGAGCGCGCTGACGCTCGTCGGCATGTTCGTCATCACCTACCGCCTCGACGCCACCCTTGCCCTGGTCTCGCTGGTCGTCGTGCCGTTCCTGTACTACTCGACCGGCTTGTACGCCGGGTGGGTGACCCCCCATGTGCGCCGCGTCCGCGCCCTCGAAGGCCGCTCGCTGAACATCGTGCACGAGGCGATCCAGATGATCCGCGTGATCGTCGCGTTCGGACGAGAGGGCCACGAGCACGAGAAGTTCCGCATCCAGGGCGAGGATGCCGTCGCCGGACGGGTCAAGCTGACGGTACGTCAGACCGTCTTCTCGCTCGGGGTGACCCTGGTCACCGCCGTCGGCACCGCGCTCGTGCTCGGCTTCGGTGCGTTCGCGGTCATGGACCGCAGCCTCACCGTCGGCGGGCTGGTCATCGTCATGTCCTACGTCGCGGCGATGTACAAGCCGCTCGAGACGATCTCGAGCACGGTGACCGGCGTGCAGGAGAAGATGGTGGCCCTCGAGGGCGCCTTCGAGCTGCTCGACACACCCCCGGCGGTGGAGGACCCGGCGGTGCAAGACCCGCCGACGCGCACCCTCGCTGCGGACGGGCAGAAGGGCGGGCGGTGGGTGTTCGGCCTTGACGCGGCGCAGCACCGCCTGTCGGGACCGACTCCGCGGGTGCGCGGCCACATCGTCTTCGACGACGTGAGCTTCAGCTACCCGCAGCGCCCCGGGACGCTGAAGGGCATCTCCTTCGAGATCGCGCCCGGCCAGACCGTCGGAGTCGTCGGCGACACCGGTGCGGGCAAGACGACGCTGCTGAGCCTGATGCCGCGCTTCGCCGACGTGGAGTCGGGCCGCATCCTGCTCGACGGCACCGACATCCGCGACTACCCGGTCGCGAGCCTGCGCCAGCAGTTCTCCCTGGTGCTGCAGGAGCCGCTGCTGTTCACCGGCACCATCAAGGACAACATCCGCTACGGCCGGCTCGACGCGACCGGCGAGGAGATCCGCGACGCCGCCCGCGCCGCAAACGCGCATGACTTCATCCGTGGCCTGCCCAAACGCTACGCCGCCAGGCTGGGCGAGCGGGGCACGCAGATCTCCGGCGGGGAGCGCCAGCGGATCTCGGTCGCGCGCGCGTTCCTGAAGGACGCACCGATCCTGCTGCTCGACGAGCCGACGTCCTCGATCGACTCGCGCACCGAGCGGGAGATCCTGAACGCCCTTCGACGCCTGATGGAGGGCCGCACGACGTTCATGGTCGCCCACCGGCTGTCGACCATCCGGGACGCCGACCTCATCCTCGTGCTCGATCAGGGCCGGATCATCGAGTCGGGCACGCACTCTGACCTCATCCGCGTCGCCGGGCAGTACCGCGAGATGTGGGAGGTGCAGCTGGGCACGGCGACCCTCGAGCAGCTCGCCCGCAACGTCGAGTCGCAAGGCCTCGCCGCGCTGCCGCCTCAGCTGACCCACGAGGTCGCCGCGCAGGCTCGCCGTGACCGGCCCACAAGCGATCCCGACCAGACCGCGCAGCCGCGGCCGGACCACGAGGGGATGCGCTCATGACCGCGCAGCTCACCGTCCGACCGCCAGCGCTCGTGCCGGGCCCCATCCGTGCGCCCAAGATCGTCGTGCTCGGGCTGTTGACTCGCCTGCCCTTTGCCGGCGTCGTCTGGCAGACCCTCCACTACCTCGAGGGTCTGCGCCGGCTGGGCTACGACGTCTACTACGTCGACGCGCACGGGTCGATGCCGCTCGGCTTCTTCCGCGATGACCACGACGACGGCTGGCAGCGCGCCGCCGACTGGCTCGCCGCCACGATGTCGTGGATGGGGTTCGCGGGCCGCTGGGCTTACGCGCCCCAGCACGCGGGCGGCCGGCGGTACGGGCTACCACCGGGCCAGCTCGCGGCGCTGTACCGCGACGCCGCGCTGCTGGTCAACCTGCACGGCGGCACGGAGCCGCGTGAGGAGCTGACCGCATCCGGACGGCTGGTCTACCTCGAGACGGACCCGGTGCAGCTGCAGGTCGAGCTCGCGGAGAACCGCCCGAGCACCATCACGTACCTCGACGCGCACGCCGCGCACTTCACGTTCGCAGAGAACGCCGGGCGGCCCGGCTGCCGGCTCGGCGTCGACCCGCGGTACGCCTTCATACCGACCCGTCAGCCGGTCCTGACCGACCACTGGTCGACCATCGCCTCACCTTCGCTGCCGTTCACCACCGTCGCGAACTGGCGGCAGACGCACCGCAACGTCGTCTACCGGGGCGAGACGTACTACTGGAGCAAGCACCGGGAGTTCGGCCGCATCATGGGCCTGCCCGCACGCGTCGGCTGCGCCCTGCAGCTCGCACTGTCCAAGGTCGGCCCGGCTGACCGCGAGCGGCTGACCCGCCGGGGATGGCAGGTCGCCGACGCCGCCGAGGTGTCGGCGACCCCGGCGACCTATCACGACTACATCACGAGCTCCTACGGGGAGCTCACGGTCGCCAAGGACCAGAACGTCCGGCTTCAGACCGGCTGGTTCAGCGACCGCAGCGCCACCTACCTCGCGGCCGGGCGGCCGGTCATAACCCAGGACACGGGCTTCGCCGCCACACTGCCCGAGGGGGAGGGGCTGCTCGCGTTCACCGATCTGGACAGCGCCGCGGCGGCCGTCCAGCTGGTGCGCGGCAACTACCGCCGCCACGCCACCGCTGCGCGTGCGGTCGCCGTGGAGCACTTCTCCTCCGACGTCGTCCTGCGCGACCTGCTCCGGGCGGTGGGGCTGTGAGCCGCCTCGGCCCGGACTCCTCCGTGCTCGCGCTTATCCCCCATCACGACTGCGAGGAGTGGCTTGCCGACGCGCTCGAGTCGCTGCTCGCCCAGACCCGTCCACTCGACGGCATCGTCGTCATCGACGACGCCTCCACCGACCTTGCGGGCGTCACCCGCATCGTCGGGCGCTACCCGCGGGTGACGCTGCTCGCGTCCGACCGCAACGTCGGCCCCTACGCCCTGGTCCAGCAGATCATCGACGAGACCGGCTACGACGCCTACCTCTTCCAGGACGCCGACGACTGGTCGGCGCCAGAGCGCCTCGACGCCCTCCTCGAGACCGCCGGCGCCACCGGCGCCGAGCTCGTGGGCAGCTGGGAGCTGCGGGTGCTGTGCGACGCCGGAGAGGTGATGCCGGTGGTCTACCCCCCCGACGCCTCCGCGGCTCTCGCCGACGACCCGACCGTGTTCGCGCTGCTCCATCCGACCTCGCTGGTCGCCCGCAGCCTCGTCGACCGGGTCGGGGGCTACTCGACGGGCCTGCGCTTCAGCGGCGACGCCGAATTCCTCTGGCGCGCAGCCCACGCCGGCCGGATCGCCAATGCCCCCGACTACTGCTATCACCGGCGCAAGCGGTCCGGCTCGCTGACCACGGCCCCCGCCAGCGGCCTGCACTCCCCTGCCAGGCTGGCGCTCCACCGCACCCTTCACGCGGCCGCGCACCGACGGGCAGCCGTTGCGGCCGCCGGCGGCGCCGTCGACCTCACCCCCCACGCGCTCAGCGCCAGCCCCCCGGTCCTGGCCGGTGTGTGCGGCCCGCCGCTGCAGGGCACCGTTCCGACCTCCCAGGACAGCCGTCCGGCGCCGCAGCGGAGGTCCGCATGACCGCGACGGGCGCACACGAGGCTGTCGGCCTGCCGCTGGAGCGCCGGCGACCCGGCGGCCCGATGCGCGGGACCGCGGCGGGACCGCTGTGGATCCTCGGGGCCGCGCGGTCGTCCCAGACCCTGTTGGCCTGCGCGCTCGCTCAGCACCCCGCCCTGCGCCTCGTGCTGGACACCTCGTGGTTGCCCCAGGTCGGCGCCGCGCTCAGCGCCGCGCACGACGCCGCCAGCCTCCTCGGGCAGCGCTCGGCGCTCGCCACCGCCCAGGTGTCACGCGCCGACCTGCTCGCGGCCGTCGGCACCGCCCTCGGGGGGCTGCTCCCGCCCGGCGGCGCTCGGGTGGCGGGATCGTGGGTGTCCAGCGCCTCGGTGGTCGGTTCCGACGACGTCACCCGGCTGCTCGAGCTGTTCCCGAGCGCCCGTGTCGTGCACCTGCTCCGTCATCCCGACGCCGCGGTCAGGTCCCTGACGACGCAGGCGTGCGGTGACGGACGCTACGCCAGTCCCGGCTCCGGCTACCGCGCCTGGACCGAGAGCGTGGCGGCGCTCGTCCAAGCCGAACACGCCCACGGCAGCGGCCGGGTTCTGCGCCTCACCGTCGACGAGCTCCTCGCCGATCCGCAGGCCGCCCTGTCCCGCTGTCTGTCGCTGCTCGGCCTGCCGCCACACGACCCGTGCGCCGCCCCCGTGCGCGCCGTCCCGGCCGACCCTGCGGCCGGCTCGGAGCCGAGGGTCTGCACCGCTGAGGAAGAGTCGGGCGGCGGGGTCTCCGAGGAACGCGCCACCGCCGTCCGCTCCTACCGGGAGCTCGTCCGCGCCGACGGCGTACCCGCCGCCGATGCGGCCGGCAGCGGACCCTTGCTCGCAGACCCGCGCACCACCACCGGCCGAGCCGGACCCGATGCCGCCGCCGGCCGTGACAGCCGAGCCCAGAACCCCTACGTGCAGTTCGTCACCCTGGCGCTGCCGGCAGGCGCGACCGCAGCCGTCATCTCCAAGGGCGACCCGGTCCTGGTCACCGTCCCGGGACGTCGCTGCTGGCATCTGCCTCGTACCGCCGACGGCCGCTACGCCGGCTTCCATCCCGCGGACAGCCGAGAGTCCCTCCGCCACCTGCGCGCGGCGATCCGGGACGGCGCGCGGTACCTGGTCGTCCCTGGCGCGTCGCGCTGGTGGCTCGAGCACTACCGCGGTCTGGCCGGGCACCTGCGCGACCACGCCCGTCCGGTTGCCCACCACGAGGACATCGCCACCGTCTACGCACTCAACGCCGAGGAAGCAGCCCCCAGATGATGTCTGCGACCAACGACCGGTCCGCCCCGCTGCCGCCGGGGCTACGCCCCGACGCGCAGGTGCTCGCGGTCATCCCGCACTTCGCCTGCCATGACTGGCTCGCCGGCGCCCTCGAGTCGCTGCTCGCACAGACCCGACCCCTCGAGGGGATCGTCGTCGTGGATGACGCCTCCGACGACCCGCCCGTCGACATCGTCGCCCGCTACCCGCAGGTCACGCTGCTCCACGCCGCCGAGAACGTCGGCCCCTACCGGCTGATCCAGCAGGTCATCGACGCCACCGACCACGAGGCGATCCTGTTCCAGGACGCCGATGACTGGTCGGCACCCGACCGGCTGGAACGGCTGCTGCGGGCTTCCGCAGCAACCGGCGCCGAGCTCGTCGGCAGCGACTACGTGCTGATCGACACCCACCGCTGGTCCGCGCGACGGGTCCTCTTCCCCCTCGACGCCAACGCCGCGCTCCAGTCACGTCCCACCGGCCACGCCCAGCAGCACCCGGCCGGGCTGGTCGCCCGCACGCTCATCGACCGAGCCGGCGGGTACGCGACCGGGATGCGGTTCAGCGGCGACGACGAGTTCCTGCGCCGCGCCGCCCACATCGCCAGGGTCGTCAACGTCCCCCGCCCCCTCTACCACCGCCGGCATCGCCCTGAGTCGCTGACCACGGCCCCGGCCACGGGACACGGTTCACGGGCCCGCCGCGCGGTTCTGGCTGAGATGAGCGAGCGCGCCCTCGCCAACGCGGCCGCGGTGGCGGCGGGTGAGCCTCCCGACCTCACCCCGCTGCGCAACCGCGAGCCAGTCGTCCTGCGCCACCTCGCCGGCCCTCCCCTGACGCCGCCGTCGAAGGCGGCCGCCGGCGGGACCGCTCCCGCCTCGCGCCGCCGCACGAGCCGGGTAGCGGGTCCGCCCGCGCCGAACGGCGTGCAGATCGTGGTCGTCGGCGCCGTGGACAGCGGCTCGGACGTGCTCGCATGCAGCCTCGCCCAGCATCCTGCCATCGCCTACGCCGGTGACGTCGGCTGGGTCGGCCATGTCGGTGGCGCCCTGCGCGCCGCGGCGACCGCTGCCGACCCCGGCACCGTCAGCGTTCCCGAGACCCGCCCCGCCACGCAGCTGGACGCCCTCGCGCTCACCCTCACCGCCCTCGGTCGCCTTCTGGCGCCCGCCCTGGACGCGGCCATCATCGGCGGAGCCGACTCCACCGAGCCCCCGCCACCGGACGGGAGCGCGGCCGAAGGCGGCGATGATGGGTCGCCGGAGACGGCGCTGCAGCGGATCGCCCGCCTGCCGCTGACCGGCGCGCGTCGCTGGGTCGGCACCGCCCCCGCGGACCGGGTGGTGCTGGCACGGATCGTCGAGCTGTTCCCCGACGTCCACCTGCTACACGTCGTGCGTGACGTCGACGAGGTCGCCGCCCTCGCCGGTGCAGCGCCCTCCCGGGACGCCGCCCGCACGGCCGCCGACTGGCAGGCCGGGATCGAGGTGCTGCTCGACCTCGAGCAGGCCGCCGGCACGCAGGTGCGTCGCGTCCGCCTCACCGACCTGCGCCGCGACCCGCATGCGACCCTCGCGGCCTGCCTGGAGCTCCTCGGGGAGGACTTCGACCCGGCGGTCACCCGGCCGTTCACACCCGCACAGCCGCCGGTGGATCCGTCCCCGCATCCGGCGGTGGACCAGACCCTGCGGCGACTGTCGGCGGCACTGCTCGGGCCGACCCGCCGCAACCCCGCGCTCGACCTGCTCACCGATCCACCGGCCGGCACGCAGACCGACGCCACGCCCGCCACGAACGCCGTGCCGGCCCCGAAGGTCCCGCGCGCCGCGCCCGCGACACCGCTGCGACGCGAGCCGCCGGTCCACCCGTCCGTACCCTCAGCCCTCGAGCTCGTCGACCGCCACGTCCCCGCCACCGCGACCGTCGCCGTCGTCAGCCGCGGCGACGACGCGCTGCTGCGCTTCGCCGCAACCGGATGGCACCTCCCCCGCACGGGCGAGGGTCACTACGCCGGCCATCACCCCGCCGACGCGAACGAGGCGATCGCCCACGTCGAGGCGGCCCGCACCGCCGGCGCCGACTACCTGCTCATCCCATCCACCTCCTCCTGGTGGCTTGACCACTACACCGCGTTCGCCGACCACCTGGCCGGCTCGCGCGTGGCCGAGGACGACGGTCACCTGCTCCACTCGCTGACCGATAGCCCCGTCGACGACGGCGCGGCGGTGCCCGCCGCGCCCTCGGCTGGGGCGATCACCGCCCCTGCGCCGCGCGTCGGCGCCAACCGCCCCAGGGTGCAGGTTCTGGCCTGGAGCGTGTCCCACAACCCCTACGGCCGGGCGCACCTGCTCGCGGACGTCTTGGCGGGCACCTACGACGTCGAGCTCGTCGGCGCGACGTTCGACCACTTCGGCGGGGGGGTGTGGCCGCCGCTGACCGGCAGCCCGCTGCCACTGCGGACCTTCCCCGGCGGACCGTTCCCCGACCACTTGGCCCGCATGGAGCAGGTGGCGGCAGACCTCGACGGCGACGTGCTGGTCGTGTCCAAGCCGCGCCTGCCGAGCTACGGCCTCGGCATCCTGGCGAAGCTCGCACGCAACCGGCCGCTGGTCCTCGACGTGGACGACCGTGAGCTCACCTTCGTGGACGCCACCGCGGGGATGTCCCTGCCGGAGCTGCAGACGCTCGCCGGCAACGACGCGCTGCGCAACCCCTACGGCGGCCCGTGGACGCGCTACTGCGACCACCTGATCGACCACGCCGACGCGGTCACCGTGTCCAACGCCGCGCTCCAGGACGTGTACGGCGGGCAGATCATCGGCCACGCCCGCGACGAGCGCATCTTCGACCCGCTCCGCTGGAACCGTGCCGAGGTCCGCGCACGGTTCGGGTTTGCGCCCGACCAACGGATCGTGCTGTTCGGCGGCACACCCCGCCGCCACAAGGGCATCGTCGAGATGGCCGCCGCGCTGCGCCAGATCGGCGATCGCCGCCTCAAGCTGTGCCTGATCGACACCGCCGAGCTGGCGGACCTGCGCGCCGACCTGGCCGACTTCGCCGACTGGATCACGACGGTGCCGTACCTGCCGATGGAGGAGCTGCCCGCCCTGGTCGCGGCCGCCGACCTCGTCTGCGTCCTGCAGGATCCTGCCAGCCCCGTCGCCCGGTTCCAGATCCCGGCCAAGGTCACCGACGCGCTCGCCCTGGCGACCCCCTGCCTGACGACGCGCGTGCCACCGCTGGCAGAGCTCGCCTCCACCGGCGCCTTGAACCTGCTCGACGGCCCGCTGCACGAGCACATCCAGGCGATCTTCGACGACCACCCCGCCGCGCTGCAACGGGCCGAGGTAGGCCGTGACGTGTTCCTCGAGCGGCTCAGCTACGCCGCGGTGCGCCCCAAGCTGTCCGCGATCGTCGAGGAGTCGCTGGCCAGGCCCCGCTCCGTCCCTGCGGAGTTCCGTCGTGCCGTCGCCTTCCAGCGCAAGCTGTTCACCGGAGCGCACGCGCCGGCACGGGCCACCGCGAGGGATCCCGCGCCGGTCGCGGCGCGAAGCGCGGTGCCGGCCGCCTACGACGTGGTGGTGTTCTGGAAGCAGAACGACACCGGTGTGTACGGCCGCCGCCACGACATGTTGCTGGAGCAGCTCGCCCGGTCGCCGCGGGTGCGCCGCATCGTCCAGTTCGATCATCCGATCGGCGTCCGCGCTCTGGACCGGCTCGGCCAGGAGCCGCTTCCTAGCCACGGCCGGCTCCTGCAGGCGCAGACCCAGGCCCGCTTGGACGAGGCCGGGCACCCCGGCCGCAAGGGTGACCCGGGACCCGACATCGTGCGCCGCACCTTCGTGTACGAGGACCGGGCGCAGGGCGACCCCGGTCGCGCCGCCGACCCGCGTCCCCCCCGGCGCGGCCATGCCGCGTACGTCGCCGACACGCTGGCCGCACACGGGATCGGCGACCACCCGACCGTGCTGTGGGGCTACCCCAAGCACGCGGACCTGGCCGACCTCATCGACGAGCTGCACCCCGACCTGGTCGTCATCGACGTCGTCGACGACCACCGCACGTGGCGTGACGACCCCGCCGACCGCGACGTGATCACCGCCCACTACGCCGACGTGCTCGCCCGGGCGGACGTGGCGCTGACCAACTGCGCGCCGATGCTCACCGAGATGCAGGCGTTGTCACCCCACGTCCACCTCGTTCCCAACGGCTGCCAGTGGCCGGTCCATCCCGTCGAGGGTCCCCCACCCGACGTCTTGGCCGACCTGGGCAAGCCGATCATCGGCTACGTCGGCAACCTGTCGGCCCGCCTCGACGTCGCGCTGCTGGACAAGGTCGCGCAGGCCCGGCCCGACTGGACGCTGGTGTTCGTGGGATCGACCCACGCGGGTCGAGAGGTGCTGGCCCTGGACGTCCACCCCAACGTCCACTTCGCCGGTCCCCGCACCGCCGAGGACGCCCGCCGGTTCATCGACGGCTTCGACGTGGCGATCATCCCCCACGTCGACGACGAGATGACCCGCAAGATGCATCCGCTCAAGGCGTTCGTGTACGCCGCCTGCGGCGTCCCGGTCGTGTCCACGGCCATCAGCAACCTCGGCGAGCTCGACACGCTGGTCCGCGTCGCCGACGACGCCGACGGGTTCATCGCCCAGGTCGACGCCGCGCTGGCGGAGGGACGCCGGCCGTTGACGGCCGCCGCGGAGCAGATCCTCGAGGAGAACTCCTGGACGGTTCGCATGGCCCAGATCGAACGGCTCATCGACGACGCCTGGCGTCGGCGATGAGCGAGGAGCAGACGGCGCTGGCGACCCGCGCGGCACTGGCCGCCGCCGCCGCCACGGCGACCGGCCATCAGTCGGTCGACGACGCCGGCGGATGGCCGATGGCCGACGACGCGCTCACGCTCCTCTCCGCCCTCGTCGTCGAGCTCGCTCCTGCGCACGTCGTCGAGTTCGGCTCCGGGCGGTCGACCGTGGCGCTGGTGCAGGCCACGGCCCGGCTCCCCGCCCCCGGCGCGGTGACCGCGCTGGAGAACGACCCCGTGGTCCGCCGCGCCACGCGCGCGGCGCTGGCGGCAGCCGGCCTGCTGTCCGACCGCGTCGTCGTCCAGTCCGCGCCGCTGGTCGTCCGCCGCGTCGCCGGTCGCCACCTGCCCGTGTACCACCTGCGCCGCCGCAGCTTCGCCAGCACCGCCACCCCCGGCCTCGTCGTCGTCGATGGGCCCCCGTCGATGCTGGGAGGTCGCGAAGGATCGCTCCTGCAGGCGCTCGGCCTCGCCGGGGTGGGCACGCTGATACTCCTCGACGACGCCGACCGACCGCACGAGACCGAGGTCCTCGCCGCCGCGACGCGCACCTACGGTGCCGCGCTCGAGCGCCTGGCGTGCCCGGGGTTCGCCCGCGGGCTCGGCGCGTTCGTGGTCACCGCGCCGCTGCACGTCCGCATCGACCCACCCACCGGAGTGTGACCCGCCATGCCCCTTGCCGACCTCACCGCCGCCCTGCAGTCCGGGGCCGTGTCCGTATGCCATCAACCGGTGTTCATCATCGGCTCGCCCCGGTCGGGCACGACCGCGCTCGCCCGGGCCCTCGCCGAGCATCCCGACCTCTGGACCTCCCACGAGTCCTACTTCCTCAACGGGCTGTTCGGCGACGGCCGCGCCTCCCACGTGCACACCCGCCAGACCGGGCGCAAAGCCCCCGGCTGGCTGAATACCGAGCAGGTCGACCGCGCCGAGTTCCTCGCCTACGTCGGCGTCGGCTTGAACGCGCTCTTCACGAGCCGGTCCGGCGGGCGCCGCTGGATCGACCAGACGCCCCTGTACACGGTGTTCGCCGAGGCCCTCGCCGAGCTGTTCCCCGATGCGCTGTTCCTCCACATCGTCCGCGACGGCCGGCGGGTGGTGAACAGCATGGCGAGCTTCCTCGACAAGTTCACGCACCGTCCCGAGGCGGTCCGCCACGTACCCGGCTGGGCGACCGACTTCTCCGAGGCGTGCCGGACGTGGACCGACTACGTCGCGCACGCCGACGCGCTGTGCGACGCCCGCCCGACACGGTCGCTCACGGTGGTCAACGAGCAGCTGTCCGAGGACCCCGCGCGGGGGTTCGCCGCGATCCTGCGGTTCCTCGGGGTGCCGCCGTCGCCCGCTCCGGCGGAGGCGTTCGGCTCGACGCGGATCAACTCCAGCTACGGCCGCGACGCCGACCATGCGGTGGCGCGCGCGCAGGCGTGGGACGCCTGGACACCCGAGCAGCGCGCGGTGTTCATGGGCGAGGCCGGCGCAACCATGGTGCGGATGGGCCTGGCCGACCCCAGTGAGCTGCGCCGGTGGGCTGCCGCCGCCCCGCCCGCTCGGCGTCCGGCCGAGGAGGCACGCGCATGACGACGCCGCCGGCGACCGACGAGACGCTCGATCTGGTAGGTGACCACCGCCGCGGGGCCCGCATCCGGGCCGTCGCGGGGCGCCCCCGGCGCCGGTGCTCCTCCGCCCCCCGCATCGGAGCCGGCCACGGGCACGAGGAGCTGCAGCTGGCCGTCGGCGAGGACCTGCCGGTCATAGACGGGCTCCCAGTCGGCCACGGGCAGGCGCAGCAGCGCACGGGGGGACCCGGGTCGGCCCTCGGTGACCTCGGTGGCGTGCACCACCGTCGTCGCGGGGCGTGCGCCCTCCGCCGGCCAGACGAGCAGCAAACCATGGTCGTGGGCGATCAGCGCGGGACGGCCCCCGGCACGCTCGGTGCCAGCGACCTCGTCGGCTTGCCAGTGCATCCCGTCGTGGTGGACCAGCCACAGCGGAAGGGGGGCGCCGCTGGGCGTCCGTCTGCGAAACGCCGCGGCGGGTCGCCCGTCGGCGTCGACGGCAGCGCCGCCCTGGTTAACCACGACGACGTCGTCGGGCACGGTGACGGCGACGGCGGCCGGGTCGAGCCCGACGGGGGTGGACAGCGCACGCCCGTCGACGTTCTCCCAGGTGACCCCGCCGTCGGGCGAGACGATGTAGGAGATGAGCCGGTTGCCCTCGGCGCCGGCAGCGACGCGCCACAGGTGCAGCACGTGGATCCGGCCGCGTTCGTCGACGTGGATGTGCTGGGGGTAGGGCGCCGCGCCCACCCGGCGTCCGGCGAGCACGACACCGGTCCGCCGCCAGTCCCCGCCGTCGGCCGGCAGGGTGTTCAGCAGGAGATCTCCCCCGAGCGAGCTGCCGTCCCGGAAGAAGAACAGCAGCGTCCGCCCGGGGCCGGCGACGAACGTCGGATAGCTGACCGCGTCCTCGTCGGCGCCGACCATGCCGGCGTCCTGCCAGGCGGTGATGTCGTGCGGTCTGATGGAGCGCACGTACCGCAGCCGACTGGAGTGCATGTTGCCGGCGACGTGGACGTGGCCGAGAGCGTCGACCGCGATCGCGTACACCCGGTGCGGGTCGGCCACGGTCGGCGTCCCCAGCGGGTTGCCGGGCACCGTCGACAGGTCGAACGTCTCCCAGCCACCCGCGCCGTGCTGCCTGCGGCTGTCGTGGCCGTCGCGCCGGCCGACGATGGGCGCGCCGTCGGGGGCGACCCACACCGCGTACTGGAAGCCGCCTGCGGTCCACAGGTTGGCCTGCACGTAGACGGCCCAGTTCCAGGGGACATCCAGCCCGACGGGGCTCGGCAGCGTCGTGTACCCGTCCGGCACCGGCCCGCCCGGCACGACCAGCCCCTCCGGTGGGGCGCCAGGCGGGCGCGGTGGCGTGCCGTCGCCGGCGAGCCGCCCCGCGGTCAGCGCGACGACCACCACGACACCGGCCACGGCGACAGCCACGACCAGACGAAGGAGGACGGTCCGCATGCGTTGTGAGCTCCCGACGGCGCCGCCGTCCACCGTACCGGTCGTCGTCGCCGGGGCGATCGCCTCCAAGCTGGGCAACGGCGGGGAGGCATGGGTGCGGATGTCCTGGATGCGGGGACTGCAGTGCCTCGGCAGGGACGCGTGGCTGTTCGAGCAGATCGCCGACCCCTCACCCGCCCAGGTCGCCTACTTCCGTGACGTCACCACCTGGTTCGCCGCCGCGGACCGGTCCGTGCTGGTCGACGGCTCCGGCCACCCGATCGTCTGCCCCGCCGGCGTCGATCCGCGTGACGTGGCGGCGTCCGCCGACGTGCTGCTGAACATCTCCGGGCACCTACGCTGCCCGGAGCTGCTGGACCGGTTCGACCGGCGGGTCCTGGTCGACATCGACCCGGGCTTCACCCAGATCTGGCACGCTCAGGGCCTGCCCGGCGCCGGCGTGGACGGTCATCACGCGTTCGCGACGATCGGGGAGAACATCGGTCGGCCCGGCTGCCCGATCCCGACCGGGGGCCTGCCGTGGATCCCGACCCGCCAGCCGGTCGTCCTGGGCGACTGGGCAAGCGAGCAGGCCCCGGGCACCGCAGCTTTCACCACCGTCGCGTCGTGGCGGGGCGCCTACGGACCGGTGGACCACGACGGCCACCGCTACGGGGTGAAGGCCCATGAGTTCCGCAAGCTGATCGACCTGCCCGCCCGGGTCCCGGCCGCCCGTCTCGAGATCGCGCTGGACATCCATGCCGGCGACGACGCCGACCGCACCGCGCTGCTCACCCACGGCTGGAGCCTGACCGATCCGACGGCGGCGTCGGCGTCCCCCGCGGCCTTCCGCCGCTACGTGCACGCGTCCGCGGGAGAGGTCTCGCCCGCCCAGGGCCTGTACGTCGCCACCCGCAGCGGCTGGTTCAGCGACCGGACGGCCCGCTACCTCGCGGCCGGGCGTCCCGCCATCGTCCAGGACACCGGATTCACCGACACGCTGCCCACCGGTGAGGGGCTCCTCGCGTTCTCCGACGTGGACGGCGCAGCCCACGCCGTCCAGGCCGTCCTCGACGACTACCCGCGGCACGCCGCAGCGGCACGTGCCGTCGCGCAGGAGCACTTCGCCCCCGAGCGGGTCCTCGGCGACCTCCTCCAGAGGGTCCTGTGACCCCGGCTGCGGGCTCTCCTGCGCCGGGCCAGCGCCCGACCGTGCTGCTGACCGGCATGCTCGCGGGGCGACCGCAGCTGGGCGGGCTCGCGTGGGTCGCGCTCAACCAGCTGCTCGGCCTGCGCGCCGCCGGGTTCGACGCCCACCTGATCGAGCCGATCACCGACGATGTGCACCCCCCCGGCGCCCCCTTGAGCTCCTCGGCTCCTGCCGCGCACCTCCGTGCGCTCACCCAGGCCTACGGTCTGGCCGGCGCCGCGACGCTGCTCCACACGCGCACCCGCGAGACGGTCGGCCTGCCCTACCCAGACCTCGCCGCCCGCGCCGCGCACAGCGACGTGCTGCTGAACGTGGGGGGCATGCTTCGTGATCCGGACCTGGCCGGCCCGCCGCCCATCCGCGCCTACCTCGACCTCGACCCGGGGTTCACGCAGCTGTGGGCCGCGGACGGCGTCGATCTGCGCTTCGACGGCCACACGCACTTCGTCACCGTCGGCCCCGCTCTGGGCACCCCCGGCTGCCCCGTCCCGACCCTGGACCGGCACTGGATCGGCATGCTGCCGCCGGTGTCGCTGGCGCACTGGCCTGCCGCGCCCGGCGGACAGGACGGGGCGTTCACGACGGTCGCGTCGTGGCGTGGCTACGGCTCGGTCTGGCACGACGGGGTTCACTACGGTCAGAAGGCCCACGCGATGCGTCCGCTGTTCGACCTGCCGGCCCGCACCCACGAGCGCATCGAGATCGCCCTGGACATCCACCCCGCCGAGCACCATGACGTCGACGCGTTGCGCAGGCACCGCTGGACGATCCTCAACCCGGCGTCCGTGGCCGCGACCCCGCAGGCCTTCCACCGGTTCGTGACCGACTCGAAAGCCGAGCTGGGCGTCGCCAAGCTCGGCTACCTCGCCGGGCGGACCGGCTGGTTCAGCGATCGGTCCGCCTGCTACCTCGCGGCCGGACGACCGGTTCTTGCCCATGACACCGGCTTCGGCGCGCAGCTGCCCACCGGCGCGGGCCTGCTCGCGTTCTGCGACGTCGACGGCGCCGCCGCCGGCATCGCCGAGATCGCTGGTGACTACCGACGTCACAGCGCCGCGGCCCGCGCCATCGCCGTCGAGCACCTCGACGCCCGCAAGGTTCTCGGCGACCTGCTCGATCGGCTCACCGCGTGACGGCCGGACGGCCCACCCCACCGGCGATCGGGGTTCGTGGCGCGTCGGACCGCGACGCCGTCCGGTCCGCCGTCGCCGCGGCGGCCGGCAGCGAGGCTGTGAGCGTGGGGGTCCTTCGCCACTACGCCTACACCAAGAGCGCTCCCCTGCGCACCGCTACGGCCACCATCGACGGGCGCCGCGTCGAGCTGCTGGTGAAGGACGTCACCCGCAGCTCGCTGCTGCCGGCGGCCCGACGGGTCAAGCCGGCGTTCCTGCACGCGCCGCTGCGCGAGATCGGCATGTACCGCGACGTGCTGACCGGCGTCGACGGCACCGCCCGCTACTACGGCCACCACACCGACCCGGCGAGCGGGCGCCGGCTGCTCGTCATCGAGCGCGTCGACGGCCTCGAGCTTTGCGACGTCGGCGACCGCGCCGTCTGGCAGGCCACCGCCCGCTGGCTCGGCCGCTTCCACACCCTGACCGACGTCGGGTCGGCCGCTGCCGTGCCGCTGGTGCACCACACCGCCGCGTACTACCGGCGGTGGATGCGCCGCGCGGGCGCCGCCGGACGCCGGCTCCCGGTCGGCCCGCGGCGGTCCCTGGACCACGTCCTGGCCGTGTACGCGCGCGTGGCCGTCGACCGGCTCACCGCAGCGCCGGCCGTGCTCCTGCACGGGGAGCTGTACCCGTCCAACGTGATCGTCGGTGGAGCGCGCCTCGACGGCACCGTTGACCCCGCGGGCGTGCGGATCTGCCCGGTGGACTGGGAGACCGCTGCGCGGGGACCGGCGCTGCTCGACCTGGCGGCCCTGACCACCGGCGGATGGTCGGACGCGCATCGCGCGGCGCTCATCAGCGCCTACCGCGACGCGGTCATCAAGGCCGGCGGTGCCGTCCCCGGCGACCTCGGTGCCGCGCTCGCCGCCTGCCGGTTGCACCTCGCCGTGCAGTGGCTCGCCTGGTTCACCTCCGACGGTCCCCCACCGTGGCAGGCCCGCGACTGGCTGGCCGACGCCACGCAAGCCGCCGAGCGCCTCGCCTGAGGAGCCTGGGGACGATCAGGCCGGTGCCCGAACCTCAGCCGAGTCGTTGCCGCAGCAGCCCGTTGACGAGGCGCGGGTTGGCTTTGCCCTTGGTCGCCCGCATGACGGCGCCGACCAGCGCGCCGATGGCTTTGTCGTTACCGGCGCGCACCTGCTCGGCCGCCTCGGCGTTCTCCGCAATAGCGAGGTCCACGACCGCGGCCAGCTCGTCGGTGTCGGAGATCTGCTCCAGGCCCCGCTCACGCACGACGTCGGCTGGCGAGCCCCCGCCGGCGAGGACGTCCTCGAGCACCTGGCGGGCGAGCTTGTTCGACAGGGTCCCGCCGCGCACGAGGGCGACGAGCTCGGCCAGCTGGTGCCCGTCGAGGGGAGCGTCCGCAGGCGCGACGCCGTGGCCCAGCGCCCAGCCGGTGACCTCGTTGGTGAGCCAGTTGGCGGCCTCGCCCGCCCCGGCGCCGGCCCGCACCGCCGCTTCGAGCAGCGGCACAAGGTCGGCCTCGACCAGGGTGGCGACCGTGTCCGGTGCCAGGCCGTGCTGCTCGGCCAGGCGTTGCCGTGTCGTGGCCGGGAGCTCGGGCAAGTCGGCCCGCAGCTGGCCGATCCATGCGGCGTCCGGCTCGATGGGGACGAGGTCGGGCTCGGGGAAGTAGCGGTAGTCGAAGACCTCCTCCTTGGCGCGCAAGGTGGAGGTCGCACCGGCCGCCTCGTCCCAGTGGCGGGTCTCCTGCGCCACCTCCTCGCCGGCGGTCAGCAGATCGGTCTGGCGGGCGATCTCGTAGTCGATCGCGTGAGCGAGGCTGCGCAGCGAGTTCATGTTCTTCACCTCGACGCGGGTGCCGTAGACGCCGCGGCCGGCGGGGCGCAGCGAGACGTTGGCGTCGCAGCGCATCGACCCCTCTTCGAGCCTCGCGTCGCTTATGCCGAGGGTGCGCACGATCGCCCGCAGCTCGGCGAGGTACGCCCGGGCCTGCTCGGCGGAGCGGACGTCGGGCTCGGACACGACCTCGAGCAGCGGGATGCCGGCCCGGTTGTAGTCGATCAGGGAGTGGTCGGCGCCATGGATCCGCCCCGACGTGCCGACGTGGGTGCTCTTGCCCGTGTCCTCCTCCATGTGCACCCGCGTGATGCCGATCCTGCGCGTGTCGCCGTCGACGGTGACGTCGAGGAACCCGTGCGCGCAGATGGGCACGTCGTACTGGGAGATCTGGTAGTTCTTCGGCATGTCGGGATAGAAGTAGTTCTTGCGGTGAAACTCGCTCCACGGCGCGATGTCGCAGCCGAGGGCCAGCCCGAGACGGATCGCGGACTCCACCGCGGCGCGGTTGGCCACGGGCAGGCTGCCCGGTTGGCCGAGGCAGACCGGGCAGGTGCGGGTGTTGGGCTCGCCGCCGAAGTCGATCGCGCACCCGCAGAACATCTTCGTGCGGGTCGCGAGCTCGACATGCACCTCCAGGCCGATGACGGCCTCGTAGCGCGTCGCCTGCGTCGGTGCGCTCATGGGGCCTCCACGGCGTGGGGGCCGCGCGGCACGGGGTCGAGTGCGAGGTCGGCCTCGAGCGCCCGGGCGGCGCGCAGCATCGTCGCCTCCCCGCGCATGGGCGCCATGATCTGCAGGCCAACCGGCAGGCCGGCGTCGTCCAGGCCGACGGGCAGGGACAGCGCGGGGATGCCCGCGAGGTTGGCGGTGTTGGTGTAGATGTCCTGCAGGTACATCGACAGCGGATCGGCGAGGTTCTCCCCGAACGCGAACGCCGTCGAGGGCGAGGTCGGGCCGACCAGCACGTCGCAGTGCTCGTAGGCGGCCTCGAAGTCGCGGATGATCAGGGTGCGCACCCGTTGTGCCTGGGCGTAGTAGGCGTCGTAGTAGCCGGCGGACAGCGCGTAGGTGCCGATCATGATGCGGCGTTTGACCTCGGGGCCGAAGCCGGCCTCGCGTGTGGCGGCCATCATCCGCTCGGTCGTCGCGCCGGGCACCCGCAGGCCGTAGCGCACGCCGTCGTAGCGCGACAGGTTGCTGGACGCCTCGCTCGGCGCGATGAGGTAGTAGGCGGCCACCCCGTAGGTGGCGTGGGGCACGCTGATCTCCCGCGTCTGCGCGCCGAGCTTCTCCAGCCGCTGGATCGCCTCGCGCACCCGCGCGCGGACAGTGTCGTCCTTGCCCTCGCTCTGGTACTCCTTCACCACGCCGACGCGCAGTCCCTCGACGCCGTCCTCGAGGCGTGCGAGGAGGTCGGGCGGGGGCTCGGGCAGCGCGGTGGCGTCGTAGGGGTCGGGTCCGGCGATGGCCTGCAGGACCCGTGCGGCGTCGGTGACGGTGCGGGCGAGCGGCCCGATCTGGTCAAGCGACGACGCGAACGCGAGCAGCCCGTAGCGGCTAACCAGGCCGTAGGTCGGCTTCACCCCGACCACCCCGCAGAACGACCCCGGTTGGCGCACCGACCCCCCGGTGTCGCTGCCGAGCGCGACGGGCACCTGGCAGGCGGCCACGGTGGCGGCCGAGCCTCCTGAGGACCCACCGGGAACCCGGCCGGTGTCCCAGGGGTTGGTCGTGCGGGCGAAGGCGGAGTTCTCCGTCGAGGCGCCCATGGCGAACTCGTCCATGTTGGTCTTGCCGACCACGACCGCGTCGCCGGCGCGCAGGCGCGCCACCACAGTGGCGTCGTAGGGCGGCCGGTAGTGCTCGAGGATCTTGGACGCGCACGTCGTCTCGACGCCCTTGGTCGCGAGGTTGTCCTTGAGCGCCACCGGGACGCCGGCCAGCGCCCCGACCCGCTCGCCCGCGCGGCGCCGGCGGTCGATGTCGCGGGCGTGCGCGAGGGCCGCGTCGTCGAGGCGGCGCAGGTAGGCGCGCACCGTGCCGTCGGTGGCGTCGATGCGGTCGAGGTGCGCCCGCACGACCTCCTCGGCGGAGACGTCACCCGCCTCGAGCAGGCCGGTGAGCTCGCCGGCGCTCTGGGCCACGAGCGCCGTCACGCCTCCTCCTCCACGATGCGGGGCACGCGGAAGCGCCCCTCCTCGGCCTCCGGGGCCGTGGACAGCGCCTCGTCGGGGGCAAGGGAGGGGCGCGGCACGTCGTCGCGCAGCACGTTGCTCAGGCGCAGGGCATGCCCGGTGGGCGGCACCTCCCGCGTGGCCGCCTGCCCGACCTGCTCGGCGTAGCCCAGGATGTCGGTCAGCTCCCCGCGCAGGCTGTCGACCTCCTCGTCG
>Ga0247713_1000422_pt1 | contig 26238 bp, 20 predicted proteins | sample 21E_NmetaG_FD_189936 | JGI IMG/M metagenome (GOLD analysis project Ga0247713, IMG submission 189936) | Soil microbial communities from hillslope of Landscape Evolution Observatory, University of Arizona, Oracle, AZ, United States - 2-1-E_N | ecosystem: Engineered > Artificial ecosystem >... | reverse complement strand
GTCCGTCGCGGCGGACCCGCCCGCCGCCCGAGCGACGCTGGCGGGTCCGCCGCGACGGACACACCGGGGCAGGCCGGCGAGCCCGGTAGACGCCGTGCGCGTGGGGGGGACGCCGGCCCTGTCGGCACCGGTGGGGGCCACGGGTCTCGCAGGGGCGAGAGCCTTCGACATGCCGGCTGACCGCACCCCGGAGCCCCGCCGGGCGCGTCAGCGACCGCTGCGCCCCGGCAGCAGGACGGCCCGCCGGTACGGCAAGGAAGCGAGCTGGCCACGCCGCGAAACAGGACGACCGCCCCGGTCGCCTCCCCCACCGTGCCCCGGGCGCCCGTGTGCGCCACGTCCACGGCGGCCGCCACGAGCGCGAGGCGTCGGCGCGCAGTGCGGCACTGCCACGTCGGGACGGCGGGATTTGAACCCGCGACCTCCGCCACCCAAAGGCGGCGCGCTGCCAAGCTGCGCCACGTCCCGTGACGCCAGCATACGACCAGGGCGTCGGCATGCCCCGGCGATCCGACCCAAGCATCCCCTGGGCGGGGCCAGCATGGCGGCGTGCGCCGCCCCCTCGTCGAGGTAGCCCTCCTCGGGGCTGGCCCGGATGACCGCGCCGCGCCTGCGCCCCCGCAGTTCGCCCCGAACGCCTGGGCGATCGCCTCGGGGTCGTGGCCGCCGGGCTCGGTTGAAGCGCCGCTCCTCGGCGGTGATGACCGCGTGCCGCACGTGCCCGGGGATCTGGTCGAGCGGGACCACGCGGCGGTCGACCTCGCCGTGGAGCATCGCGAGGACGGAGCCGTCCGCGGCGAGGACGCTCGAGCGCTCGTCGAGGGGCGGGAAGCCGGCGGCCCCGGCAGCGTCTTCGTCGAGGTCGACCGTCGACGCCGCCAGCCGCAGCGCCGGCTGGTACATCAGCGCGAGCCCAGGACGGCACCACCGCCGACGAGGCGTGCCCGCCGCTCCCACGCCCGGCGCAACCGCCCGCGCAATGGCGTCGACGGTGCGCGCGACCCCGGCGGCGACGGCCCGCGGCGAGGCCGCTCCGCCAAACGCTCCGGGCCGCCCCCCAAGACTGGCCCCGGCCGTCCCCGGGAGGAGATCGGGGATGTCCCTGATGGCTCCGCCGCGACGGCGCCGCACGATCGGACACAACGCCGAGGAGGGGAGAAGCGGTGGCCGTCGAGCAGCGTGGCATCGGGACCCCGCGGACCAGCGACGTCCGCCCGCCCTGCGGCCTGTACGCGGCCAAGCCGTGGTTCACCCGCCGGCTTGCTCCGCTCGAGGACGCACTCGCCGTCCGGGGGGTGCGCCCGGGCACCGTCACCGCCGCCGGGGCCGCGTTCGGCTGGGCCGCCGGGACGTGCCTCGCGCTCGGCGCGCTGCTCGACACGCCGGCGCTGTGGATGGCGGTCGGACCGCTCGGCGTCGCCCGCCTGGCGGCCAACGCCCTCGACGGCCGGCTGGCGCGCAGGAGCGGCGCAGCGGGGCCGTCCGGCGTGGTGGCGAACGAGGTGGGGGACCGCCTCGGGGACGTCGGCCTGCTCGCCGGTGTGGCGGCCGTGACGTCCACGGCCCTGGCCGCCGGCGCGCTGGCCGCGGCGCTCGCGGCCAGCCTCGTCGGGGTGCTCGCCCTCGCCGTCACGGGGCGACGGGACTGCGGCGGTCCGTTCGGCAAGGCCGAACGCGTCGCCGTGGTCGGTCTGGGCGCCGCCGCCGCGGGCGCTACCGGCGCGGCGACGCCGATCACCGTCGCCGCCGCCGCCGTGCTCGCCGGCGGGGTGGTCACGGCCGTCGCGCGGTTGGTCCGGCTGCGCCGCGCGACGGCCCGGACGCCCCGGACGCCCCGGGCGGTGAGCGCGCCGTGAGCGCCGCAGTGCTCGGGCAGACGTCGGCGCCGCTCCTCGGTCCCGGCGCCACGCGGATCGGCGCGGTCCTGTTCGCCGGCCTCGCCGCCGTCCTCGTCGCCGAGCGCCGCGGCGTGGGCGACCTGCCGGGTCGGACGCTGCTGCGGCGCTGGGCGAGCTGGGCCGCCGTTGCGCCGCTCCTCGCGCTCGCCGTGGCGAGCTCCTGGGGGGCGCTGGCGGCGGTCACCGCCCTGGCCCTGCAGGCCGGCCGGGAGTACGCGGGCCTGGTGCGACTGCCGCGGGGGTGGCGCCACGGGCTGTGCGCCGCCGCGGTGGTCGCCTGTGCGGCTGCTGCCTGCTCGCCCCTCGCCTGGCTCGTGCTGCTGCCCGCGCTTCTGCTCGCCGCCTCGGCCGTCCCGCTCGTCCGCCAGGACCCCGGGGGGCTGCGCGACCTCGCGGCCGCCGCCCTCGGGTTCGCGTGGGTGCCGTGGCTGGCCGGATGCCTGCTCGTGCTGCGCCTGCACGTCCCGGGTGGGGCAGGCATTCTCCTCGCCCTCGTCGTCGCGGTGGCCGCGAGCGACGTCGGCGCGTTCGTCGCCGGCCGTGGCCTCGGCGGCGCCGCCCTCGCCGCTCGGATCAGCCCCGCGAAGACGCGCGCCGGCGTCGCGGGCAACCTCGCCGGCGCGGCAGCTGGTGTCGCGCTCATGGGCTTCGCGCTGGCCGGCCTGCCCGCCCCGGTGGCCATCGGCCTGCCCGTGGTCGTCGCCGCCGGCTGTGTGTGGGGTGACCTGCTCGAGTCGCTCGTCAAGCGCCACGCCGGCGTGAAGGACGCCGGGGGGTGGCTGCCCGGCTTCGGCGGCCTGCTCGACCGGGCGGACTCCTTGCTCGTCGCCGCGCCGCTGGCCACGGGGTGGGTGCTCGCATGGGCGTGACGCCGCTCGGTGCCGCCCGGCCCCATTGCGAGCCCGTCGCGGGCGCCGCCCGCCACACCCCACCGTCCACGCCTTCGCGGGTGGGTCGCTCCGGCCCGCTCCACCGGGGCGCGGTCCGCACCTGGCCCCTGCTTGCGCTGCGCGTGCTCGTGCGAAGGCTTGCGATCTTCCCGCTCCTGCGCGCCGCCGCCGGCCGGCTGCCCGTGAATGGCGCCCACAGGCTGCCCGACGGCGCGGTCGTGCTCGTCGCCAACCACACGAGCCACGCCGACACCGCGGTGATCCTGCGCGCCCTCCCGCGCCGGCTGCGCGGCCGCCTCGCGCCCGCAGCCGCCGAGGACTACTTCTTCGCCGGCAGGTTGCGCGGGACGCTCTCCGCGGCGCTGCTCGGCGCCTTCCCGTTCCCCCGCCGCGGGCCCGCGGGGCTGGAGCGCGCCGCCGCGCAGCTCGCCGCAGGCCGCGTCGTGCTGCTGTTCCCCGAGGGCACGCGAGACGGGGGCCCGTTCCGCGCGGGGATCGGCCGGCTCGCGGTGGCCGGGGCGACCGTCGTGCCGGTGGGCCTGGCCGGCACCGCGGCGCTGCTGCCGAAGGGCGCCCGGCGTCCTCGCCGGGGACCCGTCGCGGTGGTGTTCGGCCAGGCCCGCCGCTACCCGCCCGGCGCGGACCCCGCCGCCGTCGCCGCGGACCTCCAGGACCGGGTCCGCCACCTCGCCGCCGACGCCGCAGCAGCGACCGCGGCCGGGAACACGCGTGACGCGGGGGCGGCCGCCGACGGCGGCCCAGCCGGCCGCCGGGCGCCCCGGCCCACCGTGTACGCCCGGGCCCGCGCCCTCGCCGCAACCCCCCGCGGCATCGCGGTGGTCTTCGCCTGGTCGTTCGCCGAGGCGCTCGTCTTCCCCGTCATACCCGACCTCGGCATCGGCCTGCTCGCCGCCGCCGCCCCGACCCGGTTCCTGCCGCTCGCGCTCGCCGGGGCCGCCGGATCGGTGACCGGAGGCGCCGCCGCCTGGGGCCTCGGCGCCGCGGGCCACGTGCCCGCGCTGCCGCTTGTGACCGCCGGCATGGCCGACACCGCACGCACCCTGCTCGCCGACGCCGGGGCGGGAGGGGTCTGGACCCAGCCGCTGTCCGCGGTGCCCTACAAGGCGTTCGCGTTCCAGGCCGCCGGCGAGGGCGCCGCACTCGGCCCGTTCCTCGCGGTCACGGCCCTGGCGCGCGGGGCCCGCATGCTCGCCGTCGCGGCGGTCATGGCCGGCCTCGGCGCCGTGCTGCGCCGCTTGTGCCCGCCCCGGCGCGTCCCCGGGGTGTACGCCGCCGCCGTGGCCTGCCTGCTCGTGCTGTTCACCCTCGGCCTCGTCGAGGTCGTTGCCCGCTCCTGAGACGAAAGGCCCTCGCCATGGTCCTCATCGCCGGTTTCGACGGCCCCGGCTTCACCAGCCTCTTGCTCCTCGTGCTCACCGGCGCCGCTATCGTCTGGTCGGCGCCCGCCGGCCTGGCCGGCGCGGTGGCCGGCGCGCACCTCGCCCGGCGCCGGGTGGCCGGCTGGTGCGCCGGCTGGTGCCTGGGTGCGGCGGCTGCCGGGTCGCTCGCCCTCCTCGCCTCCCGCGCCGGGGTGTACGGCTGGGAGCTGAACGCCCTCGCCTACGCCCCCGTCTGGGCGGCGTGCGCCGCCCTCGTCGCGTGGCGCCGCGCCACGGCGCGCTGACCACCCCGCGTATTCACCCCGCGATGAAAGGACCGGCCATGCTCATCCCACCCGTCCTCGCCGGCCTCGACTTCCTGTGGCCGGACCTCACCGCCGGTGACGTCGCCGCCATCGTGCTCGTCCTGTTCGCCCAGCTCATGGCGAGCCTCGCCGTGGCTGTTGCGGTCGGTGTGCTCGCGGCCTGGGCGCTGTCCGCGCTCGCTCGAGCCGCCCTGCGTCGGTGGCGACGGCGCGCGACGCCCCCGCGCGTCGAGCGGCGCCTCGCGGACCGGACCATTGGCGCCCCGTGACGCGCCGCTCCTACGATGGCCGTCCAGGTCCCCTCGCAGGCAAGGTGCGCACGTGAAGACCACCGTCGAGCGCGTCGACGACACCACGGTGAAGCTCACCGTGACCGTGGAGCCCAGTCGCGTCACCGAGGCCATCGACGAGGCCGCCCGCCGGCTCGCCAGCGAGGTCCGCATCCCCGGCTTCCGCCCGGGCCGGGCACCCAAGCGCGTGCTGGAGAGCCGTCTCGGCAAGGACGCCATCTGGGCGGAGGCGGCCCGCGACGCCCTTCCTCGCTTCTACAGCGAAGCGGCCCAGGCGGAGGAGCTCGCGGTCATCAGCCAGCCCGAGATCGAGCTCGAGACGTTCGAGGACGGCCGCGAGGCGGTGTTCTCCGCCACCGTGGAGGTCCGGCCCGAGATCGAGGTCCCGGACTACGCGCAGCTGCAGATCCCGCACCCCGACTGGGAAGTCACCGACGCGGAGGTCGACGAGCAGATCGAGCGGCTCCGGGAGCGCTTCGCGACCCTCGAGACGGTCACCCGCCCCGCACGGGTCGGTGACCACGTCCTCATGAGCGTCAGCGGCGCCCGCGGCGGCGAGGCGGTCCCCGAGGCGAGCGCCGACGACACCGTCTACGAGGTCGGCGACCCTGAGCAGACCGACTCCGAGCTCGACCGCAACCTCGTCGGCGCGAGGGCCGGCGCGATCCTGAAGTTCACCGACACGCTCGGCGCCGACTACGGCGAGCGCGCTGGACAGCAGGTGGCGTTCACGGTGATCGTCAAGGAGGTGAAGACCCGGCGCCTGCCCGACCTCGACGACGAGTTCGTCGCCGACGCGAGCGAGTTCGAGACCGTCGAGGAGCTGCGGTCGGCGCTGCGCGAGCACCTGGCCGCCGAGAAGCTCGCCCAGGCGAGGGACGCGCTTCGCGGACGGGTCGTCGAGGCCGTGAGCGACCTCGTCGAGGTGCCCCTGCCCCCGTCGATGGTGGCGAGCGAGCTGCGCTACCGCCTCGAGCAGGTCGAGCGGCAGGCCGAGCAGTACGGCATGCCCCTCGACGCCTTCCTGTCCGCAGCGGGCCTGAGCAACGAGCAGCTGCTCGAGCGCTTCGAGGCGGAGGCGCGCAAGTCGGTGAAGGCCCAGCTTGTCGTCGAGGCGGTCGCCCGCGACGCCGGTATCGAGGTCGAGAGCGACGACCTGCGCGAGGAGCTCACCCGGCAGGCCGCGCACCTCGGGCGCGACGCGAACGAGCTCGCCGAGCTCATGGGCCACCCTGAGGGCGTCACCGCCCTGGTCGGGCAGACCTACCGGCGCAAGGCCGTCGAGCACCTCGTGGCGGGCGTGCAGGTCCTGTCCGGCCCGCCGCAGGCCGCCGAGGAGGCGCCGTCCACCGACCGCACCGACCTTGGCGACGACACCGCATCCTGAGCGGTATCGTGGCCCCACACCTGCGAAGGAGTCCGAGGATGCCAGCTGTGGAGCCCGTCGCGAACTACCTCGTCCCCATGGTCATCGAGCAGACCAATCGGGGGGAGCGCTCGTTCGACATCTACTCGCGGCTGCTGAAGGAGCGCATCATCTTCCTCGGCACGCCGATCACCGACGAGATCGCCAACCTCATGATGGCCCAGCTGCTCCATCTCGAGGGCGAGGACCCCGACAAGGACATCAACCTCTACATCAACTCACCGGGCGGGTCGGTGACCGCGGCACTGGCCATCTACGACACGATGGAGTTCATCAAGCCCGACGTCGGCACGTTCTGCCTCGGCCAGGCGGCGAGCGCGGCGGCGGTCCTCCTCGCCGCCGGCACGAAGGGCAAGCGCTTCGCCACCCCCCACAGCCGGATGCTGCTCCACCAGCCGCACGGCGGGGCGGAGGGGCAGTCGGTCGACATCGAGATCCAGGCCCGGGAGATCCAGAGGATCCGCGACCTGCTCGACGAGATCCTCGCCGGCAAGACCGGTCAGCCGATCGAGAAGATCTCCTCGGACACCGACCGCGACTTCATCATGACGGCCGCCGAGGCCAAGGAGTACGGCGTGATCGACGGGGTCATCGAGACCCGCAAGCTGCAGGAGGCTGCTCTTCGGGCGAGCTGACCGGGCGGCGTCGGGGGACCGTGTCTGCGGGACCCGGGTTCGCTACCATGACGCCGAGCGACGGGAACCGGAAGGGGACGAGCAGGGATGGCGAAGTTCGGCGAGAGCGGCGACCTGCTCAAGTGCTCCTTCTGCGGCAAGTCCCAGAAGCAGGTCAAGAAGCTCATTGCCGGGCCGGGTGTCTACATCTGCGACGAGTGCATCGACCTCTGCAACGAGATCATCGAGGAGGAGTTCGCCGACACCCCTGACCTCGTCCCGGGCGACCTGCCGAAGCCCGTCGAGATCTACAGCTTCCTCAACGACTACGTCGTCGGCCAGGACACCGCGAAGAAGACGCTCGCCGTCGCGGTCTACAACCACTACAAGCGCATCCGGGTGGGCGGGCCGTCCGGCAACGGGTCCCAGCCCACGCGCGAGGACGAGGTCGAGCTCGCCAAGTCCAACATCCTGCTGCTCGGACCGACCGGCTCCGGCAAGACGCTGCTCGCCCAGACGCTCGCCCGGCTGCTCAACGTGCCGTTCGCCATCGCCGACGCGACCGCGCTCACCGAGGCCGGCTACGTCGGCGAGGACGTCGAGAACATCCTCCTGAAGCTCATCCAGGCCGCGGACTTCGACGTGAAGAAGGCCGAGACCGGGATCATCTACATCGACGAGGTCGACAAGATCGCCCGCAAGTCGGAGAACCCCTCGATCACGCGGGACGTCTCCGGGGAAGGTGTGCAGCAGGCGCTGCTGAAGATCCTCGAGGGCACGGTCGCGTCCGTGCCGCCCCAGGGGGGGCGCAAGCACCCGCACCAGGAGTTCATCCAGATCGACACGACAAACGTGCTGTTCATCTGCGGCGGCGCGTTCGCCGGGCTCGAGCAGGTCATCGAGCAGCGTATCGGCCGGCGCGGGGTCGGCTTCGGCGCCGACGTCCGCGGCAGCCACGACAAGGACCTCTCCGACCTGCACGGCCGGGTGCTGCCCGAGGACCTCATCAGGTACGGGCTCATCCCCGAGTTCGTCGGCCGGCTGCCGGTCGTCACGAACGTGTGCGAGCTCGACCGCGAGGCGCTCATCCGCATCCTCACCGAGCCGAAGAACGCCCTCGTGAAGCAGTACAAGAAGTTCTTCGAGTACGACAAGGTGCAGCTCGACTTCTCCGAGGACGCGCTCGAGGCCATCGCGGACCAGGCGATCCTGCGCTCGACCGGCGCACGCGGGCTGCGCGCCATCCTCGAGGAGGTCCTCCTCAACACGATGTACGAGCTGCCCTCGCTCGACGACGTCGGGGAGTGCCTCATCACCGGCGAGGTCGTCCGGGAGAAGGTCAACCCCACCCTCGTTCGCCGCGCCGAGGCCGACGACCGGCGCAAGAAGCGCTCCGCGTAGTGGGGCGCCCCGACTGGGCGACATGAGGACCTGACGCGGCCGGTGCCGCCGTAGGCGTGGATCCGGCGTGATCGAGAACCTCGGGCCGGCGGCGAGCGGGTTCCCGGCGAACAGCGCCGCCTGGAACGGCGAGCGGCTGTACGTCGTCACGCTCGGCCTCCAACCGGCGCGCCTCGCCGAGTACGACCCCGCGCGGCGTCTCGTCACCGACACCCTCCTCATCCCGACGGGTCTGCGCTGCTGGGCGATGGCGGCGATCGGCGCGGACGTCTACATCGGCATGTGGGGGACCCGTGGAGGCGAGGCGAACCTCTACCGCTTCGACGCGACGCGGCGCAGGCTCGAGGGGTCCCGGCCCCTCGACCAGGCCTACTCGTCGATGGCGGCCTCCCCTGACGGGCGCACCCTCTACCTCGGGACCGCGCGAAGCGGCGTGGTCTTCGCCTACGACATCGCCACCCGCCGGGTCCGACGGCTCGCCTTCGCCGACCCCACCGGCAGCGAGGTCACCGCGGTCGCCGCCACCGCCGACACCGTCTACGTCGGCCTGGGCCGGCGGCGCGCCGGGCTCGTGGCCATCGACCGGGCTTCCGGGGCGGCCCGCCACATCCTCCCGCCGGAGCTCCGCGACGGCGTCGGGGTCTACTCCCTGCGCGTGACCGAGTTGCTCGTGGTCGCCGCGACGCAGGCCGAGCCCGCGCGGGTCGGCGTGATCGACCGCCATAACCCGGCGAGCTACCGCATCGTCGAGCCGCCCGGAGAGCACGCCGTCGGGGCGGTCGAGGTCGATGGCCGCAGCGTCTACTTCAGCGGCATCGCCTCGGGCACCCTCTACCGGATGGACCGGCGCACGGGTGCGCTCGAGGCGCTGTCGACCCCGGTCGCGCACGTGCCCACGCGGCGGTCGGTGCGTGTGGCCAACCGGCTGCTCGGCGTGACCGCTCCCGGCATCGTGTTCAGCCACGACCTGCCGACGGGGGAGGTCACCCTGACCGACCTCGTCGGTGCGGGGGCGCAGGGCGGCGTCGAGCGGCCCCAGTCGCTCGCGGTCGCCGGCGAGGACGTGGTCGTCGGCACGAACAACGCCGCCGAGGTCCATGCCGCCGACGGCAGCGGCTCACGCCGCGTCGTCATCTCCGGCGAGGCGAAGACCGCGACGGCGGTCGGCGCCAGGGCCTACCTCGCGACCTACCCGAACGGGCAGCTCTGGGAGGTGCGGGGGGCCGGCGCCGCGGCCCGGGTCGCCAACTGGGCCGATGTCTACAACCGGCCGCGGGCGATCCACCACGACGCCGCGGCCGGCCTCCTGCTCGTCGTCGCCAACGCCGACTTCGCCGGGGGCGGCGCGCTCGTCGTCACCGACGACGCGGGGTCCCTGCTCCACGTCCACCCCGACCCGCTCGGCGGAGGCCAGGAGCCGAACGCCGTCACGTCGCTGCCCGGCGCCGTCGCCGTGGTCGGCGGCATCGGCGACGACGCGCGCCTCGCCGCGGTCGAGGCGCGCACGGGCCGGCGGCTGTGGGCGACGGTGCCGGTCCCCGGCGGCGGGCGCCTTTCAGGCCTGGCGGCCATCGGCGGCACCGTCTACGGCCTGGCCCGCGACGCGACGCTGTTCGCCCTCGACGCCGCCACGCGCAAGGTCACCGCCAGCAGGAACCTCACCGCCGGGCGCACCGGCGAGCTGCTCGCCGCCGACGGTGCGCTCTACGGGGTCGACGGCAGGCGGCTCGTCCGCATCGACCCGGTCACGCTTGCGACGACCGTGCTCGCGCGCGGCCTCGTCCACGTCGCGTTCACCCCCAACCCGCCGGTGCGCGTCGACGCCGGGGGGCGCCTCTACGTGTTCAGCGGCACCGACCTGCTGCGGGTCAGCGTGGGGGCTACGACCCACCACGCCCCCTGACGCGCGACGGGCGGCGCGGCCAGCGCCCCTCGTACACTTCCCGCATGTTGCGCGAGCTGGCCAAGACCTACGACCCCGCCGAGGTCGAGGAGCGCCTCTACACGTGGTGGGAGAAGTCGGGCTTCTTCCACGCCGAGCCGGACGATCCCGGCGAGCCGTTCTCGCTCGCCATGCCCCCGCCGAACGTGACCGGCAGCCTGCACCTCGGCCACGCGCTCACCTCGGCGATCGAGGACGCCCTCGTCCGCCAGGCCCGCATGAGCGGCAGGAACGCCGTGTGGCTGCCCGGCATGGACCACGCGGGCATCGCTACGCAGAACGTCGTCGAGCGTCAGCTCGCCGGGGAGGGCTTGTCCCGCCACGACCTCGGGCGGGAGGCGTTCGTCGAGCGGGTGTGGGCGTGGAAGGCCGAGTCGGGCGGGCGCATCATGCGCCAGCAGCGCCGGCTCGGCGCCTCGTGCGACTGGGACCGGGAGGCCTTCACGCTCGACGCGCCGCGCAGCCGGGCCGTCCGCGAGGTGTTCTGCCAGCTCTACGACGACGGCCTCGTCTACCGCGGCAACCGGATCATCAACTGGTGCCCGCGTTGCCGCACCGCGCTGTCGGACATCGAGGTCGACCACGTCGAGGAGGACGGCGAGCTCGCGTATCTGCGCTACCCCGGGGCCGACGGCTCCGACGGCGTCGTCGTGGCCACGACCCGGGCGGAGACGATGCTCGGCGACACCGGCGTGGCCGTGCACCCCGACGACGAGCGCTACGCCCACCTCGTCGGCCGCACGGTCCGCTTGCCCCTGCAGGACCGCGACATCCCCGTCGTGGCCGACGCCCACGTCGACCCCGGGTTCGGCACCGGCGCGGTGAAGGTGACGCCCGCGCACGACCCCAACGACTACGAGATCGGCCGCCGTCACGACCTCGAGGCGGTGGACGTCATGACCGACGAGGCCACGATCGGCCCCGCGGGCGGCGCCTACGCCGGTCTTGACCGCATGGAGTGCCGGGAACGCGTGAAGGCCGACCTCGACGCGCTCGGCCTGCTCGTGCGGGTCGAGCGCCGGACGCACGCCGTGGGGCACTGCTCGCGCTGCGGCACCATCGTGGAGCCGCGGCTGTCCGACCAGTGGTTCGTCAAGGTCGGGCCCCTCGCGGAGCGCGCCATCGAGGCGGTGCGCGACGGCCGCACGCGCTTCGTGCCCCCACACCACGCGAAGGGCTTCCTCGACTGGCTCGACAACCTTCACGACTGGTGCATCTCCCGGCAGCTGTGGTGGGGTCACCGGATCCCCGCCTGGTACGACGAGGACGGCAACCTCCACGTGCTGCGCGAGGACCCGCCGGAGGGTTCCGGGCTGCGCCAGGACCCCGACGTCCTCGACACCTGGTTCTCCTCGCAGCTGTGGCCGTTCACGACCCTCGGCTGGACCCACCCGGGCGACACGAACCCCGCGTTGGAGGCGTGGTATCCCAACACCGTCATGGAGACCGGCTACGACATCAACACCTTCTGGGTGAGCCGGATGCTCATGATCGGGCTGCACCTGCTCGACGACGTGCCCTTCCGCACGGTGTTCAACCACGGCATGGTCCGCGACGAGCACGGCAAGAAGATGTCGAAGTCCTTCGGCAACGTCATCGACCCGCTCGACCTCATCGACCGCTACGGCGCGGACGCGCTCCGCTTCGGTCTCCTGCGCGCGGCCGCACCCGGTCAGGACGTGCCGATCGCCGAGGAGTGGGTGGAGGGCGCGCGCCGCTTCATGAACAAGCTGTGGAACGCCGCCCGCTTCGTGCTCGGCCGGACCGCGGACGGCGTCCCGGACGGCGGCCTGCCACCGGACGGGGTGCTCGCCCTGGAGGACCGCTGGATCCTGTCCCGCCTCGAGGCCACCCGCGCCGCCGTCGACGCCGCCTTCGCCGCGTACGACCTCGCGCGCGCCGCCCAGGCGCTCTACCACTTCGTGTGGGACGAGTTCTGCGACTGGTACCTCGAGCTCGCGAAGCTGCGCCGCGACCCCGCCGCCGGCCAGGTCCTCGTCCACGTGCTCGACGTCGTGCTGCGCCTGCTCCATCCGATTGTTCCGTTCGTCACCGAAGAGGTCTGGCGCACGGTGCGGGGGGCCGGCGAGGACGGCACGATCATGCGCGCCGCCTGGCCGGCGCCCGACCCGCAGCGCCGCGACCGCGACGCCGAGGAGGGGTTCGGGGCCCTCGTCGACGTCGTCACCGAGCTGCGGCGCTTCCGGGCGGACCACAGCCTCGCGCCCGCGGCCCGCATCGACGTCGTCGCCGTGGCCGACGCAGCCCGTAGGCCCGTGCTCGAGACCGGCATCGAGGGCGTCACCCGACTCGCCGGCGTCGGGTCGTGGACGTTCAGCGCGATCGCGCCGGCCGAGGCGCCGGTCGGCAAGGTCGTCGTGCCGGGCGCCGAGCTCTACGTGCCGCTCCTCGGGGTCGTCGATCTCGACGAGGAGCGCACCCGACTGCAGCGCGAGCTCGACAAGGCCCGCGCGGAGGTGCGCCGGGCCGAGAGCAAGCTCGGGAACGCGGGCTTCGTCGCCAAGGCTCCCGACGCGGTCGTCCGAAGCGAGCGCGACAAGCTCGCGGCGTGGCGTGCCACCGTCGACAAGCTCACCGCCCAGCTCGACACGCTCGCATGAAGCGCAGCGCCAGGGGCCGTCAGTGAGCGACCCGGGCTCCTACGCCGACAGCGTGGCCGCCCTGTACGCGCGCCAACCCGAGCGGATGGTGCCCGACCTGGACCGGATGCGGACCCTCGTCGAGCTGCTCGGCCGGCCCGACCAGACCTTCCCGGCCATCCAGCTCACCGGCACGAACGGCAAGACCTCCACCGCGGCGATGGTGACGTGCCTGCTCGGGGCGCTCGGTCTCGCGGCGGGCACCTTCACCTCGCCGCACCTCCAGGACGTCCGGGAACGGATCCGCGTCGGCGGGGAGCCGATCAGCCGGGAGGCCTTCACCGAGGGGCTCGACTACCTCGGGCCGTTCCTCGCCGAGGTCGACGTCCGCCACCACGACCGGGTGACCTTCTTCGAGGTGCTCACCGCGCTCGCGCTCGTGCACTTCGCCGACCGTCCGGTGGACGTCGGCGTGTTCGAGGTCGGCATGGGGGGCCGGTGGGACGCGACCAACCTCGTGCGGGGGGAGGTGGCGGTCCTGACCGGGGTGGGCGTCGACCACGCCGAGCTCGGGCCCGATCCCGCCTCGGTGGCCCGCGAGAAGGTCGGGATCATCAAGGACGGGGCCGTGGTGGTGGCGGCCCGCCAGGAGCCGGCGGTCTCCGAAATCATCGTCGACGCGGCCGAGCGCGCGGGGGGCCGTCTCGTCGTGGCCGGGCGCGACTTCGACGTCGCCTCGCGGGAGCTGGCCGTCGGGGGGCAGCTGCTCACCCTGCGGGGGGTCACCGGCGACGTCGAGGACGTGTACCTGCCTCTCCACGGGGTGCACCAAGCGCTCAACGCCGCCTGCGCACTCGCGGCCGTCGAAGGCTTCCTCGGGTTTGCCGGCAACCTCGATCCTGCGGTGATCCGTGAGGGCTTCGCCGCCGTGCGGTCGCCGGGCCGTCTCGAGGTCGTGCGCCGACCGCATGCTTCCACGGTCGTGCTCGACGGAGCGCACAACCCTCTCGGGGCGCAGGCACTCGCCAGCGCCCTCGAGGACGAGTTCGCCTTCCGCCACCGGGTCCTCGTGCTCGGGGTGCTCGGCGACAAGGACGTCGAGGGGATCGTCGACGCGCTGCTCGAGGTCGCCGAGCACGTCGTGGTGACCGAACCGCCGAGCACCCGGGCGGCGCCCGCCGACCGGCTCGAGAAGCTGATCCGGCGCGCGTCGCGAGCGGGAACCCGGCGGGCGCCCACGGTCGAGGTCGCCCCGGACGTCGCCTCGGCGGTGGAGCTCGCGTCGGGCCTGGCGGCGCAGGAGGACGCCGTCGTCGTCACCGGGTCGCTCTACACCGTCGGCGCGGCGCGGGCGGCGCTCGGCCTCGCGGTGGCGTGACGGCGGCGAGGCGCCACGCGCGGACGGCGCGCCTGCGGGGTGCCAGCGACGTGCGGCCCGAGGGCCACAGCCGCTAGCCTGCCGCCCCATGACCTCCGCGCAACGCACCCTCGTCCTCGTCAAACCCGATGGTGTCCGCCGCAGCCTGATCGGCGAGGTCCTCGCGCGCATCGAGCGCAAGGGGCTGACGGTCGCCCGGCTGGAGCTGCGGACCATCGACCGGGGGGTGGCGGAGGAGCACTACGCCGAGCACGTCGACAAGCCGTTCTTCGAGGAGCTCGTCACGTTCATCACGAGCGGCCCGCTCGTTGCGATGGTCGTGGAGGGCCCCGACGCGGTCGCCGCAACCCGTTCCCTCATGGGCGCCACGAACCCCGTCGAGGCGCCCCCCGGCTCGATCCGCGGCGACTTCGCGACCGAGATCGGCGAGAACGTCGTCCACGGGTCGGACTCGCCGGACAGCGCCGATCGCGAGATGCGGATCTTTTTCGGCGGGTAGTCCTGAAGGTCGTTATTGTCCGTTGCAGTGGCTGGACCTCGCCGCCCATGCGGGGCTAGGCTCCCGCCGGTCACCGTAACCGGTGTCTTCCCCCCGTCGTTACTCAGTTGTCCGGGTACTAGTCCGCCGAGTTCGGGAGCAGAGAATGCCGAAGATAGCAAAGAAGTCGCTCGTCCTGGCGCTCTGCGCCATGGCTGTCCTTGCGGCGGGGGTGCTGCCGGCCGCCGCGCAGACGGCGAACGCCGCCCGCGGGTACAGCTACGGGATCAACGCCGCGCTCGGCGGGTCGGCGCTGCTCGACCAGACCCCGAACTGCACCGCCGAGATCCCCCCCGAGGCCGAGGCCTTCTGCCGTGAGGTGCTCGTCGACGTGCCCGTCGAGGGCGTGCTCGAGTCGGGCACCCTCGTCGCCGAGAACCAGGTCAACGCCGCCGGTGGCCTGTCCGGACGACTCCAGGAGGAGCGGGTCGACTTCACCGGACCGGGCGTCATCCCCGACGCGTTCAACGTGGCCTCCTACGCGGTCACCGAGGAGCTCGCCGTGGTCGACACGCTGCTGCAGGCGGAGGTCGTCGAGGCCGAGGCGGTCGCCAGCTGCGTCGGCGGCCAGCCCGTCTTCGCCACCGGCGCGAACGTCGCGAACCTGCGCCTCGCCGAGACCGAGGTCCTCGCGCCGCTGCTCGACGCGCTCGAGATCGACCTGTCGCCGGTGCTCAACCTGACGCAGGCGCCGAACACGCTGGTGGTGGACCTGTCGCCGGTCATCCGGGTCGTGTTCTGGGAGACCAACTGGGACGGCAGGACCGGCACGACCGACGGCAGCAACACCGTGTTCGTCAACGCGCTGCGCATCCAGGTGCTCACCGGCGTTGGCGACGGCGGCGGCCTCATCCCGCTGCCCGACATCCTCGGTGACCTGCTGAACCTCGAGCCGCCGGCCGGCAGCGACGTGCAGGTGCAGCAGCAGGAGACCGGCACGGTTGACATCATCGTCAGCCATGCGGAGGCGTCCGTCACCAACTGCGCCGCCGGCCCGCAGGGCCCCGGCGGGCCGCTGGACGGCATCACGAAGACCGCCTCGAGCGACGTCGTCTTCCCGGGCGACACGTTCACCTACACGATCGACGTGCCGAACCAGAGCCCGACCTGCACGCTGACCAACGTGCGCGTGGTCGACACGATCACCGGCCCGCCCGGGTCCACGATCACCTCCACCACGCCGCAGGCTGACAACGTCGACGGTCTCACGGTGACGTATAACGACGTCGGCCCCATCGGGCCAGGCCAGAGCGTTCGCCTCACCATCGGTGTCCGAGTCCCGGACAACGCCCCCGCCGGCTCGACGTACGCCGAGCAGCTGCGGGTGACGGCTGACTGCGACGGCCAGCCCGTCCAGGGCGGGCTCGACTTCACCGGCCCGCGTGTCGGTGAGCGTCCGGCCCCTGCCGGCCCCGCCGGACCTGGCCAGCTGCCGCGCACCGGTGGTGCGTTCCCGCTCGCCGGACTGGCGTTCATGGCCTTCGGCGCCGGCCTCCTGCGGCTCCGCGGCTGACCACGTAGCCGGAAGCGGTTGCGGACGGCCCGCCACGCTGGCGGGCCGTTCGCCGTTTTCCCCAGGCGCAGGGCCGGCGGCGCCCTCCGGGGGAGCCCCACCGGGCCATGCTGGTGCGACGCTTGCGCCAGACAGGAGGCCCCCGTGGTGACCGCAGCGCCGATCGTCCCCGCCTGTCCCACCTGCACGGTCGGGGCCGGCCGCGCGTTCCGCCCCGGGCCCCCCCGACAGCGCACCCAGGTGACCACCCCCGAGGACGCCGCGGCGCTGGTCGTACCGCTGTTGACGGGGCTCGACCGGGAGCACTGCCTGCTCGTGACCCTCGACGTGAAGCACCGGCTGCTCGGCGTGGCGACCGTGTCGGTCGGCACGGCCGACCACACCTTCATGGCTCCCCGCGAGGTCTACCGTGACGCGCTCCTTGTCGGGGCGAGCGCCATCTTCCTCGCCCACAACCACCCGAGCGGCGACGCCACCCCGAGCGCCGACGACCGGGCACTGACGCGCCGCCTCGCGCAGGCCGGTTCGACCCTCGGCGTGGAGCTGCTCGACCACCTCGTCGTCGGCGACCCCGACTGGACGAGCCTTGCCCGGATGGGCGTGCTTTGACTACTGCGCTCCGGCAGGGCACGGTAGGCTGCCGGCCGGGCACCGACGCCCACCGTCCGTACATTGTCCGCTCGGCTGTCCCCTCCTTCCCCCAGGGAGCTTGCGTGGCGCAGAACGTCGTCTCCGCCCTCCAGTTCTTCGGCCGTGACATCGCCGTGGACCTGGGCACCGCGAACACCCTCGTCTACGTGCGGGGACGCGGCATCGTCCTGAACGAGCCTTCGGTCGTCGCCATCAACACGAAGAACGGCGCGATCCTCGCCGTCGGGTCCGAGGCCAAGCGCATGATCGGCCGGACCCCCGGCCACATCGTCGCCATCCGCCCCCTGAAGGACGGCGTCATCGCCGACTTCGACGTGACGGAGAAGATGCTGCGCTACTTCATCCAGAAGGTGCACCGCCGCCGCTACTTCACCTTCCTCAACAAGCCCCGGGTGGTCGTGTGCGTGCCCTCGGGCATCACCGGGGTCGAGCAGCGCGCCGTCGAGGAGGCCTCTATCCAGGCCGGCGCCCGCGCCGCCTACATCATCGAGGAGCCGATGGCCGCGGCGATCGGGGCCGGCCTGCCCGTCCACGAGCCGGCCGGCAACATGGTCGTCGACATCGGCGGGGGCACGACCGAGGTCGCGGTCATCTCCCTCGGTGGGATCGTGACGAGCGCCTCGATCCGCATCGGCGGCGACGAGCTCGACGAGGCGGTCGTGAACTACGTGAAGAAGGAGTACTCGCTCATGCTCGGCGAGCGCACCGCCGAGGAGATCAAGATGGCGATCGGCAGCGCCTTCCCGCTGCCCGAGGAGAACCACGCCGAGATCCGCGGGCGCGACCTCGTGAGCGGCCTGCCGAAGACGATCATCGTGAGCGCCGAAGAGGTCCGCAAGGCCATCGAGGAGCCGGTCAACTCGATCGTGGACGCGGTGAAGTCGACGCTTGACCGCTGCCCGCCCGAGCTGGCCGCCGACATCATGGACAAGGGCATCGTCATCACCGGCGGCGGGGCGATGCTCCACGGGCTCGACGAGCGGCTGAAGCACGAGACGGGGATGCCGATCCACACGGCCGACAACCCGCTGCACTCCGTCGCGGTGGGCTCGGGCAAGTGCCTGGAGGAGTTCGAGGCCCTGCGCCGGGTCCTCATCTCGTCGTCGCGCCACTGACCCCGCGTTCTGACGTAGGGGGAGTGCGTGAGCGCGTGGTCAGGGCCCGCCCCCGTTTGGTCAACCTGACGGGGCAGTGCCCACGGCTTAGCCTGGCGGGGCAGTCTGACCCACCGCAGGTGGTACCGAGGTCGTGAATGCCTGACCGTCGCCGCAACCCCACCATGCTCGCCGTCTTGGTGCTGGTGTCGCTCGTGCTGCTCACCGTCGACTACCGGCAGGGTGACGGTGGGGCGGTCGCTGCCGTGCAACGCGGCGCCATGGCCGTGTTCGGGCCGGTGCAGGAGGGTTTCGCCGGGGTGGTGCGTCCCGTCGGCTCGTTCTTCGCCTCCGTCGCCGACCTGCGGCGGCTGCGTGACGAGAACGCCGCGCAGGCCGAGGAGCTCAAGCGGCTGCGGGAGGCGCGGCTGTCCGAAGCGGACCTGGAGCGGCAGAACCGCGAGCTGCGGGCGCAGCTCGCCATGCGCGACCGCCTCGGCTTCACGACCACCGGCGCCCAGGTCATCGCCGAGGCGCCAGGCGCCTTCGAGTGGACCGTCCTCATCGACTCCGGGGCCGACAGCGGCCTGCGCCAGGGCATGGCCGTCCTAAACGAGGACGGGCTGGTCGGCAAGGTCGTCGCCGTGACCCGCTCCCACGCGCGCGTGCAGCTGGTGTCCTCGCCCCAGGCCGGCTACGTCGTGAAGATCGCCGACAGCGGCGCGGAGGGCTTCCTGTCCGGTCGTGGCTCCCGCCCCTACCAGCTCGACATGGCCAACGCGGAAATGGAGGTGGAGCCCGGCGCGGAGGTCGTGACCTACGCGTTCCGGGGGTCGAGCATCCCCGACGGCATCCCCGTCGGCGTGGTCGAGGAGCACCCGCAGACACGGGAGGCGGGCGGCGCGGTGGTGTCGGTCCGCCCCCACGTCAACTTCGCGCGGCTTGGCTTCGTGCAGATCGTGCTCGACGCACCCGTGCACCCCGACGACCTCGATCCCGAGGAGCTCGTCGAGGGGGGGGACCCGCCGCGTCCCCCACCGATGCCTCCCCGCCACGCGCCCCCGGCCGACTCGCCTGAGCAAGGCCAGACCCAGGGACAGCCAGGGGGAGACACGAACCGGACATGATCGCCAGAGCGGCGATGATGACGCTCGTCGCGATGACCGCGCTCCTCCTCGACACCGTCGTACTGCCCGGGCTCTCCTTCGGGATGTGGCGGCCCGACGTCCTCGTGCTCACCGTGGTGGGGTTCGCCCTCGTCGACGGGCCCGGCACCGGGGCCCGCTACGGCTTCGCCGCGGGGTTGGCGGTCGACCTGCTGTCGACCGGGAGCCAGCTCGTCGGCACGGGGGCCCTCGTGCTCGTGCTCGTGGGCTACGGCTGCGGGGTCGTGCGCCCCTACCTGTCGGCGACCGGGCTCGTCGGCCAGGTCGCTCTCGCCGCGGCGGCGAGCACGGTCGCGGTCCTCGCCTACGGGCTGCTCTCCCAGCTGCTCGAGGCGGCGCCCTCCACGCCTTTCGACGCTGTCCAGTCGGGTCTCGCCACCGGGCTGTACAACGCGCTGCTGGCCCCGCTCGTCGTCGTCCCCGTGGGCGTCCTGTCCCGACGCGTGCCCGGGGCTCCCGCGGTCACGCCACGTTCCCCGCTCTGACGGCGGGTGCTACCCTCGGGCGCCGTGCTGACCAACTCCCGGCCCGCCGCCCTTGACGCGGCGGAGAGCACCCGTCTGCGGCTCACCTTCCTCACGTTGCTCGTGGTGAGCCTGTTCGTGCTGCTGTTCGCGCGGCTGTGGTTCCTCCAGGTGATGGCGGGGGAGCGCTACGCCGACCGTGCGGAGGGCAACGCCGTGCGCACCATCGCCACCGAGGCGCCCCGCGGCAAGCTGCTCGACCGCGACGGCGATGTGCTCGTGCGCAACCGCTACGCGATGGTCGTGAGCGTCCAACCGGAGCAGATGGGGCAGCGCGCCGGCGAGATCCTCGCCGAGGTCGCCGACCTCCTCGGCATGTCGATGGAGCAGGTCACCGACCGGCTCGAGAACTCCCGGGTCAGCCCGCTGCGGCCCAAGCCGATCGCGGTGGACGTGCCCGAGGAGATCGCCTTCTACATCCACGAGAACGGCGCCGACCGGTTCCCCGGGGTGTACGCAGAGACGCTGCCCCGCCGCGACTACCCCCACGGCTCCCTCGCGAGCCACCTCGTCGGCTACCTCGGCGAGATCAGCGGCGAGGAGCTCGCGGGCGACCGCTACGCCGGCTACCGCGCCGGGGACCTCATCGGGTGGTCCGGGGTCGAGCGCACCTACGAGTCCGTGCTGCGGGGCAAGGAGGGCCTCCGGCGCCTCGAGGTGAACGCGAACAACCAGGTGGTGCGCACCGTCGAGGAGACGCTGCCCCAGCCGGGGGCCGACCTGCGTCTCACGATCGACCTCGAGGCCCAGCAGACCGCCGAGGTGGCGCTGGCCGAGGGCATGGAGGTCGCGCGGCGAACCCGCGACCGTGCGAGCGGACCGCAGCGCGGCGGCTACTTCAGGGCACCCGCCGGCGCCGTCGTGGTCATGGACGCGGCCACCGGCGAGATCGTGGCCATAGCCTCGAACCCCGCGTTCGACCCGGCCCGCTTCGTCGGCGGGGTGGACAACGAGTACTGGAGCTACCTCCAGAACCCCGACAGCCACTTCCCGCTCATCAACCGGGCGATCCAGGCGAGCTACCCGCCGGGCTCCGTCTACAAGATCGTCTCCGCGGCCGCGGCGCTCGAGGGCGGCTTCATGGACACCGTCGAGCTGCGCGACTGCCCCGGCCGGTGGGAGTGGGGCCCCAGCGTCTACAACAACTGGAAGCGCAGCCACTCCGGGGCCATGAACCTCGCCACGGCACTCGTCGAGTCCTGCGACACGGTGTTCTACGCGCTCGCGCGGGAGATGTGGGAGCACGAGCAGGCCAACCGCGCCGAGCACGAGTTCCTGCCCGCGATGAGCGCGGCCTTCGGACTCGGCGAGCTGACCGGCATCGACCTGCCGGTCGAGCGCCGCGGGGTGGTCCCCGGTAGGGCGTGGCGGCGGACCTACTGGGAGGAGAACCGTGACACCTATTGCACGAAGGCCCGCCAGCTCGAGCCGAACAGCTATGCGCAGCGGGTGAACGCCGACCTGTGCGAGCGCGGCGGCGACTGGCGCGGCGGTGACGCGGTGAACCTGTCGATCGGTCAGGGCGACCTGCAGACGACCCCCCTGCAGATGGCGAACGCCTTCGCCGCCGTGGCCAACCGCGGGACGCTGTACCGCCCCCACGTGGCCAAGGAGATCCTCCACCGCGACGGGACCGTGACGCCGATCGAACCGGAGGTCATCGGCACGCTGCCGGTGAGCCCCGGGCACCTCGCGTACATCGAGGAGGGGCTCATCGGGGTCACCGCGCCCGGCGGCACCGCGGGCAGCGTGTTCGGGTCGTTCCCCGTCACGATCGCCGGCAAGACGGGCACCGCCGAACTGAAGCCGAAGCAGCCGTTCGCCTGGTTCGCGGGCTACAACGTCGCCCCGGTCGACGGTCGCACGTACGTCATCGTGGCGATGGTCGAGCAGGGCGGCGGCGGCAGCCAGACCGCCGCCCCGATCGTGCGCCGCATCTTCGAGGGGCTCCTTCCGTCCGTGGACGAGTCCTCTATCCGGCCCGGCGCGACGACGGACTAGGCGCGACATGTCGAAGGTCACCTTCGGAGACGAGCCCGACCGCCTCGCGCGGGAGTCGGTCCAACGCACGTGGGCGCGCCTCTACGCGCCCGGGCGTCACATCGACCCCTTCCTGCTCCTCGCGGCCCTCGGCCTCACCGCCTTCGGACTGCTCATGATCTACTCCGCGACGTTCCACCAGCTGCAGGCGCGCGGCGTGGACTCGATGTACTTCGTCAACCGCCAGGTCATCTCGCTGGGGGTCGGCCTCGTCGCGATGGTCGGCGTCGCGCTCTTCGACTACCGGGTGTACCGGGCGTGGGCGCCCATGCTCTACCTGGCGGCGGTCATCATGCTCGTCGTCACCGCCCTCACCGGCGAGACCGTCAACGCCTCCCGGGCCTGGATCGTGTTGGGCGGGTTCCAGTTCCAACCGGCCGAGCTCGCCAAACCCGCCCTCATCCTCGCCCTCGCCGCGCTGTTCCAGGAGCGGCGGGAGTCGGCGCTCGGGCTGCGTGCGCTTCTCGAGGCCATCGGGCTCGCCGCCGTGCCGATGCTGCTCATCCTCGCGCAGCCAGACCTCGGCACGGCGATCGTCTTCGTGGCGATCACCTTCGGGGTCCTGCTGCTCGCCCGCGTCCGCGTGCGCTACCTCGCCGCGCTCGCCCTGATCGGCGTGCTGTCGATCATCGGGGCGCTCCAGCTCGACATCATGGAGGACTACCAGGTCGCCCGCATCACCTCCTTCCTCGACCCCTCCGCAGACCCGCAGGGGTCGGGCTGGAACGTCGAGCAGGCCCAGATCGCCATCGGCTCCGGGCAGCTCGCCGGCCAGGGGCTGTTCCGGGGGTCGCAGACCGCGCTCGCCTACGTGCCGGAGAACCACACCGACTTCATATTCACCGTCGTTGGCGAGGAGCTGGGGTTCCTCGGCGGCAGCCTGCTGCTCGGGCTGTACGCGCTGCTGCTGTGGCGTGCCCTGCGCATCACCGGCATGTCCCGCGACACGTTCGGCACGCTCATCGGCGCCGGCGTCGTCGCGGTGCTCGGCTTCCAGCTCTTCATCAACGTCGGGATGTCGGTGGGTGTCATGCCGGTCACCGGGCTGCCACTGCCGTTCGTCTCGTACGGCGGCACGAGCCTCATCGGGTCCTACCTCATGCTGGGTCTGCTCCAGAACGTGCACATGCGTCGCTTCCAGTGAGCAATCGCTTACACTTGGAGCCTGAAGGACCGTGAGGCGACTTCCGCCCCCGGGAGCGGCTGGCCACGACTTGACGCAGCCAACAACTCGACTATGACCGACGTGAGCACCGCCGTGACGATCTTCTCGTCGACGTGCTCTTTGCGCGCCGTGTCAGCTGGCTGCCATGGTCGTTGGGAAACGACGCGCCGTGCGCGCCCTCGTTCTGTCGTGGCCGACCGCGCCTGCAGCGACCACCCAAGGACTCGTCACCGTGACCGACCCGACCGGCGGGACACCGCCCAGAGAACGCCCTGACCGAGACGACCCCACCCGCACGAGGACCCGCACCCGAACCCGCGTCCGCGAGCATCCGGCCGAGCCGGAGCCCGCGGCGCCGCAGCCCGCACCGGTCGTCGCGCGGGCGGAGGCTGAGCCGCGGATCCTGCGCCGGCGACGACGGCGGGTAGCCCCCGACGACAGCAGCGCGGACCAGACCGTCGAGCCCGCCCCCGAGCGGGACGCGTCGCCCTCCTCACAGGCTGCGGCGGCGCCCGCCCCCCCGGCCCGTCCGGGCCGCCGCCGCGGCAGCCGAGGCGGACGCGGCCGGCGGGGCGCCGCGAAGCCTGCGCCCGGTGAGGACGCCCCGGAAGCCCGGGCGGGGGCGCCGGCGCCGACGGATGCGCCCGTGGACCAGCCGGTCGAGGTGCCCGCGGAGGACACGCCGGCTGCTCCATCCGAGGCCGACCGCGACGAGGCCCCCGCCGGCGAGTCCACACGGCTGCAGGCCCGCGGTGGCCGGTCCCGCCAGGGACGCGAGTCGCGCCGGCCCCGCCCGGCCGGAGGGGTGAGCGAGGAGACGCGCCGAGCGATCACCGAGGGCCCGCCCCGGCGCATGCTCGTCCACGTCGGCGAGGAGCGCACGCAGATCGCCGTCCTCGAGGAGCGCGACCTCGTCGAGCACTACGTGACCCGCCACCAGGACGTCTCCTACGTCGGCAACATCTACCTCGGACGCGTGCAGAACGTCCTGCCCGGCATGGAGGCCGCCTTCGTCGACATCGGCAAGGGCCGCAACGGGGTGCTCTACGCCGGCGAGGTGCACTACGACGAGGCGGACCTCGACGGGGAGCTGCCCCGCATCGAGCAGACGCTGCGGCCGGGTCAGACCGTGCTCGTCCAGGTCACGAAGGACCCCATGGGCACGAAGGGCGCCCGCCTCACCCAGCACCTGTCGATCGCCGGCCGCTACTGCGTCCTCGCGCCCGGCGAGGGCATGCTCGGCATCTCCCGCAAGCTCACCGACGGCGAGCGCGACCGGCTCCGCACGATCCTGAAGGACGTGAAGCCCGACGGCTTCGGGCTGATCGTGCGCACGGCAGCCGAGGGGGCGACGCAGCAGCAGCTCGCCGACGACGTCGAACGCCTCGTGCGCATCTGGGCGGGCGTGGAGAAGCGGGCGGGGTCCGCCCAGCCTCTCGAACCGGTCTACGAGGAGCCCGACCTCGTCATCCGCGTGATCCGCGACGTGTTCGGCGTCGAGTACACCGACCTCATCGTCGACCACCCCGAGCTCGGCGACCGCGTGCGCGCCTACCTGTCCGACGTGAGCCCCGAGCTCGTCGACCGGGTCTCGGTCCACACCGGGCCGCTCTTCGACGACTACGAGGTGACGAACCAGATCCGCCGCGCGCTCGAGAAGAAGGTGTGGCTCGCCTCGGGCGGCTACCTCATCGTCGAGAAGACCGAGGCGATGTGGATCATCGACGTGAACACCGGCAAGTTCGTCGGCAAGTCGAACCTCGAGGAAACCGTCCTGCGCAACAACCTCGAGGCCGCCGAGGAGATCGCCCGCCAGCTCCGCCTGCGCGACATGGGCGGCATCATCGTCATCGACTTCGTCGACATGCTCGTCCCGGCCAACCGTGACGAGGTGCTGAAGCGGTTCAAGCGCGAGCTCGCCCGCGACAAGACGAAGTCCCGGGTCATGGAGATCTCGAAGCTCGGCCTCGTGCAGATGACCCGCAAGAACGTCTCGCAGGGGCTGACGGAGAACTTCACGACCGTCTGCGACTGCTGCGAGGGCCGGGGCGCGGTGATCGTGGACTCGATCGTGTGAGGTTGCTCGGTGCTCGGTCGCGTCCGCTGCGGGGGCTCGGTGGTCAGAATACGAAGGGGCACCACGGGGCTCGGGTGGTGAGGAGGAGTGCGTCGGCGCGGGCGAGCGCACCCGCGCGGTGCTCGGTGGCGCGTCCGGCCCGGGCGAGCTGGGAGAGGGGGACGCCCCCGAGGTAGACGGCCCCGAGCTCGGCGGCGCCCACGGAGATCTCGGGGTCCTGGGCGGTCGGCGCGCAGCGCGCCGTGCCGCCGCGGATCTCGAGCAGGTAGGTGCCCGTCGTCCAGGGGCAGAACGCGTCGTGGACCGCGAGCACGATGCTGCCGTCCGTCGCGTAGCCGCGCGCGGTGAGCGCCGCGGGCACGTCGAGGAGCCGGACCCACAGCCGGTCGACGAGCCGTGCGTCGGCCTGGCGGGGGTCGACGAGGAGCAGAGGGAGAAGGTCGTCCGCCGGGCGGTTGTACGCTTGCAGGGAGGCGACGAGGTCGAGGTCGAGCAGGTAGCGCCAAAGGCCCGCGAGCGCCTCGTCGTCGCAGGTCACGAGCTCCTCCACCAGGACGGTGCCGTCGGGGACCCCGGTGGGCGTCTCGTGGTCGCGGATGCGGTAGAGCGCGTAGCCGCGGTCACCGTAGGCGACGGCGAACCGGCGGCTCGCGCCGTCCCGGAGGTGGTCGGGGTCGTGGCGCACCCACCGCCAGCGCGCCGGTGACCGCGACAGCATGCCGGCCAGGCCAGGCCGTGCGCGCTCGTAGACACGGGGCAGCAGGTCCTCGGCCGCGTCGCCGTCGAGCAGGCGGGTGCGGCCGCGCAGCGCGACCCGATCGGTGAAGGCGGCCCGGCGCGTGTCGACGGTTAGGTGCAGCCCGCAGGTGGCTCGGCCGAAGCCGAAGCGCCCGTAGATGGACGCCTCGGACGCCCAGAGCCCCGCGACCGGTTCCCCGCGCTCGTGCGCCCCGTCGAGCAGCCACCGCATCATCCCCCTGAGCAGGCCGCGCCGGCGGTGCGTGGGCAGCACGCCGATCGCGGTGACCCCGGCCATCGCGACCGCGTCACCGCCGGGGACGGTCAGCTCGAGGCTGTCGACGGTGCCCGTGGCGACGATCTGCCCCGTGTCGAAGACCGCGACCGTCCGGTCGAGCTCGGTGATGTCGCGCCAGAGCGCCACGTCCTCGGGTTGGGCGTCCTCGCCGAAGGCCGTCTCGACCGCCGTGGCGAACGCCGCGTACTCCTCGGCGGTTATGGCCCGTGCGGCCAACCCGTCGATCGTCGCGCTCACGCGGTCCCCCGTTCGCTGGGCGGCTGGGGGCTCCGCGAGGCGCGGGGCTGGGG
>Ga0247713_1000421_pt1 | contig 26378 bp, 23 predicted proteins | sample 21E_NmetaG_FD_189936 | JGI IMG/M metagenome (GOLD analysis project Ga0247713, IMG submission 189936) | Soil microbial communities from hillslope of Landscape Evolution Observatory, University of Arizona, Oracle, AZ, United States - 2-1-E_N | ecosystem: Engineered > Artificial ecosystem >... | reverse complement strand
CTCGTAACCCCGCAAATGGTGGAAGCTGCGCGGGCTCTTAGCTGCCACCGTTGCCCCGCGCCACCCCGCCGCTGCCGAAGCTTCGTTTGACCGCCAGGCGCAGCGCGACATGCCGGTTGCGCTCGCGGATTTCCCGGATGCCGGGCTCGGCCGCGGTTCGGTTGGGGAAATAGCGAATGCGTTCACGGAAGGCCTGGGTGTCGAGCGCATTGTCGGCATCGAGCGTGATCGTTGTCCGCGGATTGGGCCGATATTCGACGAATGCGGTCGCATAGGGGCCGGCGTTCCGGTTGCTGTCGATCTCATCGGTGCGGAAAAAGGTGAAACGGTCGCGGTCGGCCACCTGGAAACCATAAGAGAATGCGCCCGCGTCACGGCGAACCTCGAGGTTCCATTCCCACCCTGGATAGAAGCCGCTGAAGCCCCGCATCTCGCCGGTAACCGGATCCTCGACCCGGGTCCGCTGGAGCTGGCCGTTCCACTTCGCCCGAAGGCCGCGAAGCCCCAGGCGAGAGAGCGGCGCATCGAGCGTCAAACGGGCGAAGCTCCGGCGGCCGCTGCCGATGTTGCCCGGTGCGTCAAATCCCTCCTCGGTCAGGACCCGGTCCTGCAACAGGCTGATGAGGTCGTGGCCGACGTCCAGCTTGACCAGGCCTTCGCCGAGCACGCGCTTGTCGAGTGTCGCCCGGAACTCCCAGGCGCGCTGGGGGACGAGATTGGCGTTGCCGGCATTGACCCGGTCGGTGGCAAGTTCGGCGGCGCTGATGAAATCAAAGAAATCGAGCTGGGCAACGGTCCGCTTGACCGAGACCTGGCCGTGCCAGCCGCCGCCTCCCTTCCAGTCGAGGGTCAGCTGCGGCTTGAGGAAACGCAGGGTGCGCTCGGCGCTGGTGTCGCCGCTGACGGTGAGATGCGACATTTCGTAGGTCAAGCCGCCGTCCAGCCGAAGGCGATCGCCGAGGTTTCGGCCGGCGTTGACGAAAATCTCGCCGCGCTTCTCCCTCACCTTGGCGTTGTCGATCGGCAGATCGATCCGGGTCCGCCCGCCGCCGGGTTCGAGGATGAACAGGTCGACCTGGCTGTCGAGGGTGTTGAGCACGCCTTCGGCGCCGGTCTCGAACGAAAATCCTGCAAGATCGCCGCGCGACCAGGTCGCCCGGGCGATGGTCTCGTTGCGCTGTGCTTCCTGCATCTGCTCGAAGCCGCCGAGCGTCACGTCGTCACGCCGGAAACGATAGGTCTCGCGATTGTCGCGTGATCGGCGGGTGGCAAGGCCGACCAGCTTGACCGCTCCGCCGGCAAGCGGGCGGGTGACGTCGCCGCCAAGCTCGAACACCCTGTTCTTGAAGTCCTGGACGAGATCGTCGCGGCGCGGAAGCCCCTCGGCCGGAACGACGATATTGTCCTGAACGAGGTAGAAGCTGCCTGGCGAGAAGCGCGCATTGACCCTCACCGCATTGTCGCTGGCGCGTTCCAGCGCCCAGCTTCCCGACACGAACGGACTGCGGTCCTCGAAGCGGTTGATCTTGCGACGAAATTCGAGCTGCTCGCCGTCGCCGGCCTCGAACAGGGTGTCGCTTCCCTCCTCGACCTGGCCGAAGCGCTGGGTGCCGGCGGACAGGTTGAAGCTGGACGCGCCGCGCTTGATCAACGCCGATCCCGACAGGTTGGGCACGACCTTTCCAGTATAAATCCGCCGCCCCGAGGCGGTGACGTTGCCATCAACTCCGGCCTCGGCCGACAGGATGACGTTGAGGACCTGGCTCTTGCCCGAATATTCGGCGCCGTAGAGATCGCCCGGCCCGACCTCGACCCGGACCACGCGGTTTGCCGGGATTCGCCCGAGTGTGGTTTCAAGCGTGTCGGCCTTCGAGCTCGGACGAGCGCCATTGATCACTACATTGCCTGCAGCTTGCGCGAAGCCTCGCACGTCGGTGTTGCCAAGGTCGAGGGTGAAGCCGGGCACGCGCTGGGCGATGTCGAGCGCGGTTCGCGGGGCATATTGCTGGAAAAAGGCAGCGTCGTAGGTCGTTGTCCGCGTTGCCTGAGTAGGCTCCGCCGGTAGCCTGTCCCCCGGAACCGTGGATTGCGCGGCCGCGGCAGCGTGAACAACGAGCGCCGGAAGTGCGACGGAAAGCAACAAGCCGGTTCGCATGATTCACTCCTGTACTACTGTTATAGTACACATATACACCAGCAACTTTGAATTACCAGCGCGCTTCGACGGATCGACGAACAATTCCGCGAATGGCTCTGGAGCCGCGGCGGGCGGCGCCGCCGCAGTCAGAAGTTGCCGCGAACCGACGCCGAGAAGACCGGCCCGATCAAGCGATTGCGCCGTTCGAGGAACATAAGTGGATGAGCGTTGCGGAAACCGGAGTAGACGTCGCGCTCCCAGCGGCTCCGGGCATTGAGAAGGTTCCCGACTTCCGCCCTGACCGTGAGCCCGGCAAAGTCCTTGTTTTCCACGAAGGCGTTAAGCCAGACTGGCCCCTCCCACTGGCGACCGACCTCGGTCAGCCGATAAGCCTTGGTGTTCCAGCCGTGGAACATGTTGCTTCCCCATGCCCAGCGACTGCCGGCTATGTCGTGACGCAGGTTGAGTTCGATCGCCCGCTTGGTCGTGTTGCTGATCGGACGCATCTCGCCGGTCAGCGGATCTTCGACCCGGGAACGCTGCAGGAGCAGCATCGAATCGAGCTTGGCGCCCTTCCAGCCGAGATTGTCGAACAGCCAGGTGCCTTTCCATTCGAGCCCGTAGCGGTGGGCCCGGTCGATATTGCCCGGGCTTTGTCCGCTTTCACCGATAGGGACGATGTCGACGATGTCATCGATCCGGCGGCCAAACAGCCGCAAGCTGGTGCTTCCCCAGGCACCCAGCTTGCGATTCGCTTCGAGGTCGACCTCCCAACTTTGCGGCGGCACGAGCGCGAGGTTGCCGGCATTCTGCCGATCGTCGGTGAGGTTCATCGAGGCGAGGAAATCGTAGAAATTGAGCTGACCGACGCGCCGCCGGAGCTTGAGGCTGACGTCCAGGCCGTTGTTCGGTTTCCAGGCCAGCGAGGCGCTGCCCTTGGGCCGAAAAAAGCTGCGCGAGAGACTGCCCAGCGCGCTTGCGCTGCTCAGCTTGGAATGTTCGGCGCCACCGACCAGTTGCAGGTTCAATGTCGGGCCGAGCGGCCGATTGTGGGTGAGCAGGACCTCATAGCGGTCCTCGGAGACCTGTCCCGATCCGGCGGGGAAGGGGACTTCCTCGAATTCGCCAGCGGAGTTGAGCAGGAACAGCCGCGAAACGCTGTCGAGCTTGTTGAAGGCCCCCTCTGCGGACAATTGCCAGTCGGAACGTCCGGTCTTCCAGCCATATTCTCCGCGACCGATCCATTCACCCATTCGGCCGTCGCGCGAAAATCGGTCGCCAACGGCTGGCGAGCTGTCGGCAAAGGTGACTATTGCGGTTGAGGTGATCGGCTCGTGATCGAACTTGCGAAGCCCGATGAGCTTCATCCGGCCCGGGCCAAGGGCGAAGGCGTAATCTCCCCCGACCTCATAGACAAAGCCGCGCATCCGGGTTCGAACCTCTCGCGTGCGATCGGTCCCGCCAGGGCGCTCGCGAACGCTGTCCTCCCGAAAGCTGTGGAAATAGGGCATGTAGGACAGGTTGAGGTTGGCTTCGGACGTGCCGGGCGCATCGATCGTGAAACGGCCGCTCATCCTCGGATTGTCGAAGTTTGAGCGCCACACGTCATCTCGGAACTCGATCGGTCCGGTGACGGGATCGCTGATCACTGTGCCGCCACCGGCCGCGCCCCGGTTCGCCCCGCTGTTCAGGCCGACCGTATATTTGACCGGCCCTTTGACCCCTGAATAGCTGATCTCCCCGCGCGTATAGATTGGGTCGGCGTAGTGAGCGCGAAATTCCGGGCGCCAGGAAAATTGCCCGGTCGATTTCTGGTCAGTCTTCAGAATGACATTCGCCACCTGGCCCGTCAGGCCGGCGATATCGAGCGTTGCCGCGTCGACGATCTCGATCCGCTCGACGCTTGCGGCGGAAATCTTCTGAAGCTCGGCGACCGCGCCGCCGGACTTGTTGGTTATCCGCTGGCCGTTCAGCAGGACATTCTCCGATGCCTGGCCAAGTCCGCGCTCCTGGTCGGCGGAGCGGATTGTGAACCCCGGAACTTGCCGAACCATGTCGAGGGCGTTTCGCGGCGCAAAGCGGGCGAAGTCGACCGGGGCGTAGACGCGCTTTCCGCTGGCAACCGTCGCGACAGGCGGTGGAGCCACTGCTGGATCGGGCGGAAGGTCTTCCGCCCGAAGTGAGGCCGGGAGGACGACCAGCGTTGCGGCTGAAGCCAGCAGGAACGGCCGATAGGTACGCGACAGGCTTTTCATCTGATTACCCCTTGCTGGCGTTTGTTTAGCGGGACCGCGGCCGGCGGCGCCCGACCTCTTCGCTGAACGGCATGCTCCCGTCGTCAGCCTGCATGGCACGCACGAATTGCGGAGTGACTCCGAGCGCCTTCAGCTCGATCAGCTTGGACACCGGCAGATTTCGGTACCCCGCGCGCTGAAAGCCGGCGACGTAATCCGGGGTGACGCCAAGCGCTTGTAGCTGGACCAGCTGGCTTGCGGGGAGCCGGCCGTAGCCGATCCGCTCGAACCCGGCGACAAAGTCGGCGGTTATGTTGAGCGCCTTGAGCTGGATCAGCTCGCTCGCGGGGAGGTTCGAATAGCCCAGGCGGACGAACCCCCGGATATAATCGGGCGTAATGTTGAGCGCTTTGAACTGAAGCAAAGTGTCGAGCGATTGCGGGCGGTAGCCGGCGCGGGCAAGTTCGCTGATGTAGGTCCTGGTGACGCCCAGCGCTGTCAGGCTCATCAGGTCGTTCACCCGGGGCGCCGGATATCGTGCCGCGGCAAGCGCGTCGACTAGCTCGCGCCGGACATTGAGTGAGATCAGGCCATACGCCTGCTCCTCGGTCGGACGGGGGATGCCTCGCTGCTCGAGCAATCGGATAAAGGCGGCATCGGGTGTCATTTGGCACGATCCGCGCGCCAGCGAATTGCCGCCTGTTCCGGCGCAGTCCACGCGCCCGGCTTCGCGAACGATCGCGAAGCTGATCGGGTGGGTGCCGGCCGCTCGAAACCGTGCAACGTCCAGCCCGGCAAGCTCGGCGGGCGCAAACGAGGTCGACCAATTGTTGGTCTCGCGATCGATCTTGCGGAACGTTGCCCGGATATGGTCACCCTTGGTGGAAGGCTCGAGGGTGAAGGAGAGGCCGGATGCTGGCGCGGCGATGCAGGCCGAGGACAAGGTGATCGTCGACAGGGCGAGCGCTGCGAACATGGCGATCAATCGTGACATGGCATTTCTCCTGGGTTCAGCGGGCAAAGCTCGCCCGTGCGCTCCATCGAGAGCGTTCGAAATTCGGCAGTTTGTTGAATTCAGCGGTTCAGCGGCGCGAATGCGTCAGGGGCTGTCGGCCGCCTTGAGATCCTCGGGTGTTATTCCCAGTGCTTTCAGCTCCACCATTCGGCTGGGACTTGGCAGTCTGCCGCCAGCACGACGAAACCGGTCGATGTCGCGGGCGGTTACTCCCACTGCCTTCATCTCCACCAGCTGGTCCATGGACAGCCGGCCATAAGCTGCGATCATGGACCTGATGTAGCTGCCGGTGATCCCCATCGCCTTGGCTTCGACCACTTTGTCGGCGTTGAGGTTGGGGTAGCCGCTGGCTGCCAGCTCCCGCAAGTAAGCGGCGCTGACGCCGAGGGCCTTGAACTGGACGATTTCGTCATGCCCAAGCCGAAGGTTGGGAGCGGCGCTGCGGATCGAACTGACATAGTCCGGCGACGCGCCCAGAGCCTTGAGCTCGATCGCGCGATCGATGGCATCATCGTGATCGCGCGGCGGGCGCGGCGGCCGAGGACTTGCAGGAGGATGAGCGATAACCGCGGCGAGCCCGGTGACCGCGCTCGCATCCGAATAGGTCGTTATTGCGCCGCCTGGACTTTGCAGGACGGTACGCCGGCGACCCTGCGCGTCGGGTGATGCAACGGTGATGGTTGCACCATCTGGGCTCCGGACGATGGTCTGCCCATTGGCCGTGATGATGGTGCCTCCGTTCGGCTGACGCAATTCGACCGGCGGAGGGACGACGAGGGCGCCAGCAGTCTGAGCAGCCGAAGCGCCGGCTCCGCCGATCGCGGCCACTGGGGCGTGATCTGCCCCTGGAGCAGCTGGCGGCGCAGTTGCGACAGCGGCGAGAGCCTTGCCTCCGACCGATTGGGCATTGGTCGCGGCAGGAGTCACGGTCACGACTTGCAGCGCAGCGACCGGGACCGCCATTCCGGCAGCGAAGAATCCCGCGGCCGCGCTCCACCGCCAGCCGCCCGGCGCGCGGGCCGATGCGGCGTCGAGCACGCGCTTGACCCGCCGGGCAAGCGAGTTGCGGGCAGGGGCCACCCCGTGAGCGCCGAGCAGCAGGCCGCGGCATTCGTGCCGAGCGATGCCGACCAGCAACCGGGCATAGTCGGTATCGTCGATATTGGCGGCGAGGACCGCGTCGTCGGCCGCTTCTTCGCGTAGCTGATGCGCCTCACGGGCGAGCAGCCAGACGAGTGGGTTGAACCAGAAGATTGCGACGGTAACCCGGGCGAGAAGCAGCTTGGCCCAGTCGAGCCTGGCGACGTGCGCGAGCTCGTGGGCGATGATCGCTTCGGCTTCATCGCGTGCCTGGGCCGCGTCGCTGTTGAGCAGGATCACCGGCCGCATCAGCCCCCAGCTGATCGGCGAGCGGATGTCGTCGCTTGTGAGCAGCGCGGTTCCGTTCTTGAACCCCATGCGCCGCTGGGCGTGGGCGAGGGCGGTCAGCCAATGTTGGTCGACCAGAACCTGGGCGCGCGCCTTGAGCGGCACCAGCCGCCCGATCGCGATCAAGGTAAGCAGTAGGAGCAATGCAGCGGGAGCAGCATAGAGCCAGAAACCCCAGTCAACGCTATCGGCGAGCCCGACGGCTGGCTCCGCGCCCCCGGGAAAGGTCGCGGCGGATGCCGCGACCTCGGGCGCCAGGGCTGAGCCTTCGACAATCGCCACTTCTGCAGGTGGCTGCGCCAAGAATGCGGGGCCGGACACCTCGAAAGCGGGCAGGGCGATCGCCGCTACCGGCAGCAGCATGAGCGCGCCGAGACCCAGATGGGCGACGAAGCTGCGATCCGCTGCCGAGCGACGGCGCATCAGCTGGAGGAGAAGCAGGGCCCCGCTTGCTATCAAGAGCGACTTTGCTGCGAGAAGGACGAACCATTCCATCACTGCGCTCCCTTGGCTGCGCGTGCCCGCGCGATCATCGCTTCCAGCTGGTCGAGCTCCTGCTCGTCGAGCCTGTCGGACATTCCCAGCAGGGCCGTTGCGGCGCCTGCCGGCGAGCCGCCGAAGAAAGTCCGCACGATTTCGCTGAGCGCGCTCTTTCGAGCGAGTGCTTCCGACACCGCCGGGCTATAGAGATAGCCGCGATCGGAGTCCGTCCGGCGGACATAGCCCTTGTCTTCGAGGCGCTTGAGCATCGTCCGGACGGCCGAGCCGCTCGGATTGTCGGGAAGCGCATCGCAAATCTCGGCCGCGGCCATCTCGCCCCGCTGATAGAGCAGGTCGACGATCTGGCGTTCCCGAGGGGGCAACTTGCTGAGCATTACGAACCTTCCGCGCTACATTTGTAGAGCTATGTGCTACATTTGTAGCGACCACGCAAGCGCAAATGTCCAAAGGCGGTTATTTTTCGACGAACGGCGGGGCCGCGCTGGCGGGTCGGGATGGCGGATGGGGTGGGATTCGAACCCACGGTGGGCTTCCACCCACGGCGGTTTTCAAGACCGCTGCCTTAAACCACTCGGCCACCCATCCTGCGTTCAGGCTTGACCCGCTATCGTTGTTCAACATGGGACGTGCAAGTGCCGGGTTGAACCCCACTGGCTTGTGGCGGGTTTGGAATCCCGGTTAGCGAGGGCAAGGGAGATAGCGTTGCGTTGGACAGGCAGCTGGATTGCGGTGGGATCGGCGGCGCTGGCGCTCGGGCCGGCAAGCGCCCAGGTCGACCCGCGCGCGCCGCTGCCGCCAAAGGCACAGCCACGCCTTGCCGCGGCTCAGGTCCAGCCGGTTCCAGCCGTCAGCCAGCTTCAGGCGTCCGTCCAACTCGCCTCGGTTCAACCGCAATTCCATGGAGCCGCCAGCGGCTTTGAGAGCTACAAGCAATATCTGATGCATGCTGCGCGCCGTGAGGGAATCCGCGAAGCAACAATTCAGGGCTATATTCCGGGCCTGCGGCTCAACGAACGGGCAATGCAGCTCGATCGCGCACAGCGGCCCGGTGCAGCCGCCGCCAGCGGCTATGTCCCGCCGCTCGCGCCCTATCTTCGTGATCACGTCACGCCGTCGCTGATTTCGCGCGGGCAGTCTCGCTATTCGGCGCACTGGCCGAACCTGACGCAGATCTACAACCGCTACGGCGTCGATCCGGCGGTTCTGATGGCGATCTACGGCAAGGAAACCAGCTACGGCACGGTCACCGGCAATTTCGACCTGCTCGAGGCCCTGGCAAGCCTCGCTTACGAAGGCCGGCGCCGGGCAATGTTCGAGGCGGAGTTCCTCGCCGCGCTCAAGCTGGTCGATTCGGGTATCCCGAGGGCACGCCTTCGCGGCAGCTACGCCGGCGCAACCGGCTACCCGCAGTTCATGCCGACGGTCGTCCTCCGGCTTCGTGCCGACGGTGACGGCGACGGCTACGCCGACATCTGGACCAACGAGGTCGACGCGCTCGCCTCGATCGCCAATTATCTGCGCGATGCCGGGTGGAAGGCGGGAGTGCCGTGGGGTACGGCCGTGCGCGTGCCCCCGACGCTCGACCGGAACGCCATCCGAAGCCGGATGGAATCGCCGGTCTGCCCGGCGGTGTTCCGCCGCCATAGCCGCTGGATGACGGTTCGCGAATGGCGTGCGCTCGGCGTCGCGCCGCTCCGGACGGCGCTTCCTGACACCGAAATGGCGACCCTGATGGAGCCCGACGGGCCGGGCGCCACGGCCTACCTCCTGACCGGCAATTACCGGGCCGTGCTCGATTATAATTGCTCGAATTTCTACGCCATGTCGGTGGTAATGCTCGCCGACGCCATCGCCCGCCGCTAAGACCCTCGCGCAAGCCGCCTTGGGGCGATAGACAGGGCGCTCCAGTCGCTCATGCAAGGGAATTACGGCCCGCCGATGACTCGCGCTTTCATGCTCGCCGCAACCGCCGCGCTCGCCTTCACCACCGCCGCGCCCGCCCAGGCTCCCCGCCACGACACGCCGGCGCCGATTGCCTTTCTGCTCGACCTGACATCCGGCGCCGAACTTCTCGCCAAGAATGCGGACCAGCGAATTCCGCCGGCGTCGATGGCCAAGATGATGACCACAGAGGTCGCCTTCGAACTGATTGCAAGCGGCAGGCTGGCGCCGAACAAGATGTGCACCGTCCGGCCCGAAACCTGGCGCCAGTGGCACGGCCCGCAGGCGGGATCGACCATGTTCCTGTCGGCCAATGAACAGGTCAGTGTCGAAAACCTGCTTCACGGCGTGGTGACCTTGTCTGGCAACGATGCCTCGGTCGTCCTCGCCGAATGCATTGCCGGAACCGAGCAGGCGTTCGCCGAGCAGATGACTGCGCTCGCCCGCGAGCTAGGCATGCGCAACAGCCGCTTCTGCAATTCGACCGGCTGGCCGGACGAGGGCTGTACCTACACCACCGCGCGCGACCTTGCCTTGCTGGCCCGCGCATCGATCGAGCGGCACCCGGCGCTCTACAAGCAATATTACGGTCAGCCGAGCTTCACCTGGGGCCGCACCCTCGGGTCGGGCCAGGCGATCACACAGCCCAACCGCAACCCGCTTCTTGGCCGGGTCGCCGGCGCCGATGGCCTCAAGACGGGTCACACCCAGGAGGCCGGATACGGCTTCACAGGCTCGGCCGAACAGAATGGGCGGCGCCTGGTCATGGTCGTTGCCGGCCTTCAGAGCTGGGACGCGAGGGTGCAGGAATCGACCCGGCTGATGAGCTGGGGCTTCAACGCCTGGCAGTCCCGGCCGTTGTTCCAGCAGGGTGCAAGGGTCGGCTCCGCCCAGGTCCAGCTCGGCAGCAGGGCCCAGGTTCCACTGGTGGCGCCGCGCAACCTTGCCGTCACCTATCCGGCCGGCCGGTCGGGGGAGCCGCGCCTCAAGATCCGTTATAACGGGCCGATCAAGGCGCCGATCGAACAGGGCCAGCATGTCGCCGACCTTGTCGTCGAGACCGGCAATTCACCGCCGCAAGTGATGCCGCTGGTCGCCGGTGAAGCGGTCGGCGAGGCCGGATTTTTCACCCGCGCCTGGATCGGCCTGAAGCAATTGCTTGGCCTGGCGTGATCCAGCGCGGCCGATTCATCAGCCTCGAAGGCGGGGAAGGGGTCGGCAAGAGCACCCAGCTGGCGGCGCTGACTGCGGCCCTGCGGGAGCGCGGGATCGATGTCGTCCAGACTCGCGAACCGGGAGGAAGCGACGGCGCCGAGCGAATCCGCGAGTTGCTGCTGACCGGACCGGACGACAAATGGGGCGCCGCGGCCGAAGCCTTGCTGTTCGCTGCTGCTCGAACCGATCATGTCGACAAGGTGATCCGACCGGCGGTGGAGGCCGGTCGTTGGGTGCTATCCGACCGCTTTGTCGACAGTTCCCTCGCTTATCAGGGAGGCGCCGGCGGGCTTGGCATCGAGGCGGTTCGGGCGATCAACGCATTCGGCATCGGAAACTGGTTTCCGGACCGAACCCTGGTCCTTGCCCTGGCCGAAGGTGGCGCCCGTGCCCGGGTCCGCGACAATGAGGACAGCGACCGAATCGGCGGCCGCCCGGAGGACTATCACCAGAAAGTCGACCTCGCTTTCCGTCTGATCGCCGCCGAGGAACCGGATCGGGTCCGCATCGTCGACGTGTCTGGCCCGCCGGACGCGGTGACGGGCCGGCTGATCGCCGCCCTCGAGGATCTGCTGCCGTGATCCTCGGCCAGGACATTGCCATCGACCGCTTTCGCTCGGCGATGGATTCGGGAACGCTTCACCATGCCTGGCTGCTTACTGGCCCCCGCGGCGTCGGCAAGGCGACCTTTGCCGAGGCCGCGGCGACAAGACTCCTGGCGCAGGCGGCAGGTCCGCCGGTGTCCCTTCCGGGCCTGGGAACACCGGACGATCACCCAATCACGAAGCTCGTCACCGCCAGAAGTCATCCCGACCTTCGCTGGCTCCAGCGGCTCCCGAAGGAAAAAGGCGAGGGGCTGGCCCGCAACATTAGCGTCAAGCAGGTGCGCGGGCTCATCGAATTCCTTGGGCTGACGCCGGCGCTGTCAGGGGCTCGGGCGATCATCATCGACACCGCGGACGAGCTGGAGGCCGCGGGCGCCAACGCGCTCTTGAAGATGCTCGAGGAGCCGCCGCCCAATAGCGTCTTCTTCCTCGTCAGCAATTCGCCGGGGCGGCTGCTGCCGACCATCCGCTCACGCTGCCGCCGGCTCGACTTCATGCTGCTCGGTGACGACGCCATGACGTCACTTTTGCAACTCAACCGTCCAGAGCTCGTCGAGCCCGAGCGCGGCCGGATCGTCGCTATGGCCGGAGGCTCGGCGGGGAGGGCGCTAGCCTTCGCCGAGCTCGGGCTCGCGCAGCTCGCCGATTCGGCGAGCGCAATCCTGCGCGAGGGCGACTCCTGCAATGGCCGCCGCTCGAAGCTTGCCCAGGACTTGGGCAAAAAGGGAGCCGCCGACCGCTATTCGGCATTCCTCGATCTCGTTCCTTCGCTGATCGCCCGCGAAGCCCGTGCCCTGGCCGGCTCGCGGCGCGAGCGCGCTCTCGATGCCTATGCCGAGGTCCGCGACGTTGCCGCGGCGGCGCCGCGGCTGTCGCTCGACCCGGCTGCGACCGTGTTCCGGATTGGCGGAATCCTCGCGTCGGTTGCCGAGCCGCCGCTTCCTTGAAGCGCCCTTCAGGCGCGGCTAGGGCGCACGCCATGGCAGAGCCCTTCTACATCACCACCGCGATCAGCTACCCCAACGGGCCGCCGCACATCGGCCATGCCTATGAAGCGATCGCCGCCGACGTCATCGCCCGCTTCCAGCGTTCCCGCGGCCGCGACGTCCGCTTCCAGACCGGGACCGACGAGCATGGGCTGAAAATGGCCCAGGCGGCGCGATCCGAAGGCATGGAGCCGCGAGCATATGCCGACAAGATGGCGACTGTTTTCAACGATATGTGCGATCGACTTAATATTTCATACGATCGGTTCATCCGCACGTCCGAACCGGAGCACCATCGGGCCAGCCGGGCGATCTGGAAAGCGATGGAGGAGAAAGGCGACCTCTATCTCGGCCGCTACGAAGGCTGGTACTCGATCCGCGACGAAGCCTATTACGACGACGGCGAACTGACCACGGGGGAGGGCGGCGAGAAACTGTCGCCGCAGGGCACGCCGGTCGAATGGACGGTCGAGGAAAGCTGGTTCTTCCGCCTGTCGGCCTATCAGCAACGGCTGCTCGACCATTATTCGGCCAATCTCGGCTTCATCCAGCCCGAAAGCCGTCGCAACGAGGTGATGCGCTTCGTCGAGGGGGGGCTGTCCGACCTGTCGATCTCGCGCACCAGCTTCGACTGGGGAGTCAAGGTGCCGGGCAGCGACGACCACGTCATGTATGTCTGGCTCGATGCGCTGACCAATTACATCACCGGCCTAGGCTATCCCGACGGCGGCGCGTTGTGGGACCGCTACTGGCCGGCCGACGTCCATCTCATTGGCAAGGACGTGGTGCGCTTCCACGCTGTCTACTGGCCGGCTTTCCTGATGTCCGCCGGTATCGAATTGCCGAGGCAGGTCTATGGCCATGGTTTCCTCCTCAGCCGCGGCGAGAAAATGTCGAAGAGCATCGGCAACGTCGTCGATCCGTTCGTGCTTGCCGAGCGCTTCGGGGTCGATGCTCTGCGTTACTTCCTGATGCGCGAAGTGCCGTTCGGCCAGGACGGCAGCTATTCGCCGGAGGCCATCGTCAATCGCGCGAACGCCGAGCTGGCGAACAGCTTCGGCAATCTCGCGCAGCGTACATTATCGATGATCTACAAGAATTTGGACGGCGTTCTTCCGAAAGCTGGAGAGGCTACCGATGATCGCGAACTGCTCGATTTCGTCAACCGAACGGCGATGACGGATGTCCCCGGGGCCTTTGAGCGATTCGCTTTTTCGCAGGGGATCGAGGCCTGGCTTCGAGCGGTGTTCGCCTGCAATCAATATGTCGATGCGCAGGCCCCGTGGGCGCTGCGCAAGAGCGATCCAGACCGCATGGCCGCAGTGCTTGGTACTTTGGTTGCCGCGGTCCGCCAGCTTGCGATCGCAATCGCTCCGGTTATCCCGGAATCGGCCGACAAGCTGCTGACGCTGATCGACAGCGGGTCGACGGGCGAGCCAATCGCTCAGCCGGCGCCCTTGTTCCCTCGCCTCGAGCTGGAGGAAGAGGAGGGGGCATGAGGCTGATCGACAGCCATTGCCACCTCAACTACGCCGGTCTCGCCGAGCGGCAGGAAGAGGTTCTGGACAACGCTCGCGCCCGCGGTGTGACCGGCTTTCTCAACATCTCCACCCGGCAAAGCGAGTGGAGCGATGTCATTGGCGCCGCCGAGCGCCATTCCGACGTCTGGGCGACGGTCGGAGTGCATCCCCACGAGGCTGACGCCCACCCCGACCTGGGCGCGGCCGCGCTGGTGGATGGCGCTCGCCACCCGCGCGTGATCGCCATCGGCGAGTGCGGCCTTGATTATCATTACGACAAATCGGACCGAGCCGCGCAGCGCGAGCGGTTCCAGGAGCATATCGAAGCAGCGAGACAGAGCGGTCTTCCGCTGGTCGTCCATACCCGAGATGCCGAGCAGGACACTGCGGAGATGCTTTCCTCGGCGGTCAGGGAAGGGGGCGTCACCGGGGTGCTCCACTGCTTTACCGGCAGCGCCGAGCTCGCCCGCAAGGGGCTCGACCTCGGCTTTTTCGTCTCTCTGTCCGGGATCGTCACCTTCAAGAACGCCCGTGACCTCCAGGAAACGGCCAAGAGCATCCCGCTGGAGTCTCTGCTTGTCGAGACGGATTCCCCGTTTCTCGCGCCCGTCCCCCACCGCGGCAAGACGTGCGAGCCGGCCTTCGTCGCCGACACCGCAGCCTTCCTCGCCGAGCTTCGCGGCGACCCGCTCGACAAGCTGGCCGAAGCGACGACCGCCAATTTCTTCCGACTGTTCCCCCGGGCCGAGGAGTGAAGGTCCGGATCCTCGGTTGCGGCACCTCGACCGGAGTCCCGCACATCCGCAGCGGCTGGGGTCAATGCGACCCGGCGGAGCCGCGCAACCGGCGGCTTCGTTCCTCGATCCTGATCGAAAGCTCTGGCCAGAGGCTGCTGGTCGACTGCGGCCCCGATCTTCGCCAGCAGCTGCTTGCCGCCGAAGTCAGCCGGATCGACGCAGTCATCGTCACTCACGACCATGCCGACCATTGCCACGGAATCGATGATCTGCGGCCGCTGGCGCAGGCGCTGGACGGCTCGCTTCCGATTCATGCGCGCCCGGATGTCATCGACCGCCTGCATCATCGCTTCGCTTATGTCTTCACCGGCTCGGAATTTTATCGGCCTGTGGCGGAACCGCGCGCGCTGGGCCGTGATTTGAATCTTGGCGAAGCGAACATCACGTTCGTCGACCAGCCGCATGGCCGGATCACTTCGCTTGGAATGAAGCTGACCGAGGCTGGCCGATCCATCAGCTATGCCATAGATTTCAATGAGATGACGGATGAAATGCGTGAATTATATCAAGGTACGGATGTGTTGATCTGCGACTGTCTCAGCCGCAATCCGCACCCGACCCACGCGCATCTCGACGCGGTCATCGGCTGGGCGAGGGAGCTTGCCGTTGGCCGTCTCTATCTCAGTCATCTTGGCAACAGCATGGATTATGCCTCGCTGGTGCGGGATCTTCCGGATTGGGCGGCGCCAGCACACGACGGGCTGGAGATCGCGCTGTGATCGGCAACAATGTGATGCTCGGCAGCGTCTATATCGTGCTCGCAATGATGCTCGTGCTCGGGGCGCTCATCAGCCGCCGCGAGCCGATGGCCAAGGTGCTGACCATGGCGATCGCCTGGATCGCCATCTTCGGCGCCGGTTTCGTGCTGTTCACCTTCCGCGATGATCTCGGCTGGGTCATGCAGCGGCTTCGCGCCGAAGCCGTCGGCGATCCGGTTGTCCAGGCCGAGGAAATCCGCATTCCCATGGCGATCGACGGCCATTTCTGGGTCGAAGGCCGGTTGAATGGAGAGCGCGTCCGTTTCCTGGTCGACAGCGGCGCGACGATGACCACGGTCGGGCGTGACACGGCAGAGCGGGTTGGGCTCGACCTCAGCGCCGGTCGCGGCCAGCTCGTCCGCACCGGTGCCGGCATCGTTCGGGTCGGAGTCGGCCGCGCCGAGACATTGAGCGTCGGCGGAATCAAGCGCGAGGGAATAACCGTCCACATCGCCGACCAGGAAAATCTGAACGTGCTCGGCATGAACTTCCTGTCGTCGCTTCAACGGTGGGGGGTCGAGGGCCGATGGCTGATCCTCGTTCCTTGATCTCAGCGTTATTTTACATAATGCATATTATCAGACATTGGTCGGAAAAGCGCGGGGGCCTAAGCTTTGCCTGAACTTTCACGCCTCGTTGCAATCATGAGGCGCCTTCGCGACCCCCATACGGGCTGCGAGTGGGACCGGCGGCAAAGCTTCGAGACGATCGCGCCCTACACAATCGAGGAAGCCTATGAAGTCGCCGACGCGATCGCTCGCGGCGACATGGACTCGCTCGCCGACGAGCTTGGCGATCTCCAGCTCCAGGTGGTGTTCCACGCGCAGATGGCCGAGGAATCCGGGCATTTCGGCCTTGAGGACGTGATCGATCGAATCTGTGACAAGCTCGAACGGCGTCACCCACACATTTTCGGCGATGCCGAAAGCAGCCCCGGCTGGGAGGAGCTCAAGGCCGCAGAGCGGGATAACGGCAGCGATAGCAGTGCCTTGGCCGGAGTCGCTTTAGCCCTGCCGGCGCTTGAGCGCGCGGCCAAGCTGCAGCGCCGCGCCGCCCGCACCGGCTTTGACTGGCCCGATCCCTCCGGCGCCCGGGCCAAGATCATCGAAGAACTTGCCGAACTGGATGCGGAAAGCGACCATCGGCGCATGTTCGAGGAGATGGGCGACCTCCTGTTCGCGGTCGTGAACCTCGCACGACATCTCAACATCGAGCCGGAAGCCGCGCTGCGCGAAGCCAGCCGCAAGTTCGAGCGCCGCTTTCGGGCAATCGAGAAAGAGCCCGGATTTGCCGACCTGCCGCTCGCGGAAAAGGAAGCCTTATGGGCCGCGGCCAAGGCCGCTCAGGCGACTTCCAAAGACTGAAAACGCGCCCAATTCTCCGGCGACAGCCGGACCGATAGAACCACTTCATCATCGCTGACCCGCTGGTCGAGAACCTGGCCGCGGGCGTGAAGCCACGAAATCCTTCCGCCATCCGAGGGCCGAAGAACAACCTCGTGCACTTGCTCCCCGGCCCGCAGCAATTCGGATATTTGCCTCTTCAGCTGATCGAGTCCTTCGCCGGTGGCGGCAGAAATCGGCACAACATTGCCCCGCCGCTGCGCTTCCCCAAGCAAGGTTCCGACTGCTTCCGTTTTCATCAGGTCAATCTTGTTCCACGCCTCGATTCGCAGCGGCGATTCGGGTTCGTCGAGACCGAGCGATGTGAGCACGTCCTCGACATCCTGGCGCTGAGCCTCGCGGTCCGGATGCGCCATGTCGCGGACGTGGACCAGGATGTCCGCGGATGCCACTTCCTCAAGGGTCGCCCGGAAGGCCGCGACCAGCTCCGTCGGCAAGTCGGATACGAAGCCGACCGTGTCGGACAGAATCGCCTTGTCGAACCCGGGCAGTGGGATTTCGCGCATTGTCGGGTCAAGCGTCGCGAACAGGAGATTCTCGGCGAAAACCGTTTCGCCCGTCATTCGGTTGAAGAGGGTCGACTTTCCTGCGTTGGTATATCCGACCAGCGCGATGACCGGCCATGGCGCTCGTTGTCGCCTGTCGCGGTGAAGCGAGCGGGTTCGCTTCACTTGCTCGAGCTCGCGGCGGATCCTCGCCATGCGTTCGCGGATCAGCCGCCGGTCGGCCTCGATCTGCGTTTCGCCAGGGCCGCCGAGGAAGCCGAAGCCGCCGCGCTGTCGCTCGAGGTGGGTCCAGCTTCGGACGAGGCGGCCCGCCTGATAATCGAGATGGGCGAGCTCCACCTGGAGCCGGCCTTCCGCAGTCGCCGCTCGCTCGCCGAAGATTTCGAGGATCAGGCCGGTACGGTCGATCACCTTGGTGCCGACCTCGTCTTCCAGATTCTTCTGCTGGATGGGGGTAAGCGCCGAATCGACGATCAGGAGCCCGGCGCCCTCCTGGCGCGCCAGCTCCGCAATGTCCTGCGCCTGGCCCCTGCCAAGCAGGGTGGCGGGCCGAACCGAGCGCAGCCGGAAAGCGCGGCTAGCGACAATATTGATTCCGATCGCCTCGGCGAGCCCCTGCGCTTCCTCGAGGCGCGCCTCGGCCGAGCGCCGGCTGCCGTCGCCGCGCCGTTCGGGGACGATTAGCACCGCACGCTCGCCGCGAGCGACGTCGAGGGCGCCATTGCCGTCGAAATTATTCAGCGTCCGCCTCCGGTTGGTCGCGCTCCTGCTCGCCCTCGAGGGTCAGCGGCTGCGCCGACTGAAGGGTCGATACGGCGTGCTTGTAGACCAACTGCACCTGCCCGCTGCGTTCGAGCAGCAGGCTGAACTGGTCGAAGCCCGCGACCATGCCCTGCAGCATGACTCCATTGACCAGGAAGATGGTCATCGCTCCCTGCTCGCGGGTTGCCGCGGCAAGGAACAGATCCTGGAGCGGCGGGCGCCCCCGGCCCTTCTGCGATCCGGCCAGCTCGAGTTCCAGTCCTTCGGGCGGGTCCTGCGGCATGATCGTCGAGATCGCGTGCTTGTAGACCAGCTGGGATGACCCCTCCCGGCGCAGAAGCAGTGAGAAAGTGTCGAACCAGGTGATCACGCCCTGAAGCTTGACGCCCTTGACCAGGAAAATGGTCACCGGTGAATGCGACCGGCGGACAGCGTTTAGGAATTGATCCTGAAGGTTGACTGGCCGGGCGGCCATCTTCCGCGATCCTCCTACTCGTCGGCGTCGCGCTTATCGCCAATTCCCAATGCCTTAAGCTTTCGATGCAGCGCCGAGCGTTCCATTCCAATGAACGACGCGGTGCGCGAGATGTTGCCGGAAAATCGGCGAATCTGGATTTTCAGATATTCGCGCTCGAACGACTCCCGGGCTTCGCGCAGAGGGCTTCCCATAATCGTCATCGCCGCGGTCGACGTGCCGACAGGGCCCTGGTTGTCGAGCACTTCGCCGGGCAGGAGGTCGACGTCGATGCACGACACTCTGTCGCCCGGAGCGAGGATGATCGTCCGCTCGATGATATTGCGCAGCTGGCGGACGTTGCCAGGCCAGTCATGGGCCTGGAGAGCGGCCATCGCCTCGTTCGACAGGCTGGGCGTTGGAATCCGTCTCTCCGCGGCGAACCGCGCGAGGAAATGGTTGACCAGTTCCGGTATGTCCTCGCGCCGTTCGCGCAGCGGCGGCAACCGGACCGGAACGACGTTGAGCCGGTAGAACAGATCCTCGCGGAAGCGGCTCGCGGCAATCTCCTCGCCGAGGTTGCGCGATGTTGCCGAGAGTACGCGAACATCGACCTTGACCGGCCGCTGTCCGCCGACCCGGTGGAAGCTCTGGTCGGTCAGCACGCGAAGGATCTTGCCCTGGGTGGTGATCGGCATGTCGGCAATCTCGTCGAGGAACAGGGTGCCCCCGTGCGCCTGCTCCAGCAGGCCCGGCCTGGCGACGCCCTCGGTCTCGCTGCCGAACAGCTCCTCCTCGACCCGCTCGGGGCTCATCATTGCCGCCGGGACGACGATGAACGGCGCCTGGGCGCGCGGGCTCCACTGGTGGATCATCCGCGCGGCGATTTCCTTGCCGACCCCGGCGGGACCGGTGATCAGCACCCGGCTTCCGGTCGGCGCAACCCGCTTCAGGGTGGCCCGGACGGTGTTGATCGCAACCGAACTGCCGTTGAGCTGATCGTCGTGGCCGATCTGCTGGCGGAGAGTCTCGTTCTCGCGCCGCAGCCGCTCGGTGTCGGTCGCTCGCCCGACGAGATAGAGCAGCCGCTCGGCCTCGAACGGCTTCTCGATGAAATCAACCGCCCCCTCGCGAACCGCGGCGACCGCAGTGTCGAGGTTGCCGTGGCCCGAGATCAGCAGGACCGGGATGCTCGAATCGCGCCGCTTCACTTCCTGGAGGAGCTGCAGTCCGTCGAGCTTCGATCCCTGCAGCCATACGTCGAGGAGGACCATCGATGGCCGGCGTTCCTCGATCGCCTCGAGCGCCTCCGAGCTGTCGGCCGCGGTCCTTACCGCATAGCCCTCGTCCTCGAGCACTCCGCTGACCAGCTCGCGAATGTCCGCTTCGTCGTCCACCACAAGAACTTCCAGCGCCATCAGCCAAGCTCCTTTTTGCCGTCAGGCTCGAGTCCGTTTCGGTCCGGGCTCTCGCCCCCCTCGCCGCCATCGCCCTGGGCGAAAACTTCCAGGCGATCCGAGTCGAAGGCGATCCGCACATGCGTTCCCCCCTCGGGCCGGTCGAGGAAGGCGATTTCCCCCAGATGCTCCTCGACGATCTTCTTGACGATCGCGAGGCCAAGGCCGGTTCCCCGCACCCGAGTGGTCACATAGGGCTCGGTCAGCCGCTCGCGGTCCTCGGGAAGCCCGATGCCGGTGTCGAGCACGTCGACGACCACTTGCCCTTGTGCGCGCTGAAGTCGAACGTCGACGCGGTCGGTCGACGATGACTGTCCGGATCGACTTCTTTTACTTTCAATCGCTTCTACGGCGTTCTTGACGATATTCGTCAATGCTTGACCAAGCTGCCGCCGATCGCAGACCATCGGAATCTTTCCCTGCGGCGGATCGAGGGCGAACTGGATTCCGGGATGCGCGACCTCGTGCAGGAACAAGGCCTGACGGGCGATTTCGTGGACATTCTCCTGGCGAAAGGCGGGCTTGGGCATGCGGGCGAAATTGGAGAATTCGTCGACCATCCGGCGAAGGTCGCCGACCTGGCGGACGATCGTCCCGGTCAGCCGTTCGAACGTGTCCTTGTCGCTGGAGATTTCTCCGCCGAATCGTCTTTGCAGCCGCTCGGCAGCCAGCTGGATCGGGGTCAGCGGGTTCTTGATCTCGTGAGCGATCCTGCGCGCGATGTCGGACCAGGCGGCGCGGCGCTGGTCGGTCAGCTGGTCGGTGATGTCGTCGAAGGTCAGCACCGCGCCGTCCTGGTAGCGGACCCGGTTGACGGCCAGCGTGCGCTGACCGTTCCCGGCCTGGACAAGGACATTGGCCGCTTGCTGCTGGCCGTGCATGAACTCGTCGAGATCCGGCGAGAGGTCGGCCAGCTCCCTGCCCTCCAGCTCTTCCTGCCCCTGCTGGAGCAGGGCCTCGGCGGAGCGGTTGATGAGCAGGATCCGATTCTCGGAATCGAGGGCGATGATTCCCGCCGTTACGCTCGACAGCACCGCCTCGATGAAAGCTCGGCGCGTGTCGAGCTGGGTATTGACCGATCGCAGCGCGCCGGTCTGCTCTTCCAGCCTCGCGGTCATCCGGTTGAAGGCGCTCGCCAAAAGGGCGACCTCGTCTTCGGTTTCAGTCACCGGAACCCGGGTCGAGAAATCGCCTTCCTCGATCCTTCCGGCGGCGGTCACCAGCTGGCCCACCGGCCGGACCATTCGATCCGCGAGGCGCAGCGCGGCGAAGATTGCCAGCCCGACGATGACCAGCGCGCCAACCAGCAGCGCGGCGTTGAAGCGGAGCTGATAGAGGCGCGAACGGGCGAGAAGATCCTGATAGTCGCTTAGAATCACTCCGCCGCGGTCGATCTGTTCGCGAAGTTCGGGGTCGAACACTCGTGCCGAATAGACAAAGGTCGAATCGCCATAGGCAAGCGGCACCAATGCCCCAACCCGGTCGGGAGAGTTGAGAGCAACGCTGGCCCGTCCCTTAAGCGCCGCGATCGCCTGCGGTGTAACCACCCGCTCCATCGGCCGGTCATAGGGATTGACCAGGGCCAGCGTATGAACGCCGCCCTCCGGCCCGACGTTGACGATCGCGGCTTCGGACAGGTTGCGAAGGTAGACCTGGCGGGCGAAGCCCTCGGCGAAATTCGGACTGTCGAGGTCGACCTGCTCCAGATAGGATGCAAGATCGCCGCTCATCGCGGCCGTCTCCTCGCCCACCCGCTGCACTTCCTTGTCGTAACTGCTCCTGGCGATGAGGGCGGCATTCTCGAGCATGTTTCGGGCTCGGTCCGAAAACCAGAATTCGAGCCCGCTCTGGAACAATATCGAGGCGAAGATGGCCACCAGCACCGTCGGCACGGCGGCGATTACCGAGAAGAGCGCGACCAACCGGGTGTGGAGGCGGCCGCTGCCGAGGCCGCCCTGCGCCGCTCGCGCCATCGCCAGCCGGCGGGAGAACAAAACCATCAGCGCGATTGCCGGGATGAGGTTGGCGACCAGCAGTAGGGCGATCAGCGGCGGCGAGAGCAAGGTGCCCGGCTCGGCCGGCCGGCTCAGCAACCAGCCGCTGAGGGCAGCCATGCCCAACAGGATCATCGCAGTCGCCGCCGTGGCGGCGCGATACAGCCGGCCGCTCGCCCGTTCCTGTGCGAGCCAGTTTGCTACCGGGCTGGAGGAGAGCCCCGATTCGGCGGCACGCACGTCCATCACCCACGCCCTAGCATGGGCGAGTTGCATAAAAAACACACTGTGTGCGTGTAATGGAGCTTTTTCTCGTCAGGCCGCCGAACGCGTGAGCCAGGGCGCGTAAAATTCGCGCAGCATGGCGGTCACCGTCGCCGGATCGTCCTGGCTGTTGACCCGGTTCCTGAGCTCGGCCGATCCCGGCAGCCCCTTGGTGTACCAGCCGATATGCTTGCGGGCGAGATTGACTCCGGTGTGCCGCCCGTAGAGCGCCAGCATGTCCTCATACTGCTCGAGCATGGTCGACAGCTGCTCATCTAGGGTTGGGTCGGGCTTGACCCCTCCCCCGCCGAGCGCCGCCATCGCCTGGCCGAGCAGCCACGGCCGGCCGTAGGCGCCGCGGCCGATCATCACGCCATCGGCACGGGACTGGGCCAGCGCCTCGCGCGAATCGGCGATCGAGCAGATGTCGCCATTGACGATCACCGGCAGGCTGATGGCCTGCTTGACCTTGCGCACGAACGACCAGTCGGCGCTGCCCTTGTACATCTGGCAGCGGGTTCGGCCGTGCACGGTGATCATCCGGATTCCGAGGTCCTCGGCAATCCGGGCGAGCTCGGGGGCATTGAGGCTCGAATGATCCCAGCCCATGCGCATCTTGAGGGTCACCGGCACCTTCACCGCCTTGACCGTCGCGTCGATGATCGCGGCGGCGAGCGGCAGGTCGCGCATCAACGCCGATCCGGCGTCGCCATTGACCACCTTCTTGACCGGGCAGCCCATGTTGATGTCGATGATCGCGGCGCCGCGCTGCTCGTTGAGCCTGGCGGCTTCGGCCATCACCTGCGGCTCGCAGCCGGCGAGCTGCAGCGACACCGGCTCCTCCACCGGGTCCCAGAGCGCCTTCTGCAGCGACTGGCGGGTCTCGCGGATCATCGCCTGGCTCGCGATCATCTCGCTGACCGTCAGTCCGGCGCCGAAGCGCTTGACCACCCTCCGGAACGGAAGGTCGGTGACGCCCGTCATCGGCGCCAGGATTACCGGCGTTTCGATTCGGACTGGGCCGACGTGGATAGGCTTCAGATCGGTCATGGGTCGGCGGGAGATAGTGGATGGCACCATTTCCCACAACCGTTCGTCCCGAGCCTGACGAGGGACTGCCCTTTCCTTTACTGCAGCAGAAACTAAGGACAGCCCTTCGACAAGCTCAGGGCGAACGTTGTTGTGGCTGTAACTGCTCTTATCGTTGCGGCCGGAAAGGGCGAGCGGCTCGGCGGGGGCATTCCCAAGCAATATCGCTCGCTTGGCGGCAAGCCGGTGCTTCGCTGGGCGGTCGAGGGCCTGGCGCGGCATGCGCGGGTCGATGCCGTTCGAGTCGTCATCGGCAAGGGCCAGGAGGAGCTCGCGGAGTCGGCGCTCGAGGGCCTCGAGGTCGGCAAGTTCATAGCTGGCGGGGAGGAGCGCGCGGATTCGGTCCGATCGGGCCTCGCCAGGATCAGCGGCGCGGCTGTGCTCGTCCATGACGCGGCCCGCCCCTTTTGCCCTCCGGCTGTCGTCGATCGCCTTCTGGCTCCGCTCGAATTTTTTGACGGCGCAGCCCCTGTTCTGCGTGTCGGCGATACGCTCGCACGCGCAACCGACACGCTAGGCGAATCGGTCGAGCGAACGGGAATCGTCCGAGTGCAGACCCCGCAGGCTTTCCGCGTGGGCGCGCTCCGGGATGCCTATGAACGCTGGACCGGCGGCATCCCGCCGACGGACGAGACGACAGTCGTTCGCGCGGCGGGAATGTCGGTCGCTGCAGTCGAGGGCGACCCGATGCTGGAGAAGCTGACCACGCCGGCCGACTGGGCTCGGGCCGAGGCCCTGCTGGCGGTGCGCTTCATTCCCCGCACAGGCATGGGCTTCGACGTCCATGCGTTCGCCGGCGACGGGCCGGTGATGCTCGGCGGGATTGCAATTCCCCATCCGCGCGGCCTTTCGGGCCACAGCGACGCCGACGTCGTCCTTCACGCGATTACCGACGCCCTGCTCGGCGCTTCCGGCCTCGGCGACATCGGCGAGCATTTCCCGCCCTCCGATCCCCATTGGAGGGGCGCCGCGTCCCATTTGTTCCTCGCTCATGCCGCGCGCCTGATCCGCGAGCGCGGCGGGATTATCGACCATGTCGACTGCACGGTTATTGCCGAGGAACCGCGGATCGGGCCGCACCGCAATGCCATGCGTTCGCGGATTGCGGAGATTTTGGGGATCGAGAGCAGCCAGGTGAGCATTAAAGCGACGACGACCGAAGGGCTCGGCTTTACCGGCCGGCGTGAAGGCATCGCCGCCCAGGCCGTCGCCAGCATCCGAATGGATTTGGCCCGGTGAGCGATTTCCTGCTGCCCGAGCCGCTGGTGACAAAGGCGCGCGAGGTGGTCGACGCCAACCGCCATGCCGGCCGCCGGATCGCGCTCGCCGAAAGCTGCACCGGCGGCCTGGTCAGCGCGGCGATCACCGAAATCCCGGGCTCGTCCGACGTCTTCGACGCGGGCTACGTCACTTATTCCAACGCCGCCAAGATCGCCGAGCTCGGCGTCAGCGAGGACGTCGTCGACACATTCGGCGCAGTCAGCATCGCCACGGCCTGGGCGATGGCCCGCGGAGCGTTGCAGGCTTCCGGCGCCGACGTCGCGGTGGCCATCACCGGCATCGCCGGCCCGGGAGGCGGAACGCCATCGAAGCCGGTCGGGACCGTCGTCTTCGCCCGTGCCGAGCGCGGCAAGGATCCGTCCGAAATCGTCGCCGACCAACGCCTGTTCGAAGAGAAAAGCCGCTCGGGCGTGCGGCTTCAGGCGGCGCTCTGCGCGCTCGACCTGCTGATGCCGTAGAGCGCCGCCGCGCGCGCCTCGAACGCTCCAGTCATCCGCCGCAGCGCCCGGTCGAACATGGCTCCGGCCAGGCTTTCGAACAGCCGCGATCGAAAGGCGAAATCGACGACGAACGACAAGTCGGTTCCGCCATCGGGGTTCGGTTCGAATCGCCATTCATTGTGAAGATATTTGAGCGGCCCCTCGACATAGTCGACGCAGATGTAATGCGGCCGCTCCTTGCGCACCCGGCTGGTGAACCTTTCCTTGAAGGCGTTGAAGCCGACGACCAGGTCGGCGATGGTTTCCGTCTCGCTCGACGAGCGGATCCGGACCGCAACTACCCAAGGCAAAAATTCGTCATAGCGCGAGACGTCGGCGACCAGGTCGAACAATTGCTCGGGCGTGTAGGGAAGATGGCGGATTTCGGAATGTCGGGGCACTAAATCCTCCCTGCGAGCGAAGCTCGTGGGGAGGTGGCAGTGCGAAGCACTGACGGAGGGGCCTGCAAGGGTCGAAACCGGCCCCTCCACCACTCAGCTTCGCTGAGCGGTCCCCCTCCCCACCGCTGCGCGGCAGGGAGGATTTTCATCGCTGCGCCCTCGCAAGCTGCGCCGCGCGCGCCGACTGCATCGCCTTGAAATCGTCGCCGGCATGATAGCTCGACCGGGTTAGCGGCGAGGCCGCGACCAGCAGGAAGCCCTTCGCCCGGGCGATCGCGGCATAAGCATCGAACGCCTGCGGAGTGACGAACTCCTCGACCTTCGCATGGCGCGGAGTCGGCTGCAGATATTGGCCCATCGTCAGGAAATCGATTCCCGCCGAGCGCATGTCGTCCATGACCTGGTGGACCTCGAGCCTCTGCTCGCCAAGGCCGACCATCACCCCCGACTTGGTGAAGATGTGCGGCGCCTTGCGCTTGATGCTCTCCAGCAACCGGAGCGAGGCATAATAGCGCGCTCCCGGGCGGATGGTCGGATACAGCCGCGGAACGGTCTCGAGATTGTGGTTGTAAACGTCCGGACCGGCGGCGACGATCGCGTCGATGGCGCTTTCCGCCTTGTTGCGAAAATCGGGCGTAAGGATTTCAATGGTCGTCGATGGCGTCCGGCGACGAATCGCCTCGATCACCTTGACGAACTGCGAGGCGCCGCCGTCGGGCAAGTCGTCACGGTCGACCGAAGTGACGACGATATGCTCGAGGCCAAGCTCGGCGGCGGCCGTCGCGACATGCTCGGGCTCGAGCGGGTCGACGGCGCGCGGCATTCCGGTCTTGACGTTGCAGAAGGCGCAGGCCCGGGTGCAGGTGTCGCCGAGGATCATTACCGTCGCGTGCTTCTTGGTCCAGCACTCGCCGATGTTCGGGCAGGCCGCTTCCTCGCACACCGTCGCCAAATTGAGCTCGCGCATCAGGCGGCGGGTCGAATGATAGCCGGGGCTGGTCGGCGCCTTGACCCGGATCCAGTCCGGCTTGCGCTGTCTCACTCGGGCGGCGGCTTCGCTCATGGCGGCCAGATAGCGATTGCGCTCCCGCCTTGCCACCCCTGCCCTTGCTGCGGACCCGGCCCTGGATTAGCTGGCCGGCGATGGACAC
>Ga0247713_1000420_pt1 | contig 26435 bp, 27 predicted proteins | sample 21E_NmetaG_FD_189936 | JGI IMG/M metagenome (GOLD analysis project Ga0247713, IMG submission 189936) | Soil microbial communities from hillslope of Landscape Evolution Observatory, University of Arizona, Oracle, AZ, United States - 2-1-E_N | ecosystem: Engineered > Artificial ecosystem >... | reverse complement strand
GCACCCGCCTGCGCCGCCCGCCGCCCACGCGAAGACGCTGACCGGCAGCCCCGGACCCTCCCAACCCCAACACCACGACCGCCGGCCAGCCACCGGCGGCAACTGCCTGCCCCGTCATCCGAAGGCATCTCTAGGATGTCCGGTTGGTGGAGGGACACGACGTTCCGCGGGGGCTCGCGCCGCTGAAGGCGGCGCTGACCACCGCGACATGGTCGGCATTGCTGCTCGACGAGCAGTGGCGGATCTGCTGGGTGTCCGACGAGCTTCGCCAGTTCGTCAGCGACGACCCAAGCGACGACCTTGGGGTCGGCAGGCACATCGCCGGCGCGTTCCTGCGCAGTCCGTGGATTGACACGGTCCACCCCGACAGCGTCCAGGACTTCCTGGAGACCTTCGCCCCCTATGCCCGCTGGGCGTTCGAGCACAGCAGGCTCGACCCCGCCGATGAGATCCCCGAACCCTTCCTGCCGCTCCTGCATCAGGTGGAGGCCCAAGAGCCACCACTGTCGTGGTGCTTCGCCTTCAAGTACCTGCCGCCAGGCGGCACCGAGGATGACATCTATGTCGTCGACGTGGTGTGGCTGCGGCTGTTCGACGACACCGGTGAGCTGGGCTGCGTCGGGCTGTTCGACATCGGGGTGCCACCGCATCTCGTCGCGCTGCTCGCGCGGGGTGACGTCGGCATGTACAACCGGATGGCAGGCCTGATCGAGCCCGGCCACCGTGAGGCCGCGATCCTGTTCTGCGACCTGCATGGTTCAGGGATGCTGTCGCGTCGCCTCCCGACCTCCGAGTACTTCGACCTCGTCCGACGGCTGTGGCGCGGCGTGGATGCGGCGGTCGTCGCCAACGGGGGCATCGTGGGCAAGCACGCAGGCGACGGGGCGACGGCGTTCTTCCTGGCCGACGACGTCGGCGGCAGATCGGAGGCCGCTCGCGCCGCGCTGCTGACGGCGCGGGCGATCCACGACATCGGCAGCGAGGTCTTCGCGGACATCACAGACGACGGATGCCTGATGAAAGTGGGTCTTCACTGCGGCCCCAACCTGTTCATGGGACAGCTGCTGCCGGGCGGACGGCTCGATGTCACCGCACTCGGTGACGAGGTCAACGAGGCGTCTCGAATCGAACAGGCCGCGCAGGCCCATCAAACGCTCGCGTCCAAGCAGCTGATCGAAGGCCTGTCCCCCGCCCACGCCGCCGAGCTGGGAATCAGCACCCGAACGCTGACCTACCGGCTGCTCTCCGACATTGCGCCCCACCAGGACAAGATCGTTCGTGATGCGGGCTCCCTGGCGGTCGCCGCCGTCTGAGCCGAGTCAGGCCTCCGGGACGGGGTGCCCGGCTGCACGCAGCGCCTCCCGGATCGCATCGGCCGCCGCGTCGAGATCGGCGGGGTCGGGATCTGGGTGGGCGTTGGCGAAATCCAGGTCGTGGACACCGTCGATCGGCACCAGGTGGACGTGCACGTGGGGCACCTCGAGCCCGGCCAGCATCAGCCCGACCTTGGCGGGGCTGTACGCGTTCTGCAGCGCGGCACCGATGGTTTGTGACACCGCGGTCAGGTGTGCCCACAGGTCAACGTCCAGGTCGATCCAGTGTTCGACTTCCCGGCGCGGCACCACGAGGACATGGCCGGGCCGTAGCGGGTTGATGGACAAGAACGCGACGCACTGGTCGTCGTTCCACACGAACCGCCCGGGGAGCTCCCCTTCGATGATCTTGGTGAAGACCGTCGCCATGGCTAGGCCTCCGTCGTGCCCGGCCCGGCAGGGTCACCCGGCTCAGGCGCCTGGGCACCCGGCTGCTCATGCGGCGCACGACCGCAGTCGCAACGGCCCGCCGCACCCGAGGCCTTCAGCGCCATGCCGAGCGTCGGGAGGATGGTCGTGCCCGGGGGTGTCTCCAGGCGGACCTTGCCGCACTCAGGACAGGTCACCTTGTTGGCTGCTTCGTTCATCACGTCGACCTTACTCGTCGTCCAGGCCCAGCACGCGGGCGAGGAAAGCGACGACGTCCGCCCGCTCGGCCACGATCTTGTCCGTCGGCTTGCCGGCGCCGTGACCCGCGTCGGTCTCGACGCGGATCAGCACCGGTGCGTCACCGCCCTGCGCCGCCTGCAACGTTGCGGCGAACTTGAAGGAGTGCCCGGGGACGACGCGGTCGTCGTGGTCTCCGGTGGTGATCAGCGTCGGCGGGTAGGACACGCCGGACTCGACGCGGTGCAGTGGTGAGTACTCGCGCAGCCAGGCGAAGTGCTCGGGGTCGTCCGGGCTGCCGTAGTCGCTGACCCAGCCCCAGCCGATCGTGAACTTGTGGAAGCGGAGCATGTCGAGCACGCCCACCTCGGGGACGGCGGCGCCGAACAGCTCGGGGCGCTGGGTCAGGCAGGCGCCGGCGAGCAACCCCCCGTTGGAGCCGCCATTGATCGCGACGCGACGCGGGGCGGCCCAGCCTTGGGCCACCAGCCACTCGGCGACCGCGATGGCGTCGTCGAACACCTGCTGCTTGTTGGCCAGCCGTCCGGCGTCGTGCCACGCCTGGCCGTACTCGCCACCGCCCCGCAGGTTCGCGACGGCCAGCACCCCGCCGAGCTCGAGCCAGACCAGCCAGTCGGTTCGGAACATCGGCGTCAGCGGGATCTGGAAGCCGCCGTAGCCGTACAGCCAGGCGGCGTTGGCCCCGTCAGCCGCCACGTCCCGCCGGTGGACGACGAAGACCGGGACCTTGGCCCCGTCCGTGCTGTCGATGAAGTGCTGTTCGGTTACCAGCGCCCCGATGTCGATGCCGGCCTCGGCACGGTGGATGACCTCGGTGGCGCCGCTGTCCATGTCGTGTCGATACACGACGGTGGGCTCGGTGAAGGTGGTGAACGTGAAGCAGCAGGTGCGGTCGCCCTCCCGGCCGGTGATGGCGTCGACCGCACCGGCGGAGGGCAGCTCGATGTGGCCGATCGGCCGGCCGTCCAGCGCGAACCACCGCAGCCGGTGCGCGGCGTGGTGCAGGTACACGCCGAGCAGGCGGTCCCCGATCAGACGAGCGCGTTCCAGCGCCTCGTCGGCCTCGGCCACGACCTCGCGCCAGTGCTCGCGGTCAGGCCGGCGCACGTCGACGGCGACGATGCGGCCGCGGGGGGCGCCCAGGTCGGTGCGCAGATACAGCACGTCACCGTCGCTCCCGACCAGGTGGTATGCGGCATCGAAGTCGTCGAGCAACGGAACGACGGTCTGCGGATCAGCGGCCAGGTCGACGACGTACAGCCGGTTGTTCCGCTCGGTGCCCTGCCAGACCTCGATGACCAGGTAGCGCCCGTTCGTGGTGACCGTGGGCGCAAACCCCCACTCGGGCTGGTCAGGACGCTCGTAGACCAGCGGATCGTCGGCCTGCGGGGTACCCAGCCGGTGGAAGTGCAGGCGCTGGTTCCGGTTGATCCCCTCGAACGCCTGACTCTGGTCGGGCTCGTCGTAACGGGCGTAGTAGAAGCCTGACCCGTCCGGCGCCCAGGCCGCGCCGCTGAACTTGCTCCACCGCACGGTGTCGCCGAGCTCCTGCCCGGTCTCGGTGTCCCGCACCCGCCAGGTCATCCAATCCGAGCCCGCGGTCGAGGTGGCGTAGGCGACGGTGCTGCCGTCGTCCGTCACGGCCAGGCCGGTCAGCGCCACCGTGCCGTCGTTCGACAGCAGGTTGGGGTCCAGGAGCACCTCCCCCTCGGCGTCGGGTTCCGGCATGGTCCACAGCACGTCCTGGTTCTGCAGTCCGGTGTTGCGCAGCTGGAACCACCGCCCGCCGCGCTGCCACGGGGCGCCGGCGCGGGGCCGGTCGGTCAACCGCCGCAGCCGCTCCCGGATCGCGTCACGGCTGCGCGCCTGCGACAGCCACGACTGCGTCAGGTCGTTTTGCTGCGTGATCCACGCGCGCGTCTCGTCGGCGTCAGCGTCCTCCAGCCAGCGGTACGGGTCCGCCACCTTCTCGCCGTGGTAGTCGTCGACGACCGACTCGTCGCGCCGGGCGTCGGGGTATCGCATCGTCATGTGTCCGGGTTCTCCATGAGTCCGTAGTGGAAGCGCAGCGCCGCGACGGCCACGAGCGCCGCCGTCTCCGTCCGCAGCACGGTCGGTCCGAGCGAACCGTGTGCCAGGCCCGTCGCCTCGACCTCCTCGTGAGTCAACCCGCCCTCCGGCCCGATCCCGATCACCAGCCGATCAGCCACCGGCACGCCGTCGAGCGCGGCGCGGAACCCCGTCGCAGACTCTTCCCAGCAGACGACGCCGGGCAGACCCTCGGCGAACGCCTCGCGCCAGTCACCGACCTCGGTGACGCGCGGGACTCGCGACGCGCGGCTCTGCTTGGCGGCGGCCACCGCGATGGACCGCCATCGCGCGACGGCCTTGACAGCCTTGCGCTCATCGAGCACGACCTGGCTGCGCTCGCTGTGCACCGGGACGATGCGCTCCACGCCGAGCTCGGTCAGCCGTTGGACGACGCCGTCGAGCTTGCGTTGCTTGGGCAATGCGTGGACCACCGTGACCGACGGTCGCTCCGGAGGCTGATAGCGCGAGGCGCCGAGTACGACCACGGCCAGGCCGTCGCGCACCCGGTCGAACCGGGCGGCATAGATGGTGCCCTCGCCGTCGGCGACGGTCATCTCGTCGCCGGCCCGGGCGCGCAACACGGCGGTGAGATGACGGGTGTCCTCGTCGCCCAGGACAGCGTGCTGGGCGCTGATCTGCCCGGGGTCGACGAGGAAGTGCGGGATCAAGCCCCGAAGGCTCCCCGGAGCCGGCCCAGAATCCCTCGCCCGTTGGAGGACAGGTCGGCGACCGTCTCGCCGCGCAGCTCGGCGAACCGTCGCAGCAGCTCGGCCTGCTCGTCGTCGAGCCGCCGCGGCGTCTCGACGCGGCAGTGGACGTACAGGTTGCCGCGCGCACCCCCGCCGGACAGCTTCGGCATGCCCTGGCGTCGCAGGGTGAGCACCTCGCCGGGTTGGGTGCCTGGCTCGATGCGCAGCAGCTCCTCGCCGTACAGCGTCATGACCGGCACGTCGCCACCGAGCGCGGCCTGTGTCATGGACAGACGCAGCTCACAGTGCAGATCGTTGCCGTCGCGGGTGAACACCTCGTGCGGACGGACCCGGACGCGCACGTACAGGTCACCGGACGGTGCGCCCCGGCGTCCTGACTCGCCGCGTCCGAGCACGCGCAAGCGGGTCCCGTCGTCGACTCCTGCCGGGATGTCGACAGTCACCACGTCGGTGACGGTGTCGCGCCCCTCGCCGCCACAGGCCCGGCACGGTGACGGGATCTCATCGCCCGTGCCACGGCACGTAGGGCAGACCGTGGACGTCAGCATCTGTCCGAACAGGCTGCGGGTGACCTGCTGGACGGCGCCGCTGCCACCGCATCGGGTGCACTGCACCGGGCGCGTGCCGGGCTCGGCGCCGCTGCCCTCGCACACGGTGCAGGTCCTGGGGACGGTCACCTCGAGGTCGCGTCGGACGCCCTCGGAGGCTTCCTCGAGGGTCACGACCGTGTCGACGATCGCGTCGCGCCCAGCCCCGGTGGGCGCGCGCGACGTCTGGCCGGAGAACCCGCCCCCGAAGAAGGCGTTGATCAGGTCGCTGATGTCGCCGAAGCCGGCGAAGGGATCGCCGCCCCCGCCACCGGGACCGCGGGGGTCGCCGAACCGGTCGTAGTTCTGCCGTGCCGTCGGGTTCTTGAGCACCTCGTAGGCGGTGGTGAGCTCCTTGAACTCCTCCTCGTCGCCGCCCGCGTCGGGATGCAGCTCGCGGGCGCGCCGGCGGTAGGCGCGCTTGATCTCGTCTTCGCTGGCGTCGCGGCTGACGCCAAGGATCTCGTAGAGGTCGCGCACGAGCGGGAGGTCTTTCGGTCAGGAGGGGGTGGATGCGCCGGTCAGCTCCGCGAGCGCCTTCTCCAGCGACGAGGCTACCGCCTGCACCGCGGCCAAGGTCTTGGGGTAGTCCATGCGGGTGGGGCCGAGCACACCGACGGACCCGCCCGAGCCACCGGCCGCGTCGTACCGGGCCGCGACGACCGAGCAGGCGGCCAGCTCGACCAGCGGCAGCTCGCTGCCAATTCGCACGGCGGGGTCGTCTTGCAGCGCGTCGCGCAGCACGCGCAGGACGACCACCTGCTCCTCGAGGGTCTCGAACACGCTCTTGACCTGCTCGATGCGGTCGAAGTACCCGCCGCCGGCCATGTTGGCGGTGCCCCCGACGAACAGCTGGTCGCCGTCACCGGCCTGGGCGAGACCACGGCGGACGGCAGCGGCGACGGCCTCCACCAGCGGCTGGACCTCGGGCGGGGCGCCGTTGGCCACGCCGGCGATGACGTCGGGGACCTGCAGCAGGCGGAGGTTGGCCACGGCGTCGTTGATCGCGTGGCGGGCCCGCTGCACGTCGTGCTCCGCGACCGCGGCGTCGAGGTCGAGCATGCGCTTGTCGACCCGGCCGGTGTCGACGATGAACACGGCAAGGATGCTGGTGGGCGCGAGCTGCACGAGCTCGACGTGGCGCAGCCGACTGCGGTCGAGCCGGGGGGCCACCACCAGCGCCGCGAACCGCGTCAGGCGCGACAACACCGAGGAGGTGCGTCGCAGCAGCTCCTCGACGTCAGGCGAGCCCATCAGCAGACCTTCCAGCGCGGCGACCTGCTCGGGACGCAGCGGCTCGGTCTGGCTGAGGGTGTCGACGAAGTACCGGTAGCCGGCGTCGGTGGGCACCCGCCCCGCGGAGGTGTGCGGGTGGGTGATCAGGCCCGCCTCTTCCAGCGCCGCCATGTCCGAGCGCACGGTCGCCGGCGACACGCCCAGGTTCCACTCCTCGACCAGGCGCTTGGAGCCGACCGGCTCGCCGCCGCGCACGTAGTCCTGGACGATGGCTTTGAGGATCGCGGCTCTGCGCTCATCCAGCGTCGTCACGCTCTCACCTCCCCCTGGCACAGTCCTGGGCAGAGTGCCAGGCCATGATCGCATCGCGCGCACGCAGGCTCAATCACGCCTGGCCGCTCAGGGCAACAGCCGGACGGTGACGTCGTTGGCCAGCGGCCACCCCTGGGGGGCCAGCCGCAGGCGGTCGTCGGCGATCAGCAGGCCGGCGTCGACCAGTCCCGCCACGGCGGCGGGGTCGACGGGCTCGACCAGGCGTCGGGGCACCCCGTCGGCCATCCGCAGGCCGAGCAACAGCCGCTCGGTCCGCTGTTGCTCGAGGTCGAGGACCTCGTCCCCCGAGGTCGTGGAGCGACCAGCCACCACCTCGTCGACGTAGCGCTGGGGGGCGCGCACGCTCCACCACCGGCGTCCCTGCCAGTGCCCATGCGCGCCTGCGCCGATCCCCAGCCAGTCGCCGTTGCGCCAGTAGGTCAGGTTGTGCCGGCACTGCATGCCGGGGCGCGCCCAGTTGGACAGCTCGTAGCGGGTGAACCCAGCGGCCGTCAGCACGTCGTCGGTGACCGCCATCCGCCGCGCCTGCACGTCGTCGTCCGGCGCGGCTGCCGTGGCGCGCCGGACCCTGGCGGCGTACTCGGTGTTCGGCTCGACCGTCAGGGCGTACGCGGAGATGTGCGTGGTCTGCGCGTCCAGCGCTGTGCTCAGCGTCTGCTGCCAGTCGCCGTCCGTCTCACCCGGCGTGCCGTAGATGAGGTCGAGGCTGACGTTGGCGATGCCGGCCTGACGCGCGTCCGCGACGGCGCGAAGGGGACGTTTGGGATCGTGCCATCGCCCCAGTGCCTGCAGGACGTGATCCGAAAACGACTGCGCCCCCATGCTGACGCGGTTGACGCCCGCGTCGCGCAGCTTTCGGAAGTACGCGACGTCGACCGTCTCTGGGTTCGCCTCGACGGTGATCTCGGCGTCGTCGGCCACCGGGAGGACTTCGGCGACCAGCCGCACGATGCCGGCGAGGTCGCCGGCCGGCAGGTACGTCGGCGTGCCGCCGCCCACGAACACGCTGGTGAACTCCGGCCAGCTGCCGACATCGGCCCCCGGCGGCGCCACCGCCTGCGGGCCCGCCTCGGCCACCCTGCGGATGTCCGTCGCCAGCGCCGACACGTAGGCAGGCATCACATCGTCGATGCCGGCGTAGGTGTTGAAGTCGCAGTAGTGGCAGCGTCGCGCGCAGAAAGGGATGTGCAGGTAGACGCCGGGCATGCACCCAGGATCGCACGGGTGGTGCGTCGGAGTGGTGGGCAGCCGCCGAGGGTGCGCGTCGCCGTGATGCGCGTCGCTCGGGAGCGCGCGAGGGTTAGCCGGCTTCTCCGGTGACCTCGAGGTCGCGCAGGTCGATCTCGGCCGGCGGCGCGGCCTGCAGGATCTCCAGTGCCTGATCCGCATGGATCTCGGCGTTGAGCTCGGACCGGATGACGCCGAGCACCCTGCGGTCACGGTCGACGACGAACGTGTGCCGCTTGCTCGGCAGCGGGCCCAGCCGTTTGACGCCGAACGCCTGGGCGACCGCGCCGTCCGGGTCGGCGATCAACGGGAAGTCCAGCCCGTACTGGGCGCGGAACGCGCCCTGTGCCGAGACGCCGTCGCGGCTGACACCGAAGCGCTGGGCCCCGAGGGCGGCGAAGTCGGCGGCGCGGTCGCGGAAGTGGCACGACTCCGCGGTGCAGGTCGGCGTGAAGGCCTTGGGATAGAAGAAGAACACCGCGGGCCCGTGGGCGAGCAGCTCGGAAAGGGTGGCGGTGCGTCCGTCGTCGAGCGTCGCGGTGACGTCAGGGATGCGATCACCGGTCTTCACGTCAGTCGCCTCCTACGGAAAGCGCGGCAACGAAGGCCTCCTGTGGGATCTCCACAGCACCTACGTTCTTCATCCGCTTCTTGCCTTCCTTCTGCTTCTCCAGCAATTTCCTCTTCCGTGTGATGTCGCCGCCGTAGCACTTGGCGAGCACGTCCTTGCGCTTGGCCTTGACGGTCTCCCGGCTGATGATCTTCGAGCCGATCGCGGCTTGGATCGGCACGTCGAACATCTGCCGCGGGATCAGCTCCTTGAGCCGGTTGACCATGCCCTTGCCGTACTCGTAGGCCTTGTCGCGGTGGACGATCGAGCTGAACGCGTCGACCGGCTCGCCGTTGAGCAGGATGTCGACCTTCACCAGCTGCGAGCGGCGCATGCCCGCGGGTTCGTAGTCCAGCGACGCGTAGCCACGGGTGGACGACTTCAACCGGTCGAAGAAGTCGAAGATGATCTCCGCCAGCGGCAGCTCGTAGCGCAGCTCAACGCGCTCTTCGGACAGGTAGTCCATCTTCTGCATGTTCCCGCGACGCGACTCGCACAGCTGCATCACCGCGCCGACGTACTCCGACGGGCACAAGATCATGGCGTCCACGACCGGTTCGAGGATGTGGTCGATCTTGTTCGGCGGCGGCAGCTCCGCCGGATTGGACACCAACGCCACCGGCTCCTCGTTGGGCTTGAGCAATACGGGGTCCAGGTGCACCTCGTACTTGACGTTCGGTGCGGTGGTGACCAGCGGGATGTCGAACTCGCGGTCGAGGCGCTCGGAGATGATCTCCATGTGCAGCAGCCCCAGGAAGCCGCAGCGAAAGCCGAACCCCAGTGCCGCGGAGGTCTCCGGTTCGAAGTTGAAGCTCGCGTCGTTCAGGCGCAGCTTCTCCAGCGCGTCGCGCAGATCGGGGAAGTCGTCGGAGTCGACCGGGTACAGCCCGGAGAAGACCATCGGCGTGGGCTCGCGGTATCCGGGCAGCGGCTCGGGCGCAGGGTTGGCGTGGTCGGTGACGGTGTCACCGACCTTTGCCAACCCCACCTCCTTGATGGCCGCGGTGAAGTAGCCGACCTCCCCCGGCCCCAGCGCCTCGATGGGCTTGGGCTCGGGCGAGATGATGGCCAGCTCGTCGATGTCATTGTGGAACCCGGTCGCCATGAGCCGGATGTCCATGCCGGGCCGGAAGACGCCGTCGACCACCCGCATGTAGGTCACGACCCCCCGGTAGCTGTCGAAGACCGAGTCGAAGATCAGCGCTCGGGGCGCGGCGTCGGCGTCGCCTTCGGGCGGTGGGACCTGCGCGACGATCTTCTCGAGTACCGCCGGCACGCCCATCCCGGTCTTCGCGCTGACCGCGAGGATGTCGGCCGGGTCACCACCGAGCAGCGAGGCGATCTCCTCGGCGACGTGCTCCGGCCGCGCCGCCGGCAGGTCGATCTTGTTCAGGACCGGGATGACCTCCAGACCCGCGTCGATCGCGACGTACAGGTTGGCGATGGTCTGCGCCTCCATCCCCTGTGCCGCGTCGACCAGCAAGATCGCGCCCTCGCACGCGTTCATCGCCCGGCTGACCTCGTAGGAGAAGTCAACGTGTCCCGGCGTGTCGATGAGGTTGAGCAGGTACTCGGTGCCGTCGCCGGCGACGTAGGGCATCCGCACGGCCTGGGCCTTGATGGTGATGCCCCGCTCCCGCTCGATGTCCATGCGGTCCAGGTACTGCGCCCGCATGTCGCGGGCGGCGACCAGCCCGGTTTCCTGCAGCATCCGGTCCGCGAGCGTCGACTTTCCGTGATCGACGTGCGCGATGATGGCGAAGTTGCGGATGCGGTCGATCGGATAGGTCATGGCGGTGGCGCAAGGCTATCGCCCAACGACTGCAGCGGGCGCCGGGCTCCCACCGCCACTCCGATGGACAGGCCTTCGCAGCCCTCGCTACACTGTCGATTGGCTCGTTGACCGGGCCCTTTTTTCTGCGTCCCCCCATCGTCGAGGTCTGAAGTACGCCATGGCCAACATCGCCAGCCAGATCAAGCGCAATCGCCAGGCTCTCCGTCGCCGCGAGCGCAACAAGGACACCCGCAGCGCGCTGAAGACCAGCCTGAAGAAGTTCCGCACCGCCGTGGAGGCGGGAGAGGCCGACGCGGCCGCCGTCGCGTACCAGCAGGCCGCCCGGGACCTGGACAAGGCCGCGCAGAAGGGCGTCGTGCACGCCAACTTCGCTGCGAACCACAAGTCCAAGATGGCCAAGCGGCTGGCGTCGCTCGGCAGCTGACGGCCGTCATGGCCACGCCCGGCACCCCCGACGGGGGTGCCGTTTCCGTCTCTGTGGTGGACCGCTATCGCGGTGTCCTGTTCGACATCGACGGGGTGTTGCGCCATGGCCGGGCTCCGGTCCCGGGTGCGGGTGAGGTCGTCGCCGAGATTCGAGCCCGCGGCGTGCGCGTGGGGTTCGTCACGAACAACGCCGCGGCGACGCCCCGGCAGGTGGCACAGGACCTTGCCGAGCTCGGCGTGCCGGCAACGGCCGAGGAGGTGACGACCTCCGCGCAGGGCGCCGCATGGCTGCTCGATCCCGGCACGCGGTGTCTGGTGATCGGGATGGAGGGGCTGCACCAGGCACTGGCAGAGCGCAGCTGTCCTGTCGTGACCGAGCCCGAGGCCGCCCAGGCGGTCGTGGTGGGCCTCGACCACGAACTGCGCTGGGACGACCTGCGCCGCGCGACGCTCGCCCTGCACAGGGGGGCTCGCTTCGTGGCGACCAACACCGATGCCACGCTGCCGACGCACGAGGGACTGTGACCGGGCAACGGCGCGGTGGTGGCGGCGCTCGAGCGGGCCTCGGGACGGGTCGCCGAGGTCGCCGGAAAGCCCCAGCCGGCGCTGCTTCACCGGGCGCAGCAGCACCTGGGCGTCGAGCCGGTGCTGTTCGTGGGCGATCGCCACGAGACCGATGTTGCGGGGGCCGCGGCCGCCGGTGTTGACAGCGCGCTGGTGTTGACGGGGGCCACCCGGCGCGAACAGGTGCCAGGCCTCGACCCCACCCCGACCTACGTGCTGGATTCCCTCGCGGAGCTGCTCGATCCAACCGTCGTTGCCCACGCCGGCGACAGTGTCACCGTCCGCACCGCCGTCGATGCCGACATCCCGGCGATCGTGGCGCTATGGGACGGGGCCGGCATGCTGGCCTACACCCCGGAGGCGGAGCGCGACATCCGCCTGGTCATGGAGCGCGACGGCGCGCTGCAGGTCGTCGCCGAGGTTGACGGCACGGTCCGCGGCGTCGCGGTCGGCACGTTCGACGGACGCCGAGGGTGGCTGATGCGGGTGGCCGTCGACCCGGCCCTACGCCGTCGCGGTGTCGGGCGCCGCATGGTGGACGTGGTCGAGGCCAGGATGCGCTCGCGCGGGGTGCCGCAGATCGATCTGCTGACCTTCGACGACAATGCGGTGGCCAGGGCGTTCTGGGAGCGTCTGGGCTATCGCAAGACCAGCCCGGTGGCGATGTTCGTCAAGGCGCTCGCCCCGTCCGACCCACGGCCGTGATGACGAGTGCGTACTGACCCCGTTTGAGGGGTAGTGATCACCAACGACAGGGCCCGGCTCCCGCTCTGTGTGGTCGAGGTAGAGCCAGGAGCACACCCCAGATGAGCATGACCCCCCTCGAGCTTGGCGTGCTGCGCCGCGGTTCGGTTCGTATGCCCCAACTCCCCACGCCCCGGGGACCGCTGTGCGAGTTCCTGTTCTCGTGGCTGCGCCGGCCGGTGACGGCGCTCCCCGCGTGGCCGGCGGTGCCCAGCGACCTGCTGGCCGACGAGGACGCCGTGCTCGCCTTGTACGTCTGCTACGAGCTGCACTACCGAGGGTTCGACGGCGTCGATGAGGACTGGGAGTGGGAACCGACGCTGCTGCAGCTGCGTCGGGAGCTGGAAGCCGCGTTCCTGGCGTGCCTTCGTGACGTGGCGGGTCCGGTCGTCGTGCACGGTGACGTCGAGGACCGCCTGGTCGAGCTGCTGCAGATCTCCCATGGCCCCTCCCTGTCGGAGTACATGGCCACCGAGAGCAGCCTGGACCAGCTCCTGGAGTTCCACGTCCACCGCTCCCCCTACCAGCTGAAGGAAGCCGACGCGCACACGTGGGCGCTCCCGCGCCTGGCAGGGGCGGCCAAGGCCGCCCTGGTGGAGATCCAGGCCGACGAGTACGGCGAGGGCATCGAGAAGAACATGCACTCCGAGCTGTTCGCCCTGTGCATGCGCGAGGTTGGGCTCGACGCGACCTACGGCGCGTACCTGAACCATGTCCCGGCGGTGACCCTGGCGACCGTGAACGTCGCGACGTTCTTCGGACTGCACCGCCGCTGGCGTGGCGCGCTGGTGGGTCACCTGGCCGTGTTCGAGATGACCTCGGTCGAGCCGATGGGGCGGTACTCGGTGGCGCTGCGCCGCCACGGCTTCGGTCCGTGGGCCCGCTTGTTCTACGACACCCACGTGGTCGCGGACGCCCACCACCAGACGCTGGCGGCACGCGACCTCGCCGGCGGGCTCCTGCGCGACGAGCCGCACCTGTTCCACGACGTGATGTTCGGCGCGCAGGCGCTGAGCGCGGTCGAGGCGCGCTTCACCCGCCACCTGCTGGGCACCTGGCGGGAAGGTCGGTCGTCGTTGCGCGTCCCCCTGACGGCCGGCGCCGCGACCGCGTGACGCGACCGCCCGTCGCCGCCCGCCTGGCGGCGCTGCGGCAGCGTCGCGCACCGGACGCTGATGCCGTCTGCGACGCCGTACGGGACCTCGTCGTGGTGTGCTCGAGCTCACGGAGCGGCTCCAGCCTGGTCGGTGAGCTGCTGCGACGCTCCCCGCAGCTGCTCACGTTCTCCGCGGAGATCAATCCGCACGTCACCATTCCGACCATCGGATCCACCGGCTGCGACGTCCTGGGCGACCCGACACCGCTCGCCGGCACTCCCTCGGGTCTGCACGTCCTCCGCGGCGAGCTGGCCGCCGACCTGGGCAGCTCGACGGCCGAGGTGGACACCGCTGCGCTGGCGGACCACGTGGCGTGGCGGTTGACCATGCAATGGCCCGACGAGGAGATCGATCCCGGACGTGTCCGGGGCTGGGTCGCCGACGTCCTGGCGGTTCGCGGCGACGGGGCGCTGCGCGACCGCGCGGGGTTCTGCCTGGACCTGCTGCGCCGGGTCGTCGCCGCCCACCCGGGGGTGAATCCCTACCGCTACGACATCCCGGACGCGCGCGTTTCCGAAGCGTTTCCCCAGGCCACCGTCCCGGCGGGCCCGACTGCAGCGCCGGTCGTGGAGATGGCGCCGTTCGTGCTCCCCCGGCCGTGGCGCCGGGCGACGGCTGCCGAGGCAGCGACCAAGCCCGTCGTCGCCGTGACCCCGCGCAACGCCTATCGGGTCCCCCTGCTCGCAGCCGCCTTTCCCAACGCGCGGGTGCGCATCGTGCACCTGACCCGCAACCCGGCTGCGGCGGTCAACGGGCTGATAGACGGTTGGCGGCACCGGGGGTTCTTCTCCTGCAGGAGCGAGGTGCCGCTGGAGATCGCCGGCTACACCGATCGCTTCCCCGCGTGGGGCGATCGCTGGTGGAACTACGACGTGCCGCCTGGGTGGCGGGACTGGGTGCAGCGTCCCCTCGCCGAGGTCTGCGCGTTCCAGTGGCGTGCGGCCCAGGAAGCGACACTCGATCGCGTCGCGCGAGGGCGCCACGACAGCACGCGACTCGCCTTCGAGGACATCGTGGGGGCTGCCGACCGCCGCTGGAAGGCATTGCGCGGGTTGTGCAGCTGGCTGGGTGTCGACCCCTCACCGGTCGTCGGCGACGACCGGTTGCCCGTGGTCATGCCAACGGCGGCGCCCCGGCCAAGGCGCTGGGCCGACAACGCCGACGAGCTGGCCACAGTCCTGGTGGACAAGGCCACCGTCGATGTCGCCGCCGAGCTGGGCTACTCGCGCGATCCCGCCGCCTGGGAGTGATCCCGGCCGTACGCCGGCGGGATGTCGAACCCCCCAATGAGCCGCTGCAGCTGGTCCGCGAAGGCGATCGTGGTCCGGTCGGCCAGCGCCCGGCCGACGATCTGCACACCCACGGGCATGCCGTCGCCGCTGTGGCCCACAGGGGCCACCGTCGACGGCAGCCGCGCCATGCCGACCACCGTCGTCCACACCAGCTGGTCGAGGTAGGGCCGTGGTTGGCCGTTGACCTGGATTGTCCTGGCCGCCCGGTGGTCGATGTCGGCCACGAGGTGGGGCTTGGGGTCGTGCGGGAAGGCGACCACCGGCGTCACCGGGCACAGCAGCACATCCACCGAAGTGAACAGGTCCTCCCACCGGCGCTGCAGCCGCCGGCGTTCGGCATCGAGCAGCAGCCACTCGCGGTGGCTGAGGATCTCAGCGCGTGCGCGGCGGGCTGCGTGAGTCTGGTCGTCGGCGGCGAACGCGGCGGCGCGCCGGCGCATCTCGGCGTCGTGCTCGTCGGAGTTGCGCTGGCTACTGGACGCCACCCACAACGCGAACGCGACGCGCTCGGCGTCGGCGAGCCGAAACGCCGGACGGGCGCGACGGTCCACGTGGACGCCGGCGTCCACCAGCGCCGCCGCGGTCGCCTCCAGTCGGTCGACGACGGCGGCGTCGACCGGGTAGTCGCCGTCGTCGAGCCACACGCCCACCCGGTAGTCGCGAATCGACGCCGGCGGAGGCGGCAGCTGCAGGCGCCACGCGCGCGACCCGTACAGGTCCGGTCCCACGAGCACGCCCATGGCCAGCGCGAGGTCGGCGGGGTGGCGTGCCATCGGCCCGACCGACATCAGGTCGATGTGGACGTCCACCTCGCTGCGATCCACCTGGGGGATGTGCCCGCGGCTGGGCACCAGCCCCTGGGTGGGGAAGTGACCGTAGACACCGCAGTACGAGGCCGGCTGGCGGATCGACCCGCCGCTGTCGCTACCCAGCTCGAGGGCCGTCAGCCCTGCGGCGAGCGCGGCGGCCGCGCCGCCCGACGAGGCCCCTGACGTGCGGTCGGTGTCCCACGGGTTGTTCGTGCGGCCGAACAGCTCGTTGGCGGTCTCCTGCCCCGTGACCCCCGCAGGGCAGTTCGTCTTGCCCATGATGACGGCGCCGGCGTCGACCAGCCGGCCGACCGCCGCGGCGTTGTGCTGCGGCACGTGGTCGGCGTACTCCTCCAGTCCCGCGGTCGTGCGCATGCCGGCGGTCTCGAACGCATCTTTGACCGTCATCGGCACGCCGTGCAACGGCCCGAGGGGCAGGCCTGCCGCGACCGCACGGTCACATTCGTCAGCGCGGCGCAGCGCCGCGTCTGCATCGACGGTGACCACGGCGCCCAGCGTCGGGTTGAACCGTTCGATGCGGTCCAGGTAGGCCTGGACCGCCGCCCGGCTGGTCACGGTGCCGTCGGCCACCCACCGGGCGAGGTCACGCGCCGAGGCGAACGCGACCTCCGCCCCGTCCGGCACAGCGTCCGTCACTGCGCGGCTCTGGTCGCGACCGCCACGACCGCCCGCTCCAGCACGAAGCGCGCCGGCAGCTCCCCGCTTTTGATCTCCAGGTCGGCGCGCGCCAGCTCCCCGTAGGCGCGCGTCAGCTCTCCGGGCCCGAAGTTGCGGCGCACCGCCTGCATGCGCCGTGCCTGGCCGGCGCTGACGTTGACGCCTGCGGCCTTGGGGTCGAGCCGACCGGCGACCGCCACGATCGACCGTAGGCGGTAGGCCAACGCGCCCAGGACCATCACCGGCTCGTCGCCGCTGTCCAGCACGCCGCTGAGCAGCTCCAGCGCCTGCGTGGGGTTGCGGTCGCACATGGCGTCGGCCACCGCGAAGGAACCGCGGCTGCCGTGCCCCACGACGACAGCGTCGACGTGGTCCGCGGTGATGGTGCCGGCGGGCGCCGTGGCGGCGACCTGGGCGACCTTTTGCGCGATGGTCGAGACGTCGAGACCGGCGTGGGCCAGCAGCGCGTTGACGGCGGCCGCGTCGGCGGTCCGCCGATGACGGCGCAGCTCCTCGGTCACCAGGCGGGACCACGCCTTCGTGTCCCACTCCTTGGGCGGCAGAACGTCGGTGCGACCGCCCAGCTCCTTGATCCGCTTCGCCAGCTTCTGGATCCGGCTGGTGCCGCTGGCCAGCAAGATGACCGTCGCCTCCGGGGGTGGTCCCTCGAGGTCAGCGAGCAGCGACGCGGTGGCGTGTGACGGCAGATCCTGCGCGTCGCGGATCATCACCGCCCGGGGGTCACCGAACAGCGACCCCGTGCGCAGATCCGGGAGATCCCCCTCTTTGATGTCCGCCGCCCGCAGGTCAGTCACCTCCAGGGTGCCGGCGCCGCGGAGCTCGTCGAGGACCTTGTCCGCCGCTCGACGCAGCAGCAGTTCTTCGGGCCCCACGAGCAGAGAGACGGGTGAGGCGGGCATGGCGGCAGTCTACGGCCGGTGTGTCACACGGCCGCGGCCGTCACGCCGTCGCGCGGTAGTCCTCCGCTTTGGCGACGACCACGGTCAGTTGCCCGCTGCCTGCGCACGCGCTGCCGGCGGTGCCGGGACGCGCGTGCAGCCCGACCAGGGCCCGCGTCGGCGCCTCGGTCTGCTCACGCTCGAACGGTGCCCCGCACACCTGGCACTCGATGATCCAATGCGGCACGTCGGCTCCTCCCGCAAGTCGCCTCGGCAGCACCGTACCGCCCGTGAAGCGCAAGTTGCGGGAGGTGACGCGGCTCAGCCGCCCTCGCCCTCGCCGCCCTCCCCGCCGTCGCCACCGTCGTTCTCGACGTCGAGTTGCATGCCGTCCTCGCCGACCCTGCCCTCGGCCGTGCACCCGACCGCGGCCAGCGACAGCGCTGCGGCCGCGGCGGCCGCTCCCACGATGCGAAGCCGTGTCATCGTTGCTCTCCTTTTCGGTCGGTGCGGGGAGCGTCCCCGGCGTCGGGGTGGGGAAACGGTGGCCGGATGGACGACCGCTGACCCACTTTGACTAGTCCGCCCCCGGCGTCTTAGGGTTACCTAACCTCAGGCGGGACGAACGGAAGGTTGGCCTTGCACGCACCCACGGCACCCTTCTCCGAGCAGCTGCGCGACGGGACGCGCGGCGTGCACCAGGAGACCGAGAGCGCGCCCTTCGTCGGCGCGCTGATGAGCGGCGCGGTCGACGCGCGCGGGTACGCCGCGCTGCTGGGACAGCTCCACCACGTCTATTCGGCGCTCGAGGACCCGCACGCCGCAGTGGTGCAGGACCCGGTCCTGGCGCCGTTTCAGTCCGCGGCCTTGCACCGCTGCGCGGCGCTGGCCGCAGACCTGCGAGCCCTGCTCGGTGACGACTGGCAGGGGCTGTGCCCCCCGCTGCCTGCGACGCTGCGTTACCGCGACCGCATCGCCGAGGTGGCCGCACACTGGCCTGGCGGGTTCGTCGCGCACCACTACACGCGGTACCTCGGCGACCTGTCCGGCGGTCAGGCGCTGCGCGTCGCCGTGCAGCGTCACCTCGACCTCCCCGACGGCGTCGGTACCTCGTTCTTCGTCTTCGAGGCCATCGACTCGCCCAAGCGGTTCAAGGACCACTACCGGCGGGCGCTGGACACCGCACCGTGGGACGACGAGGAACGGGAGCGCATCGTGGCGGAGGCCCGCCGGGCATTCGTCCACAACGGTGAGCTGTTCGCCGACCTGTGGCAGCACCTCGCGGGGCAACCGTCAGCCGAGGTGGTGCTGCCATGACCCGGCGGATGGTCCGGTGCCTCGCCGTCGCGGCGCTGGTGCTGGTCAGCCTCCCGCTCGGGGCCGGCAGCGCGTCGGCGGAGCCGACGCTGCAGGTCACGCCGAACCGCAATCTCGACCCCGACGGGCACCGGGTGACGGTCAAGGGCAGCGGGTACGACGAGCGCAAGGGCATCTACGTCGCCTGGTGCGTGGTGCCACCCAAAGGCCAGAAGCCGACCCCGTGCGGGGGCGGTGAAGACCGCGACGGCAGCTCCGGCAGCTCTGCATGGGTCTCGTCGTTCCCTCCCGCCTACGGCACGGGACTCGCCGAGGGGTACGACGAGGGCGGCAGCTTCACCGTAGAGATCAACGTCGCTCGCTACATCGGCGACATCGACTGCTTCAAGGTCGCCTGCGCGGTCACGACCCGCAACGATCACGAACGCAGTGAGGACCGGTCACAGGACCACTTCGCGCCAGTGCACTTCCGCGGCCAGCCCGACACCACGGCCACCTCGCGCAAGCCTGCTGGGAAACGGCGCGCAGCTGCGCCGCCCGCGCCGGACGGCGACACCGCCGCCAAGGCCGGCAAGGCGCCCAAGAACACCGCCACCGCCCCTGCGAAGACCTCGCGGTCGGCGTCGCAGGAGGGGTCCGGCCCCCGCGCTGCTCAGGCGCAAGCACCGGCGTCGTCGCCGTCATCGGGCACGGCTGCGTCGGCGGCGCCTCCCGCGCCGGCTGCGGGCGTGAACGACGACGCGATCGACGAGCACGCCGCACCGCTGGTCGCGTCCGCGGCTTCCGACGACATCACCGCGCAGGGCGGGGCGACAGGAGTCGGCGAGGTGTTCGACGACCCGAACGATGACACGGCTGGCGACCAGAGCACGCTTGCCGTAGACGCCGGCACGGGCGGTGCCGGTCGCGCCGTGGGAGCGGTCGCCGGGGCTGCGGCACTGGCCGGCGGTGCGGCCTTCGTCGTGCGGACCCTGCAGGAGCGCAAGGGGTGAGACTGCGGCACTGGCCCGCGCTGCTGGCCCTGACGGTGGCGCTGGCTGCCTGCGGTTCGCCGCAGGTTCTGGTCTCAGCGGGCAGCGACACCCATGCCGGGGGCGGCACGATCGCCGAGCTCAACCGCATCCGGCCCATCACGGACGCCGCCTCCCCCGCGCTGCCGGTCAGTGTCACCTCGGCTGACGGGCACAAGGTGACTGTCACCTCTGCAGATCGCATCGTGCCGCTCAACGGCAGCCTGGCCGAGATCGTGTTCTTCCTGGGACTCGGCGACCGCGTTGTGGGCCGCGACGCGTCCACGACGCTCGAGGAGGCGGCGCACCTGCCCCTGGTCAGTCGTGGGCACGACGTGTCGGCCGAAGGGGTCCTGTCACTGCGCCCCACCGTCGTGCTGGGCGACACCCGCACCGGCCCCCCGGAGGCCGTCGACCAACTCCGGGACGCAGGCGTCCCGGTGGTGCTGTTCGACGAGGCATGGACGATCGACGACATCGCCCCGCGGATCACCGCGGTGGCCGAGGCGCTCGGCGTCGGCGACCTCGGCGAGCAGCTCAATGCCCGAACCGAGCGCGAGATCGCCGCGGTCGGCACCGAGGCGGGCGACGCGCCGTTGCGGGTGGCGTTCCTGTACGTGCGGGGCACGGCGGGCGTGTACCTGCTCGGCGGCGAGGGGTCGGGCGCGGACGCGATGGTCGAAGCGGTGGGGGCGGTCGATGTCGGCAAGGAGTCGGGGCTGCAGCCGTTCACACCGTTGACCAGTGAGGCGCTGGTCGCCGCCGCGCCCGACGTCATCCTGGTCATGGACAAGGGCCTGGAGTCGGTCGGCGGGGTCGACGGGCTGCTGGACCTCGCCGGCGTCGCGCAGACCCCCGCGGGACGCCAGCGCCGCATCGTCGCCGTGGAGGACGGGCTGCTGCTCAACTTCGGTCCACGCACGCCAGCGGCCCTGCTCGAGCTGTCCCAGGAGCTGTACGGGGGCACCTCGTCGTGACCGACCTGGCGGCCCGACCGGCGACTCGCACGCCCGCACGGGTCGACGGTTCGGCCACCCATGACCGGTGGCGGGCGATCGGACTGCTGACGGGTCTGGTCGCCGGACTGGTGGTCGCCTGCCTCGCCGCCGGCGCGTTGGGCGCGTTTCCAATTGCCCCGGCCGACATCGCGGCATCCGTCGGACGCCGCCTCGGACTCACCACCGCAGCGGCGACCGACCCCACCGCCGAAGCGGTGCTGTGGCAGATCCGCTTCCCACGCGTGGTGCTCGGCGTCGTCGTCGGCGCGTCGCTGGGCGTGGGCGGTGCGCTGCTGCAGGGGTTGTTCCGCAACCCGCTCGCCGAGCCGGGCATCATCGGCGTGTCGGCGGGTGCGGCGGTGGGAGCGGCGACCGCGATCGTCACCGGGCTGAGCGCGCTGGGCGGCGGCGCGACGGCGGCCTCGGCGTTCGTCGGGGGGCTGGTAGCCACGCTGCTCGTGTATGCCGTCGCGCGCAGCGGCCGGCGCACGGAGGTCGTCACGCTGGTGCTCGCCGGCATCGCGATCAACGCCGTGGCGGGAGCGGCGATCGGCCTGTTGATGTTCCTGTCGACCGATGCGCAGGTGCGCGCCGTGGCGTTTTGGAACCTCGGCAGCCTGGGCTCCGCGACGTGGGGCGCCGTCGCGACGGTCGCGCCGCTGGCGGTCCTCGGGCTGGCCACGGCACCGTGGTTCGCCCGGCAGCTGGATCTGCTGGCGCTCGGGGAACCGGTGGCAGGCCACCTGGGGGTGGACGTCAACCGCCTGCGGCTGCTGGTCATCGTCGTCGTCGCGATGCTCACCGCGGCGGCGGTCGCGGTGGCCGGGGTCGTGTCGTTCGTCGGGCTGGTGGTGCCACACCTCATCCGGCTGGCGACAGGGCCGGGGCACCGGCTGCTGCTGCCCGCCAGCGCCCTGGGAGGCGCGCTGCTCCTGGTCGTCGCGGACCTCGTCGCCCGGACCGTCGCCGCCCCGGCCGAGGTGCCGCTGGGCGTCCTGACCGCGCTGGTCGGCGGTCCGTTCTTCTTCTGGCTGCTGCTGCGGACCCGTGAACGGCAGGGGGGCTGGGCATGAGCGCGGTGGCCACCGCCGCGGCGGAGATGTCGGCGGTCACCGTGCGCATCGGTGACGCGGTCATCCTCGACCAGCTCGACTTGGCCGCACGCGACGGCGAGCTGCTTGCCATCGTGGGGCCCAACGGGGCCGGCAAGTCGACCGCGCTGCATGCCATGGCGGGCGACGTGGTGCCGACCGCCGGGACGGTGACGGTGGCGGGGCGCCCGGCCCAGCAGTGGAGCCGGGCGCAGCTGGCCCGCCATCGCGCAGTCCTGCCACAAGACACGCAGATCGCGTTTCCGTTCCGTGTGCGCGAGGTCGTCGAGATGGGGCGGGCGCCCTGGTCGCGGGTCGCCACCGCGGACCAGGACGACGCCGCCGTCGCCGCCGCGCTGGAGCAGACCGACACGGCGCACCTGGCCGACCGCCGGTACCCCACCCTGTCCGGTGGCGAACGCGCGCGGGTGGCGCTGGCACGGGTATTGGCCCAGCAGACACCGCTGCTGCTGCTTGACGAGCCGACCGCCGCGCTGGACGTGCGCCACCAGGAGCTGGTGATGGCCGTCGCCCGCCGTCGGGCAGAAGCGGGAGACGCGGTCGTGGCCGTCCTGCACGACCTGTCCGTCGCGGCGGCCTACGCCAACCGGATCGCCCTGCTCAGCGCGGGACGCCTGGTCGCCCAGGGGCTGCCGTCGGCTGTGCTGGATCCCGTTGTGCTCAGCGAGGTCTACGAGCACCGCATCGAGGTGCTGCGCGTCCCAGGCGTCACGGCCCCGGTGATCCAGCCGACGCGCCGGCGCTGACCGGCACCGTCACCGTTCCGTCGGTGTCGGTCCGCACGATCGTCGCTCCCGCGAGTGCGTCGAGGACGTCCGGATGGGGGTGGCCGTAGCCGTTGTCGGCTCCCACACCGATGACCGCCGTGTGGGCGCCCACCGCGTCGAAGAACCCGGTGGTGTTCGTGTTGCCCCCGTGATGCGGCACCTTGATCGTGTCGGCGCGGAGCAGGTCCGGACGCGCCAGCAGGCGTCGCTGGGCCCCCTCCTCGGCGTCCCCGGTCAGCAGCAGCGCCCCGTCCGGCGACACCACCCGCAGCACCAGCGAGTTGTCGTTGGGTTCCCTGCCCAGGGTCCCATCGGCCGGCGGACTGAGCACCTGGACGACCGCGCTGCCCAGGACGAACTGCTGTCCCGCGCTGAGCCGGACCACCGGCACGCCCCGCTGCACGGCCACGGCCTCGGTCGCCGTGGCCGACGCCGCGACACCGTCGAGGTCGCGCGGTGGGTCCGGACCCACGAGCAGCGCTCCTGCTGGTATCCGCGACAGGACCGCGGGCAAACCGTCGGTGTGATCGGCGTGCGGGTGCGACACGGCGACTGCATCGAGGTAGCGGATGCCTCGACGTCGCAGCAGGGTTGCCGCAAGCTGCTGGTCGGGACCGCCGTCGACCAACATCCTCGCCGGAGCATCGCCGGGCTGGACCGCAGGGACCTCCACGAGCAGCGCGTCGCCCTGTCCCACCGACAGCGCGGTGACCTGCAACTGGTCGACCGCCGGGGGACGGGCCCACGGCCCGCACGTCGCGACAAGGGCAACCAGTGCCACGCTGCCCGCGGCCGCGAACCGGCGTCGACGCTGCAACACCACCACGACGGCCAACGCCACAGCAGCCGGTGAGATCAGCATTCCGGGCGTCAGCGCCGGGGCGTCGGCGAAGGTCGTGCCTGCCCAGAGCACCGTCGCGGTGGCCGGGCGTGCCAGGGCCGCGATCACCCCGCCGGCCGGCACCCACACCTGCGCGACCACCGCGGCGACCACACCCACCGCCGAGGCTGCTGCCGCCGCCGGGACCGCGACGAGGTTGGCGGGCAGCGCCCCCAGCGGCAGGCCCCCTTCCGTGGCGATCAGGACCGGCGCGACCCCGAGTTGCGCGCCCACGGTTGCGCCCACCAACGTGGCCACCGGTTTGGGCAGCGGCACCCGCTGTGCGATGACGGGACCCGCCACGAGGACGCCTGCGGTCGCCAGGACCGAAAGCACGAACCCGAGCTGCGCGGCCAGAAAGGGGTCGACGACCAGCAGCAGCAACGCAGCGGCGCCGAGCACATGCCGGCTGTCCCGGCCGCGCCCCGATGCCTGCGCCGCGAGCACCAGCAGCGCCATCACCGTGGCGCGCAGCACCGACGGCTCGCCACGCACCAGGACGGCGAACCACACCAGCGCCGCGACCGCGACCCGCCGGCGTCCTCGCGCGCCGAGTCCTACGGTCGCCGCTGCCCCGATCGCGCCGGCCAGGACCAGCGCCACGTTGGAGCCGGACACCGCGACCAGGTGCGTCAGCCCCGACGCGAGCATGTGGTCCTCGGCCGCCTCCGACAGTCCGAGCGTGTCACCGGTCACCAGGCCCGACAGGAGGGCGGCCTGGTCGGCGGGCAGCCGCGCCCACGCCGCTGCGCGGACCCGCTCGCGCACCGTATTCGTAGCGACCAGGGGCGACGGCGGGGGTCGCACCACCGCCACATCGCCCGCCGGTGTGAGCACCGCGGCGACGTGAAGGCGCCGCAGGTGGTCGTCGAACCCACCCTCCTCCACCGGCTGGGCAGAGGCGGAGAACCGGACGGTCGCGCCCAGCGGTGGCGCGTCCTCGGTGTGCGCCACGCGCAGGAGTGCCCGTCGCCCCACGGGCATGCCGTCCACCTGGGTCACCCGGACCAGGTACCAGGCGCCGGCGTCGCTCGGTCGCGCGTCGGTCGCCACGAAGGCCTCCATTGCCCCCACCCCGCCGCGCGACGCCAGCTCGGCGAGCGGCCCCGAGGACAACAGCATCACCCGCGCACCGGTCACCCCGGAGGCGATCAACGCGACCCCCGCGACGAGCACCGACAGCCGGGCCGGAGCCGCCCGCACAACACCGGCGGCGGCCGCGGCCACACAGCCTGCCACTGCCAGCCGCCAATCCCCCGGCAGCAGGCAGCCCGCCCAGAACGCCGCGGTGACCAACCACAGCGCCGCGGCGGTCATGGCGCACCTTGTCGCACGCCGGCGACGGTAGGCCTACGCGGCCGGGCCCCGCGGGTTCGGGATGGTCACCCTGTGGACAGCCAGCCCCCGCCTACGCCGCAGCACACGCGACGCACCTCGACGTCGACGGTCGCGCGAGCAGCCGTTCGAAGCCGATGGTCGCAGCGCAGCGGGTGCACCGACCGGCGTCGGGCCCCTCCAGCCGTTCGGCGGCCTGCGTCAACGCCACCTGTTGCACCCGTGCGGCGGCCAGCAGTGCCGCCACCTGAGCGCGCTCGAACGCGATCGTGGCGCCTTCGGGATCGTGCTCGTCGTCGCGGACCGACTCGGCGGACGCGTCGACGATGTTGTCGAACTCACGCTGCAGCGCCGCGACGCGGCCCTCGGCCCGACGGCGCTCGGCTGCGATATGGCGGCGCAGCTGCTGGCGCTGCTCGTCGGTCAGTTCAGCCATCTCGGTGACGATGCCACCGGGTGGCAGATCAGCGACCGGGCAGCAGGATCCACGCCATCAAAGCGACGGTGGGGACCACGAGGGGCAGTGCAGCGACGTCCATGGCCGCGGACTACCCGGCGTCACTGGCGATTAACCTGCCGTACCGGGCCCGATGCGAGATTTCCCGGGTGCGGGATGCCTGCTCTTGTACGACTGGACGACTCAGGAGCGCAACAAGTCCTGCATCTGGCGGGTGATGAGTGCCGCCGCACGCCGCGGCGACAGACGGTACAGGGCGTCCATGATCTTCGCGTCCCTACCAACGAGCACCCGGTAGGCATCCGATTCCATGCCATCCAGGATCATCCGCGCAGCGTCGTCGGCTGACGTTGTCCGGTGCGCCTTCGCCGAGGCCATGGACGGGATCTCCACCCCGGAGTTCGCCGTGATGTTCGTCGCGACCGCGCCGGGAAACACAACGGTCACCCGCACGTTGGTACCGGAGCACTCCGCGTGCAGCCCCTCCGTGAACAGCTTCACAGCCGCCTTCGAGGCGCCGTAGATGGTCTGCCCCGGCACGGGAAGGAAGCCGCCCATGCTCGACACATGCACGATGTGCGCCGTCGGCCGGTCGAAGAAGACCGGCAGGAAGGCGCGGGTCAGGTGGACCGTCCCCCACCAGTTCACGTCGAACACGCGTTGGATGGCCGCGTCGTCGAGCTCGGCGACCTTCGTGAACGGCTGAATGATGCCGGCGCAGTGGATCAGCGCGTCGACGCTGCCGTGCTGCTCAGCGATGCCCGCCGGCAGCGTCGCCACGGATGACGGGTCGGTGATGTCGAGGACATGGGTGGTTACCCGCTCCTCGATCGGCGCGAGCGTCGCGGTCTCCTTCAGCGTCGTCTCATTGAGGTCGACAGCGGCCACGCGGGCGCCGCGAGCGAGCGCTTCGAGTGCGACAGAGCGGCCGATGCCGCTGCCTGCGCCCGTGACGACGACAACCTTGCCCTGTACTCGCATGTCCGTCTCCTCGTGCGGCGCGTCCCCGGCTGATGCCGGTCGACCCCCATGATCGCGCCGGCGCCGCGACAAGGAAGGGCCGGAAGGCCCGCGAGCGCGGGCCAGGGGTCCCGCCGCTCACTGCCGGCGGTTGGCCATCACCAGCCCGCCGAACCAGATGCCGCACAGCAGCCCGATGACCGCACCGCCGAGCATGTAGCCGATGTCCTCGAAGCCGCCGCCACCACCCGGCGGACGCTGGGCGAACAGCACACCGCCGAATCCGCCCCCAACCAACCCCACCGTGCCGAACACGGCCACCAGCCAGCTGTCGCGCGGGCCGAGCAACGCGAATCCTCCCAGCGCGCCGAGCACGAGGCCGATGAGCGCGTCTCGCGCCGGCGCGCCGGCGCGGGTGCCGATGGCGTACCAGCCCAGCGC
>Ga0247713_1000419_pt1 | contig 26553 bp, 23 predicted proteins | sample 21E_NmetaG_FD_189936 | JGI IMG/M metagenome (GOLD analysis project Ga0247713, IMG submission 189936) | Soil microbial communities from hillslope of Landscape Evolution Observatory, University of Arizona, Oracle, AZ, United States - 2-1-E_N | ecosystem: Engineered > Artificial ecosystem >... | reverse complement strand
TCGCCCGGTCGCTGGGGCGTCTGGACGCCGGCGGGCTGGCCGAGGTGGGCCGGGGGGTCCTTGACCGGCTGGCGGCCGCGGACGACACCGGCGACGCCGCCCGGGGCCTGCTCGACGCGCTGCACGCGACCGTTGACCGGTTGGGCGCTCAGGTGTTGGGCGGGGCGGTCGGCGACGAGGCGCTGGCCGCCTCCGTGGTGGGATTGCGGCGGGTGGAGACGCGGGTGGCCGCCGAGCGGTTGCGGCGCATCGGCGAGCTCGACGCCCGCAAAGCCTTCCTCGGCAGGGCGGGGTCCACCGCGGACTGGCTTGCGCCCAAGCTGGGCCTGTCACGCGGGCAGGCCAAAGGCGAGGTCGACACCGCCGGGGCGCTCGAGCGCCTGCCCCAGACCGCGCAGCGGCTGCGTTCCGGCCAGCTGGGGGTGGCACAGGCCCGACAGGCCGCTCGCAGCCTCCGCGAGCTCGACCGGCTCGGCGAGCAGGGCATAGACGTGCCCGCCGGCGCGGCCGAGCAGGTCGACGCGCACACCGCCGCCGCCCCGGCGGGCACGACCGCGGGGCAGCTGCGCCGAAGCCTCGACGAGCAGCTGCACGCGGATGCGCCGGAGGCGTTGGCGCAGCGGGAACGCCGCGCGCACGCCCGCCGGCGCCTGTGGCTTGGCCCCCCCGACCCTGACGGCACCCGCATGCTGGAGGCCCGCATGGACGTGCTCGGCGGGGCGACGCTTGCCGCAGCCCTCGACGCGCTGTCCGCCAAGACCGGCCCGGGCGATGACCGCAGCTACGCCCAACGCCGCCACGACGCGCTCGCCGACCTCGCGCAGCGGGCGTTGGACGCCGGGGAGCTGCCCGAGGTCGCCGCGCAACGCCCCCACGTGATCCTCACCGGCCCCGCCGCCACCCTGAACGCCACCGACACCGACGCGGGCGCGTTGGTGGTCGACGGGTACGGGGCCCGTCTCGGTGGACACCGCGCGGATGGTGGCGTGCGACGGGGAGGTGTGCGAGGTGGTCGTGGACGACCGCGGCCGCCCGTTGAAGGTCACCGACAACGGCCGGCCCACCCTGCGCCAACGCCGCGCGGTCATCGCCCGCGACCGCTCCTGCATCGGCTGCGGGGCGCCCGCCAGCCGCTGCCAGGTCCACCACGTCGTGTGGCAACGCCACCGGGGCGCCACCGTCGTGGGCACCTGGTGCTGGTCTGCTACGCCTGCCACCACGCCATCCACCACGACGGGTGGACCGTCACCCCAACAACCCCCAGGGCGCTACCGCATCCGGCGCACCCCCAACAACCCCGCCCGCACCGGCAGACTGCGACATACCACCTGACCCCCACCCCGGCCCTGCCGCCGGGGACACAGCCCTGCCCGCGGACCCATGGCCGGGGAACACCAGGAAACACCCTGCCCGCAGCCCACACGGTCGGGGAACACCCATGCCCGCGGACCCGGCGCCACCCCGCCGGGCTGCCCGACGGCGCACCCACGGGGGTCGGGGCGCAGGAGCCCGGCGGTCACGTCCACCCCGGCGGGCGGGTGCGGCGAGCGACGGTGCCGTCCCACTCGTCGAGGGGTGCGCAGTGCCAGTACCAGCTCCCGTCGAGGCGCGCCCGCCCCGGCAGCGCCGTGCGGCCGTTCGCCCACCGCAGGACAGCCCAGGGGTCGGTCGCAGGAGCGGGCGCCGCCGCGCCGGCCCGAGGCGCCCACGGGAAGAGCCGGGCGAGGACTCTGGCGCAGAGGTCGGCGGGCGGTGCGAAGGCGACGCCGAGTCCGCTGGCGATGTCGTCGGTGTGGATGAGCGTCTCGTCGCAGCCCATGGCGAGGAAACCCTCCGCGTCGGCCATGCCCGCCGGGTGGTAGCCGCGGGTGCCCGCCGGCACGCCGCGGGCGACGGCGGCGAGCACCGCCGAGGCGGAGTCAACGGTCGTGAGCAGCCGCGACACGGACGCGGTGCCGTCACCAGAGCGTGGGAACGGCCGGTCCTCCCCGGCGACGGCGAGATCGACGCTGTAGAAGAGCAGCGCGTCGACGATGTGGTCCAGCGTGCGCCGGCAGTCCCAGGTCAGCTCGCCGGCCACCACGCCCCAGTCCGCGTCGAGCGCCGGCTCGAGGGTCTGCCTGCACACCTCGGCGGCGAGCCGCAGGTCGTCGGGGGTCACCGGTTGTCTCACGGTGCGCGGGAGGTCAGCTCGACAGGCGGCGGGCCATCCAGCCGGCGGCGTAGGTGATGACGATGTCGGCGCCCGCCCGGCGGATGGAGCGCAGCGTCTCCTCCATGATGCGGTCCCCGTCGATCCAGCCCCGCTCCGCGGCGGCGTGGACCATCGCGTACTCCCCGGAGACGTGATAGGCGGCGAGGGGCAATCGGGTGGCCTCCTTCACCCGCCAGACGAGGTCGAGGTAGGGCACGGCCGGCTTGACGAGGAGCACGTCGGCGCCCTCGGCCGCGTCGGTGAGCGCCTCACGGACACCCTCGTCGCCGTTGGCCGGGTCGAGCTGGTAGCCGGCGCGGTCCCCGAACGACGGGGCACACTCCGCCGCGTCGCGGAACGGCCCGTAGAACGCGGAGGCGTACTTCGTGCAGTAGCTCATGATGCCGGTCTTCTCCGCGTAGCCGGCGTCGTCGAGGGCTGCCCGGATCCCCGCCACCTGGCCGTCCATCATTCCCGATGGTGCGACGAGGTCGGCGCCGGCCTCGGCCTGGCTGACGGCCGCACGCGCGTAGGCGGCGACCGCGGCGTCGTTGTCGACGCTGCCGTCGGAGCGCACCGGCCCGCAGTGGCCGTGGTCGGTGTACTCGTCGAGGCAGGTGTCGGCGAGCAGCACGATTTCGTCACCGTGGTCGTCACGGAGCGCGCGAAGGGCCCGCTGCACGATCCCGTCGGGCTCCCATGCCGCCGTTCCCTCGGCGTCCTTGCTCGCCGGCACGCCGAACAGCAGCCAGCTCGTCACCCCGGCGGCCCGCAGCTTCTTGGCCTCCGTCCGCAAGCTCTCGAGAGTGTGCTGGACGACGCCCGGAAGGGACGCCACCGGCTGGGCGTCGCTGATGCCCTCCTTGACGAACAGCGGCGCGACCAGCTGCTCGGGGGCGAGCCGGGTCTCGCAACCGAGGTCGCGCAACGCCGCGGTCCGGCGGAGCCGCCGGGGCCGGCCGGCGGGGAAGGGGGCGGGTCGCATCCCTGCGAGGATAGACGCGCTGGGACGGCGCACCGGAGCCCGCCGGAGCGCGCCACCGACCCGGGTTTTCCGCACCGGATCGGTGGCGCGCCACCCGGCCGTCACGTGCGGCTATCGACGCCTCGGGCCAGGAAGGGAGAACTCCTGCGTCTGCGGGTTCAGGTGCGGCAGGCGGATCTCCCCCGCCATCACCGGGTCGCTGACGCGGAAGACGTTCAGGCCGGACTGGATCTCCGACTCGTAGACGAAGCCGTTGTACCAGTACGTCGACCACGCCCCGCCGAGGTTGGCCGGCGTGATCGGGTCCGGGTCGGAGAACGCCACGACGCGCGGGTTCGCCGGGTCGGTGAACTCGACCACCCACGTCCCGGCCTGGTAGTGCCCGCCGACCGCGACGTAGCGGCCACTGCGCAGCGGGACGATGTTGTAGTTGTGGACGGTGCAGTTCTCCCCCTCGCCGTCCTGCGGGCGCGGGAGGACCCACTGGCCGAGCTTCTCGCCGGTGTTGGCGTCGTAGAAGAACTTGCTCTTGTAGATGTCGGCGTCCTCGGAGCGGCAACGCGGATCCGCGCCGCCGCCCGGCTCCCAACCGAGGACGAGCACCCGCCCGTCCCAGGTGAACGTGGCGGAGTGCCAGCGGCCGCCGATGCCGACCTTGTTACCCAGGTCGTCCTCCTCCTCGACGTTGTAGAGCCACCGCGGCGCCGTCAACGAGCCGCCGCGCGGGCCCCCGACGGAGAAGACGTTCGCGGCGTGGCCGCTCGCGCAGGCGAGCAGGTTCACGTCGCCGAGGATGAGCCCGGCGTCGTGGCAGCCGTTGTTGCTGCCGAGGGAACCCGGCATGAGCGGGACGTACCCGATGTGGCGGGCGCCCGCCGGATTGGCGAGGGGCACTTCGATGATGTCCATCGCGTCGCACACGGGCCGGCCGCCGCCCGAGGAGTTGTTGCTGTAGACGATGAGCCGGTTGCCCGCCGGGTCGGGCGTGCCGGTCACGGTGTGCGAGCCGCAGCCGTCCGCGGTGCCGCGCTGCGCCGCGCCCGCCTGACTGAACTCGACCGCCGCGACCAGCGCCGGCCTCGCCGGGTTGCTGATGTCGAACACGTGCACGCCCTCGAACCCCACGGGCACGGGCTGCCCGAGGCACATGCGCCCCGCCGGCGCGGGCGAGTTCCAGGAGCGCACGACGATGTGCTCCCAGACGTAGACGTCGCCCTGGTCGCCGTTGCAGCGAGGATGGCTCACGAGCTTGGGGTTGCCGGGCGCGGACACATCGACGATCCGGAAGCCGTCGTAGTTGCCGTGGATCGCGTACTTGCCCCAGAACGCGATGTCGGAGCTGATCTGGCGCTGGGCGGCGGGCACGCCGAAGAACTGCGCGGGGTGCGGGCTGTGGCCGAGGGCGTGGATGTTCCTCGTGCTCTCCCGCGCGGTGTAGCTGCCGGCCTCTCCGGGCGGGTCGTCGTGGTCGTGGTCGTCGTCGGGATGCGCGCCGGCGGGTACGGGCAGGGCGAGCAGGGACAGTGCTGCGAGCAGCACGAGGATGCGGCGAGCAGTGCCCATCATGTCACGGCCTTTCTCGGTACGAGGGAGCGCCACGGGCCGGGGCCACTCACGGTGGTCCCGGCCCGGACGAGGTGCGATGCCATCGGTCCCAGCGCGGTCAGCGCAGAACGGACTCCTGGGTCTGCGGGTTCAGGTAGGGCAGCTTGCGGGCACCCGCGCGTGCCTGGTCGCTGAGGAGGAAGGTGTCCACGCCCCGGAGGATGTCGTTGGCGTAGATGAAGCCGTTGTACCAGTAGCTCGACCAGGCGCTGCCGCCGTGGGGACGGTAGAAGCCGATCTCGGCAGCGGCCTCGCTCGCACCCGCGACGAGGCGGTCGACGTCGATGACCGTCGTCCCTCCCGTGTAGGCCGAGGACACGAGGACGTTGCGGCCCCGCAGCGGGATGAAGTTGAAGTTGTGCATCGTGCAGGTCCCGGCCTCGGAGCGCGGGATCTTGTAGTTGGCGAGCAGATCGCCGGTCTGGGTGTCGAAGAACCAGATACGGCCCTGAAGGTCCGTGGGGTCCACGCAGCGGGGCTGGCCGCCGCCGCCTGACTCGTCGCCGAACGCGACGATCGAGCCGTCCCAGCTGAACGTCGCGGAGTGCCAGAGGTCGATCTTTGCGGGGTCGACCACGGGGTGGTCGAAGCGCCACAGCAGCGTCGGGCTGAAGGGGTCGGAGATGTCCCACAGCTGCGCCTCGCTCATGCACGCACCGGCGGCGAGGTTCAGCTCGACGAAGACGCTGATGTCGTGGCAGGCCTTGAAGGAGAACGTCGTGTTCTGCAGCGGGTAGGTGGCGCTGGCCGTGCCCGGGTCGAGGTACGCCTTGCTCACGGTCGCCTGGGTCGGGTTGGCGAGCGGCACGTTGATGACCGACACGAACCCGTGCCCGCCACCGTCCTCGGCGCGAACGCAGTTGGGGCCCTGTGCGGCGTTGCCGAGCGGGTAGGACGACACGTACACGAGGACCCGCCCGTTCGCGGGGTCGGGGTACAGCGTGTGGGTGTGCGACCCGCAGTCGGTCGGGACCGACGCGAGATGCACCGGCCTCCGCGGGTTGGAGACGTCGAAGATGCGAACACCCTCGAACATGCCCGGGGTGGCCGCCGTGATGCCCACGCCGGTGCTGTCGCACCCGCCGTGGCTCTGCGGGGCGTCGACCGACTGGAACAACAGGCCGCCGTACACCGACACGTCGCTCTGCGCGCCGTTGCAGCGAAAGTCGGTGATGACCTTCGGGTTCGCCGGTGAGGCGATGTTGATGACGCGGAAGCCCTGGTAGTTGCCCGCATAGGCGAGGTTGCCGGCGAAGGCGAGGTCGGACTGCGTGGTCGTGCCCTCGGCTTTGGCCACGTTCGACAGGAGCTTCATGTTCTTGCTGTGCACGTCGGGCCCCTGCGAGCCAGGTCCAGCATGGTCCTCGTCGTCGTGGGCGCCGGCCGGGACGGCGCCGGCGAGCAGCGACAGCAGGAGTGCGAGCAGCAGGAACACCGACCAGACGCGACGCATGGCACGACCTCCCGGACAAGACCGCGCTCATGAAGACTGCCCGCAGACGGCGCCTTCCGACGCGCGGCACCCCAATTCGATCCAACCCGCGGAGCCGCTGCCGCAATCGCCCCGTTCGAGGGAAAGCGGTCCGACCCCGATCACCAACGTCCCCGCGCTCCCCCTTGCGAGCGCACCGCCCAAGTCCTTGCCCCTGGGCCGCCGAAAACGCTACTCCCGGTTCAGGCGCCCGACAAGGGTGAAATCCGAGGCGACCCAGCTCATGCGCGCCGGGATCCAGCCGCAGCGACGACCGCGCCGACAAGACCGTCGAGGTCGTGGGGGTCGGCCTCGGCGTCAACGGGCAGGCCGAGCTCGCGGCAGGTCGCCGAGGTCACCGGCCCGATGGAGGCGATGCGCAGGGACGGGTCCGGCGGCTCGCCGAGCAGCGTCACGAAGTTGCGCACGGTGGACGAGGAGGCGAAGGCGGCGACGTCGACGTCACCGGCGGTCAGGCGCGCACGCACGGCGGGCGCGAGCTCGGCGACCGGTACGGTCCGGTAGGCCTCGACTTCGGTCGTCTCCCATCCCGCCGCCGCGAGCGCCTCGGTGAGCGTCGGCGTGGCGAGGTCCGCGCGCGCGAGCAGCACCCGCGCGGGCCTGTGATCCTCCACGAACGCGTCGGCGAGACCCCGGGTGGTGTAGCGCTCGGGCACGAGATCGGCGCGCAGGCCGTGCGCGGCGAGCGCCTCGCCGGTGCCCGGTCCCACGGCGGCGATGCGCACCCGCGCGAGCAGCCGCGCGTCGGCCCCGAGTTTCGTCACCTGCTCCCACACGGCCTCGACGCCGTTGGCCGAGGTGAGCGCCAGCCAGTCGAACCCGCCCTCCGCGACCCGCCAGAGGCATTCCTGCAGGCGGTCGGGGTCGCGGGCGGGCGCGATGGCGATGGTGGGCGCCTCGACGGGTTCGGCGCCGAGCGCGCGCAACCGCTCGGACAGCGCCGAGGCCTGATGGCGCGTGCGGGGCACGAGCACCGACACCCCCTGAAGGGGTCGGCGGTGGCGGACCCAGGCCGCCTCGCCCTCGTACCAAGCGATGTCCTCCCGCAGGGCGACGACGTCGCCGACGACGACGATCGCGGGATTGCTGAACGCCGCAGCCGCGGCGCGCTCGGCGATGTCCGCGAGGGTTGCCGTGAGCGTCCGCTGGCGAGCCGTCGTCCCCCAGCGCACAAGCGCGACCGGCGTCGCGGGGGGCTTGCCGGCCGCCACGAGCGCGGCGGCGATCTCACCAAGCCGCCGCATCCCCATGTAGAACAACAACGTGCCGGGGAAGGCGGCAAGCGCGGCGTAGTCGACCTGGGAACCAGGCTTGGTGGGATCCTCGTGGCCGGTCACGACCGCGAACGCCGGCGCGACGCCCCGGTGGGTCACCGGGATTCCGGCGTAGGCGGGAGCCGCAACGCCGGCGGTCACTGCGGGGACCACCTCGAACGGCACCCCGGCGGCCACACAGGCCTGCGCCTCTTCGGAGCCGCGCCCCAGCACGAACGGGTCGCCGCCCTTGAGGCGCACGACGGCCTGCCCGGCCAGGGCCCGCTCGACGAGCAGGGCGTTGATCTCGTCCTGGGTCATCGCGTGGCGGTCGGGGAGCTTGCCGACGTCGACCAGGGCGCAGTCCTCGGCGCAGAGGCCGAGCGCTTCAGCGGGCGCGAGCCGGTCGTAGGCCACGACCGTGGCGGTCGCGAGCAGCCGTGCGGCCCGCAGCCCGATGAGCCCGGGGTCCCCCGGTCCGCCTCCGACGAGGTGGACGGTCCCGCGGGCTGCCGGCGGCCCCCCGAACGGCCACGTCACGGGCGAGCGCCGGGGTGCGCGTCGCGCGTCGCCGCGATCACGTCGAGCATCGCCGCGCCGCCCGACGCGATCATCTGGCCGGCGAGCGCCACGCCGAGCTCCTCGGGACGCTCGGCGGGACCGCGGTGGGACCGCCGGAGCACCTCGCCGCTGACCGGGTCGGCGAGCATGCCGGCCAGGTGGAGGAGCCCGTCGGACCGGAGCGTCGCGAGCGCGCCGACGGGCGCGAGGCAGCCGCCGCCGAGGTGGGACAGAAAGGACCGCTCGGCGCGCACGCCCCGGCGGGAGGCGTCGTCGTCGATGTGGGCGCAGGCCGCGAGCGCGTCGCTGTCGCCGGCGCGGCACTCGACGGCGAGCGCGCCCTGGGCCGCGGCGGGCAGCACCTGCCCCGCCTCGAGCGCCACGGCCTTCAGCGGCAGGCCGAGGGCACCGACGCCCCCCTCCTGCTCGGGCACGTAGAGCCGGCGCATGCCGGCGAAAGCGACGACGACCGCGTCGAGCTCGCCGTCGGCGACCTTGCGCAGTCGCGTGTCGAGGTTGCCGCGCACCGGTCGCACCCGCAGTCGGGGGCGCGCACGGAGCAGCTGCGAGCGGCGGCGTTGCGAGCTCGTGCCGACCGTCGCGCCGGCCGGCAGCTCGCCGAGGTCGTGGCCGTGGCGGGTGACGAGCACGTCGCGGGGGTCCTCGCGGGCGGGCACCGCGGCGATCGTGAGGCCGTCCACCGGCGTGCTCGGCAGGTCCTTGTAGGAGTGGACCGCGAGGTCGACCTCGCCGGCCAGCAGGGCCGCCCTGATCGTGTCGACGAAGAGCCCCTTGACGTCGAACTCGCCGATGGCCCGCTCCGGCGACAGGTCACCGCTCGTGGCCATCGGGACGAGCGTGAACGCGAGACCGCTGCGCCCGGCGAGGAGGCGACCGGTCTGGTAGGCCTGCGCCCGCGCGAGGGCCGAGCGCCGCGTCGCGATGCGGAGCGTGAACGCCAGGGCTTCCTACCGCCTTCGGCTGCTGGGGAGCGACAAGCCGCGCTACCTGCCTTCGGCTGCCCGAGGGCTACTCGGGCAGGTCGAAGAGCTCACGCAGCGCGGCGGCGTGCGCGTCGCCGCTGCGGTCGGCGAGCGCCTTCAGGCGGATCGTCGGCTCGTGAAGGAGGGTGTTGACGATGCCCCGGGTGAGGGCGTCGACCGCGGCCCGCTCGCGCTCGTCGAGGTCGGCGAGCCGTGGCGCCAGACGCCCGAGCTCTGCGACGCGGACCTGCTCGGCCCGGCCCCGCAGCGCGGCGACGGTCGGCTCGACCCGCACGCTTCGTGTCCACGCGGCGAAGCGCTCCGCCTCCTCCTCGACGATGGCGCGCCCGCGCTCCACCTCGGCCCCGAGACCGCCCGGGGCACCCCCCGCGGGTACGCTTCCGCCGCCGTCGGTGAGTGTGCGGATCGCGTCGATGTCGAGGACGCTCACCGACGGCAGCCCCGCGCACGCCGCGTCGACGTCGCGCGGCACCGCGAGGTCGACGAGCACGAGGGGACGCTCGGGACGGCGCCGCATCGCCTCGGCGACCGTGTCGTGGTCGACGACCGGAGTGGAGGCCCCCGTCGAGCACAGCACGAGGTCGGCGACGGCGAGCCCGTCGGCGAGGCGACCGAGCGCCACGACCTCGCCGTCGACCCTGGCGGCGAGCCGCTCGGCCCGGTCAGGGGTGCGGTTGGCGACAAGGATGCGTGCGGCGACGCCGGACAGCCGGTCGGCGCCCATGCCGCCCATCTTGCCCGCCCCCACGACGAGGACGGTGGAACCGTCGAGGTGGCCGAGCACCCGGCGCGCCGCGTCGAGGCCGACGTCGACCATGGAGGACGCGCCGGCGGAGATGGCCGTCTCCCGCCGCGCCCGCTTGCCGACCCGCAGCGCCCGGCGGAAGAGCGAGGACAGCATCCGCCCCGCTGTGCCCTCGGCCTCGGCGTCGGCGAACGCCTGCTTGACCTGGAGCTGGATCTGGCGCTCGCCGACCACCATGGAGTCGAGCCCGGCGGTGACCGAGAACAGGTGCCGGGCGGCCTTGTCGTCGTAGTGGTCGTAGGCGAGGTCGACGAAGTCCTCGGGCGCGACGCCGCCCCATTCGGCGAAGAATCGGCGCAGGTCGGCCATGCCGCCGTGGAAGCGGGAGACGGAGGCGTAGACCTCAACGCGGTTGCAGGTCGACAGCACCGCCGCCTCGCGCACGTGCTCACGCTGGGCGAGGGAGGCGAGCGCCTTCGGCACGCCCTCCGGCGCGACGGCCACCCGCTCGAGCAGGCCGACCGGAGCCGTCTTGTAGTTCAGTCCGAGGACGAGCAGAGGCACGCGTACGCCAGTTCTCTCGCAGACGTGAAGTCGCCGTTGCGCAACAAGTCGAGGATATCGGGGAGGGGAACGGCACGCCAAGCGGCGCGGCGGGCCGCGGGGTCGAGCCCCGCAAGATGCGCCCGGGTCGCCGGCGCGTCCCGCACCTCGCCGAGCAGGGCCACGAGCTCACCGTACTCGGCGCCGAAGGCCTCCTCGAGCTCCTGGCGGACGTGGCGGGCGACGGCCGGGGCGCGCCCGCCGGTGGACACGGCCACGGTCAGCTGACCCCGTCGTACAGCACCGAGCATGGCGGCGCTGCCGGGGCCGGCGGCGTCGGCCTCACGGTCGGTGCGCACGCAGAAGGTCGCCTGCGCCGCGGCGTCGGCGGCCACCCTGGCGTTGACCGCCGGGTCGGCCGTCGCTGCGACGACGAGGAACGCGCCTGCGAGGTCTCCCGCGGCGTAGCCGCGCGCGTGCCAGACGAGGCGGCCTCCCGCGGCGGCGGCACGGATGGCGGGCACGGCCTGCGGCGCCACGACGACGAGGTCGGCGCCGGCCTCGAGCAGCGGCGCGGTCTTCGCCGCGGCGACCGGGCCGGCCCCCACCGCGACCACTCGCCGCCCCGCAAGGTCGACGAGCAGCGGGACGCCGGCGTTCACGCCAGCTGGTCGGGCGGTTCGGCCTCTGCTTGCGTGCCGACCTCGTCGAGCCGGGCGCGGGCGGTGCCGCGGCGCACGGACTCCTCGGCCACCCGGCGCTGCGCGTAGAACGACAGGATCTGCAGCTCGATCGACAGGTCGACCTTGCGCAGGCTCACGCCCTCGGGGACGTTGAGGACGGTCGGCGCGAAGTTGAGGATCGAGGTGATCCCCGCGGCGACGAGCCGGTCGGTGACCTCCTGCGCGACGCCACCGGGAACGGCGAGCACGCCGATCGAGATCTCGTGCTCCTTGACCACCCGCTCCATGTCGTCGACGTGCTCGACCTCGAGACCGGCGATGCGTCGGCCGACCTTGTCCTCGTCCGCCTCGAGCAGGGCGGCGATGCGGAAGCCGCGCTGGGCGAACCCCCCGTACTCGGCGAGCGCCCGCCCGAGGTTGCCGATGCCGACGAGACAGACGGCCCAGTCCTGCGTCAGGCCGAGCCCGCGGCTGATCTGGTGGATGAGGTACTCCACGTCGTAACCCACGCCTCGGGTGCCGTACGAGCCGAGGTAGGACAGGTCCTTGCGGATCTTGGCCGAGTTCACGCCCGCGGCGGTGGCCAGCGCCTCGCTCGACACGGTGTGGGTCCCGACCTCGGCCATGTCGACGAGCGCCCGCAGGTAGACGGGGAGGCGGGCGACGCTCGCATGAGGAATCTGACGGGACACACGCACCTCCTCGTCCGCTCGGCTCGTGCGGTCATCGCACGGGGCTGTTCACAATGGTACGTGATGGTACGGGGGGTGGCGGGGCGCTCAAAGCGGCGGGGACGCGTTCGGGTCATGTGGCGCGCTGCCCTGGCTCGCTCCCTTCGGCGCCTCGGCGGTTCGGTCGCCGGCTGCGCGAAGGATGGCTTCGCAGGTCGTCCTCAGCTGTGCGACCTCGTCCGCGGTCAGCGCGTCGAAGAGCACCGAGCGGACCTCCTGCACGTGGCCGGGCGCGGCCGCGGCGAGCCGGGCGAAACCTTCGTCGGTCAGGACGGCGAGCTGGCCGCGGGCGTCCGAGGGACAGTCCTCCCGGCGCACCCAGCCCGCCGCTTCGAGGCGGGCGACCGCGTGCGACAGGCGGCTCGGCGAGTATCGGGAGCAGCGAGCGAGCGCGGACATGCGCATCGTCCGGTCGGACGCCTCCGACAGGTGGACGAGGATCTCGTAGTAGGCGTGGGGCATGCCGCAGTCGCGCTGCAGCTGGCGCTCGAGCCGCTCGGCGACGAGCTGAGAGGCGTTGAGGAACGCCCGCCAGGCCGACTGCTCCTCGGGCGAAAGCCACCGGGTGTCGCTCATCACGCCCCTCACGCCTCTCCAATCCCTACGGCAGGCCGCCAGCGTCGGCGGCGGTCGCCGCGGTGAGCTTCAGCAGCCACCGGCGCGCGCCGTCGGCCTGCGCCGCGCCGAGAGTGTGCCCGCCGTCGTGCCAGTCGACCGTGACGGCGGCGCCCGCCTCGTCGAGCAGGGTGGCGAGCGCCTCCGCTTGCTCGGGGGGCGCCATGGGGTCGACGCGACCCTGGCTGAGGTAGACCGCGGCGTGCGTGAGGTCAGGCAGCGTCGCGGGCCGCAGCGGCAGCATGGCCGAGAAGAGGACCGCGCCCCGCAGCACCTCGGGGTGGAGCAGGAGGACGGCGGCGGCGATGTTCGCGCCGTTGGAGAAGCCGACGGCGACGACGTTGTCCGGGTCGAACCGGTAGCGCCCGGCGGTGCCGCGCACGAATGCGGCGAGCTCGCCGGCCCGTGTGACGACGTCGGCCTCGTCGAAGACCCCTTCGGCCAGCCGGCAAAACCAGCGCGGCAGGCCGTGCTCCCGGACCTTGCCGCGGGGGCTCAGCAGCGCGCTTCCCGGACTCAGGTGGCGGCCGAGCGGCACGAGGTCGTCCTCGTTGCCGCCGGTGCCGTGCAGCAGCAGGAGCGTGGGCGCGAGCGGCTGCTCGCCGGGCACCCACCGGTGGGGGAAGCCGTGGAGGGTGCGGTCGTCGGCCGTCACGACGTCTCCTCTTGGCCGCCTGGGGCATCCGCCGCCTGCGCCTTGCGATCCTCGACGAGCTTCAAGGCGGGCAGGGCGCGCTCGATGTCCTCGCGGCTCGGCTCGAGCCACGGCGGCAGCCGCAGCCGGCGCCCGAGCTCGAGCAGCGGCTCGTCGACGTCGAAGCCTGGCGCGTCGGTCGCGATCTCGAGCAGGACACCGCCGGGCTCGCGGAAGTAGATCGAGTGGAAGTACTGGCGGTCGATGACGGGGGTCACCTTCACGCCTTCCTCGACGAGCTCGGACCGCCAGCGAACCTGCGTGTCGTCGTCGGGGGCGCGCCAGGCGATGTGGTGGACGGTGCCCGCCGCGACGAGCCCCTCGGGAGCCTGCCGGTCGACGACCACGTCGACCTGGCGCCCCGGTCCGCCCTCGCCGACGGCGAAGCGCAGGCGGTCGCCGTCCTCCTCGACCAGCGAGAAGCCGAGCATGCCGGTGAGCATCGCCACGGTCGCGTCCGGGCGACGCTCGGTGAGGGTGACGGAGTGGAAGCCGCGGATCTGGTGGACGCCGGGCACGGTGCTCGCCTCCCACGGGGTCTGGGGGGCCGTGCCCGGGTGGGCGAGGAGCTGGACGAGGAGGCCATCGGGGTCCTCGAAGGCGAGGACCTCGTCGGAGGCGCGGGTGTGCCGGCCGGCGACCTCCACGCCCATGTCCCGCAGCCGCTCGGACCAGTAACCGAGCGAGCCCTCCGGGATCGACAAGGCGGTCGTGGTCGCCTGGCCCGCCCCCCGCCGGCCGCGGGGCGTTGCCGGCCACGGGAAGAAGGTGATGACCGTACCGGGCGTGCCGGCCTTGTCCCCGTAGTAGAGGTGATAGGTGTCGGGCGCGTCGAAGTTGACCGTCTGCTTGACGAGGCGCAGCCCGAGCACCCGCGCGTAGAACTCGACGTTGCGGCTCGGGTCGGTGGCGATGGCGGTGACGTGGTGGAGCCCCAGCGGCTGGATGTCCATGTGGTCCCCTTCGGCGTTGGCGGGACGAGATCCCGCTGCCGCCAGCGTACCCGACGAACTTGAGTGCTCAACATCATCGCGAGCGTCCGCAGCCGGGCGCCCGCGCGGGTTGACGGGGACGCCGCCAGGAACCAGGATGGGCAGCGATCCGTCCCGGACGGTCCCCTGGGCGCCGGGTGGTGGTTCCCGTGCCCCCGGAGTCGCTGAACGGCTGTCACGTCGCCAAAGGGGGGGAGTTTCCGGGTGGTCACCGGTCCGTCGGTCAGCGAACCCATGGATGCGGAGTCGGCGTCGCTCCTCGCGGCCGCCGAGGCCGTCGAGGCGCGTGACGGGATTCCGCATCTGCTCCGCATCGCCGTCGCGCTGTCGCGGGCGGTGACCGCCGACGAGGTGCTCGACGTCGTGCTCAACGAGCTCGTTGAGGCGGTCGGCGCGGACGGGGCCGTCACGGCCCTGCTCGTCGACGGGGACCGTCGGCTCCGCGTGCAGGGGTCGGTCGGCTACCGGTCCGAGGTCGTGGAGGCCCTGCGGGAGTTCGACGTCGACGCGCCCCTGCCGCTGGCGTTGGCCGTGCGCCGGCGGGCGGGGGTCGCCTACCCGTCGAGGGCGGCCATGGTCGCCGACAACCCCGGGATGGAAGCGCTCGTGCAGCCCGAGCGCGACCGCGCGGTGGGGGCATGGCCGCTCGTCGTCGCGGGCCAGACGATCGGCAGCGTCGGCCTGACGTGGCCCGACTCCAGAGAGCTCACGCCCCAGGAGCACGCCTTCCTCGACGCGGTCGCCGGGCAGCTGGCGCAGGCGCTCGACCGCGCCCGTCTGTTCGAGGCAGAGGCACGAGCACGTCAGGCGGCCGAGCAGACCGCCAGCCAGCTCGCCTTTCTCGCCGAGGCGTCGCGGATCATGGCGGCGAGCCTCGACCTCGAGGAAACGCTGCGGCGGCTGGCGGACACGGTCGTGCCCCGGCTCGCGGAGTGGTGTGTCGTGTACCTGCTCGACCTGCACGGCCGGCCGCGCCACGTCTCGACGAGCCACGTCGACCCCGAGCGGGTGGCGCAGGTGGTCGAGCTGCAGCGGCGCTGGCCCGTCCGGCTCGACGCCCCGGCGGGGATGGGGTGGACGCTGCGGACGGGGGAGACCCAGGTCGCCGAGAATGTGACCGACGAGCTGCTCGCCGCCGTCGCGCGCGACGAGGAGCATCTGGGGATCCTCCGGCGTGTCGGCTTCAGCTCGGGCATGTCGGTCCCGCTGCGCATCCGTGGGCAGGTCGTGGGGGCCATCAGCGCCGCGAACACGGGGGGGCGCAAAGTCGAGCGGCGCGACGTCGACCTCCTCGAGGAGTTGGCGGCGCGAGCGGCCGTGGCGGTCATGAACGCGAAGGCCTACGCCGAGCGCAGCGCCGTGGCGACCGGCTTGCAGGCCACCCTGCTGCCCGCCCGGCTCGTCGAGGTGCCCGGCGTCGAGGTGGCCGCCCGCTACCTCGCCGCCGGGGAGGGCATCGACGTCGGGGGCGACTTCTACGACGTGTTCGTCGGCCACGGGGAACGCCTCATGCTCGCCATCGGCGACGTGCGCGGCAAGGGCGTCGAGGCGGCCGCGCTCACAGGGCTTGCCCGCCACACCATCCGGTGCGCCTCGCTGCACAGCAGCAGCCCCCGGCGCGTCCTCGCCGACCTGAACACGATGCTGCTGCGCGCCGACGCGGAGCGCATCGACGAGGCCTCGGCCGAGCCGATGTTCTGCACCGTGTGCCTCGCCGCGATCGAGCCGGTCGGTGACACGATGACCGTCACCGTCTGCAACGCCGGCCACCCGCTGCCGCTGCTGCTGGGCGCCGATGGGTCCGTGCGGGAGGTCGGCGAGCCCGGGCCGGTGCTCGGAGTGTTCGACGAGCCGATCCTGGGTGAGCGCACGGTGCAGGTCCGGCGCGGGGAGGCCATCGTCTTCTACACCGACGGGATCACCGAACGTCGCGACGGCTCGTCCTACTTCGAGGACCGCCTGCCCTCCGTGCTGTCGGGTCTGGCGGGCCTGCCGGCCGACGTCATCGCCGAGCAGCTGCAGCAGGCGGCAAGCACGTTCGCCCCCGACCCGCCGACCGACGACATGGCGATCGTCGTCCTGCGCCGCAGCGACGCGGACTGACGCCGCAGGGCGCATCGGTCAGCGACGGGCGGCCCGCAGAGCGTCGTGCAGCGCGGCGGCGTCCACCACGTACTCGAAAAGCTCCTCCCCGTCGACGGCCACGACGGGAACCCGCACGGTGTAGCGATCGGTGAGGGACGCGTCGGCGTCGATGTCGACGAGTTCCACATCGGCGGCCGTGCCCGCGACCGCGGCGACCACCGCCTCGGCCTCCCTGCACAGCCCGCACCGCGCCCGGGTGTAGACGGTGACGCGCGGACGCCTCACGCCGCGTTGACGGCCGCCGCCCTGCGCCCCGGGCGCGGGGCACGCCTGGCCGCACGGAAGCCGGCGTACATGATCGTCACGCCGACGGCGAGCACGACCGCGACCATCTCGTCGCGACCGGCGACGAGGAACCGCGAGGACGTGGCCGACACGGCCACGCCCAGGGCGATGAGCAGGATGCCGTACCGGCGGGTCCTCACCCCCGAGTACACCGAACCGATGAGGACGACGAGGGACCCGAGCATCGTCATCGGTCGCAGCACCTGGTAGGCCAGGCCGCCGGCGAAGGCCTCCCGCCCCGCGGGGATGCCCCCTCGGGCGTCAGCCGCGGCGAGCACGGCGCTGTCCACCGGGCTGAGCGCCACCGCCGCGAGGCTCCACACTGCCGCGAGCCCGCCGATGGTCCACCACAGCGCGGCGCGCCGCTCGTCGAGCAAGTGGAGCTGGCCGACGGCGAGCAGCGGCACGTTGAGCAGCGCGCCCGCGACCCAGTACACCGAGAACGACGTCGGCGACCAGCCACGGCCGAAGCCGACGGCCAGCGCGAGCATGCCGACGCTGTACAAGGACAGGGCCAGGGACCAGGCCAACGCGTGGTGGCGGCGCCGCTCGGTCCACTGGCGGGCGAGCTCCGCGGCGAAGGCGCCGGCCACGACCGCCCCGACCAGGGCGAAGGAGACGGCGAGCATCATGAGGGAATCCTACGACGGGCTCCCCCGCCCCGTGGCACGCCCCGCCCTTCGGCGAGCGGCGCGCTCAGGGGCCGCGCAGCTGCCGGCGCAGGACCTTGCCGCTGGGACTTTGGGGCAGCTCGCGCACGAACTCCACCACCTCGGGCGCCTTGAACCGCGCGAGTGAGCGTCGGCAGAAGTCGACGATCTCGTCGGCGGTGGCTTCCTCACCGCCGCGGACGACGACCACGGCCTTCACCGTCTCGCCGGTGTAGGGGTGCGGTGCGCCGACCACGGCGGCCTCCGCGACCTTCGGATGGCGGTAGAGGACCTCCTCCACCTCCCGGGGGTAGACGTTGAAGCCGCTCACGATGATGAGGTCGCGCTTGCGATCGACGAGGTACAGATTGCCGTCGGCGCTGTAGCCGATGTCCCCGGTGGCGAACCAGCCCTCCTCGTCGAGGACCTCCTTCGTCGCCCGCTCGTCGTTCCAGTAGCCGACGAACACGTTCGGGCCCCGCACGAGCACCTCGCCGGGGTCCCCCTCCCGCACGGGCTCACCGCGATCGTCGACGATGCGCAGCTCGACGTCGGGCAGCGGCTTGCCGACGCTGCCGGGTACGAGCTCGGACCCCATGGCCACCGACGTGAGCACGGGCGAGGTCTCGGTCAGCCCGTAGCCCTCCCAGATGGGGATCTCGAGCTCCGCCTGGAAGCGTTCGAGGACCTGGCGGGGAAGCGGCGCCGCCCCGGAGACCGCGAAGCGCACGCTCGCAAGGTCGTGACTCTCCACGCCGGGGGTGTTGATCCACGCGACGTACATGGTCGGCGCCCCGATGATGACCGAGGCGCGGTTGCGTGCGATGTCGGCGAGGGTCTGGAGCGCGTCGAACCGCTCGGCGAGGAGCACCGTGGCCCCCCGTGCGAGCGGAAAGGCCATGGCGACGTTGAGGGCGTAGATGTGGAACAGCGGCAGGACGCAGAGGACGACGTCGCCCTCCTCGACCCGCAGCCTCGTCCGCGCCATCTGTGCGTGGTTCGCGAGCAGGTTCGCGTGAGTGAGCATCGCGCCCTTCGGCCGGCCGGTCGTGCCCGAGGTGTACTGCAGCAGCGCGATCGCGCTCCCGTCGGCCGGGTCCGCGTCGGGCGGCGTCGCTTGCTCCGCGGGGCGCTCAGCCGCGGCGACGAACTGCCGCCAGGTGCGGGTGCCCGCGGACGGGCTCGACGCGCCGGCGACGATCACCTCGTCGAGGGCGGGAAGGGTCTCGCGCACGCCGTGGAGGACCCCGGCGTACGACTGCCCCACGACGACCGCGCGGGCTGCGGAGTCGGCCAGCAGGTAGGCGACCTCGTCGGCGGTGAACCCGACGTTGACGGGCACGACCACGAGGCCGGCGCGCAACGCGCCGTAGAAGGCCTCGACGAAGTGCGGGGCGTTGCCGATCATGAGCGCCACCCGAGCCCCCGGCGGCAGCCCGAGGCCCGCGAAGGCGGCGGCGGCCCGGTCCACGCGCTCGTCGAGGTCGCGGTAAGTGATGGCCTGGCCCTGGAAGAGCAGGGCGGGCTTGTCGGGCAGGCGCGCCGCGCTGGCGCGCAACCGCTCCGCAATGTTCACGTTCCCGCTTCCTCCGCCGTCAGGGTGAGGCCTTGAAGGGTAGCGCAGGCGGCCTCGTCACCCCGACGACGCCGGGCGATCAACTCCAGGACACCCCGAGTCGATACCCTTGGAGACGATGAACACCCGAACCCACCAGTCACACGTGGCCGAGCTGCCGGGCGGATCACCCACGCGCCCACGACTGCTCGTATCCACCGGCCCGCTCCTGCTCAGCCCGCTCGACTGGGTGATGGACTCGATCGCCGACGCCGGCTACGACGGCGCCGAGCTGCTGATCGGCCACAACCCCGGGACGCGCGATCCCGAGCGGGTGCTCGGCCACGCCCGCGAGGCGGGGATCGACGTGCCGGTCGTCCACGGCCCGTACATGCTCCTGCTGCGCAACGTGCTCGGCTCGGACTACATCGAGAAGACCCGCCGCTCGCTGGAGATCACCGCGGCCGTCGGGGCCGAGGTCCTCGTCGCGCATGCGCCGTTCCGTTGGGAGCGCAGGGCGCGCGGGTGGCTGGCCGCCGAGGCCGACGCCGAGGCCGACGACTACGGGCCCGCGTTCGCGATGGAGAACCTCTTTCCGGTGGCCGGCCGCGCGTTCAGCTCGGTGATCACCCCCGAGGACCTCACGCGGTTTCGCTCCGTGGTGTTCGACACGAGCCACTTCGCCGTGGCGCGGGTGGACCTGTTCGAGGCGTGGGACGCCCTCGCCGACCGCGTCGTGCACCTCCACGTGTCCGACAACTTCGGCAACGGCAAGGACAGCCACGCGCCGATCGGCAGCGGCGTGCTGCCCCTCGAGCGGTTCCTCGCCCACGTCGGACGGTCGGGCTACGTCGGTGCCATCACCCTCGAGCTCGACTGCCGCGCCTACCTCGACACGAGGGACAGCCTCGTGGGCTTCCTCGCGAGGGAGCGCGTGAAGGCGGAGGTCCTGCTCGCCGGCGCGGCGGCCGGCACGACCTGACCTCCTGAGCCGCCTGTCCACATGGGGGGCTGTCGGTGGCCCGCCCGGACGGCTACGGTGTGCGACTCGTCGGAGGCCACCGCCGCGCCGGTGGTACGGTGACGAGGTTGACCGCCGTCCTGCTTCCGCAGGCCGGCCCGCCGCCGGTGACGGTGCGGGCCGTGTCCCCCCGTGGGAGCCGACCAGACCAGAGGATGGGTCGTTGCACACGTACGAGCTGATGATCATCACCAACGGTGGACTGGACGACAACGCCGTGAACGCCACCGTCGAGCGCTTCACGAAGACGATCGCCGACCAGGGCGGCAACGTGGAGCGCGTCGACCACTGGGGCAAGCGGCAGTTCGCCTACGAGATCGACCACATGAACGAGGGCTACTACACGGTCATCGACTTCCAGATGCCCGGCCCCGGCATCGCCGAGCTCGACCGCCAGCTGCGCATCGCCGACGAGGTGGTCCGCCACAAGATCGTCCGTCCCGGTCACCGCACCAAGCGGGCCTCGTAGGTCCGACGCTTCCCCACCCCGCCCCCCGGCCACCGCCGGGAGGTCCGACGCACCTGTGGGTACGCGAACGACCCCACGAGAACAAGGAGGCCCCCGTGGCGACCGACAACCAGATCACCATCGTCGGCAACCTCGCCGACGACCCCGAGCTGCGCTTCACCCCTGCCGGCGTGCCCGTTGCGGCCGTGCGGGTGGCGGTGAACCAGCGGTTCTTCAACAAGGAGAAGGGCGAGTTCGACGAGCGCCTCGACGGCTTCTTCACCTGCAACGTCTGGCGTGACATGGCGGAGAACGTCGCTGAGTCGCTGCACCGCGGCGACCGCGTGCTCGTCACGGGGCGGCTGCGCAGCCGGTCGTGGGAGACCAAGGAGGGCGAGACCCGCTGGGTCACCGAGATCGAAGCGGACGAGGTCTGCCCGAGCCTGCGATGGGCGCGCGCGAGGATCGAGAAGGTCAGCAGACGCCGGGACCCGCAGAGCAGCGCCGGCCAGGGAAACCAGGACAGCGGCTGGGCCCCGCCCACGGAGGCGCCCACGCCCGAGAACGTGCCGTTCTGAAAGAGTCGGGCGGGGCGTCGGGCGCCCGCCCGCGACCGGGGGCCCGGCATGCCGCGCAACGCCGCGTCCGCTAGCCTGGCCCCCGACGACCCCGCGCGCGGCGCGCGTGCGGCCGGCAGGAGTACGGCCCGGCGCGACGCGCTCTAGGATTACCCCACAGCTTCTTCCCCACTGTCCCCCGAGTCTCGAGGAACACCGCCATGGCTGAGAAGGCGCCTTCCCGCAACCAGCGGCCGGCCAAGCGCAAGGACTGCTACTTCAGCAAGAACAAGATCGAGTACATCGACTACAAGGACGTCGCCCTGCTGCGCAAGTTCGTCAGCGACCGCGGCAAGATCAAGTCCAGCCGCGTGACCGGCACGACCCCCCAGTACCAGCGGATGCTCGCCGAGGCGGTCAAGAACGCCCGCGAGATGGCGCTGCTGCCCTACACGACGCGCTAGCCAGCGGCGCCCCGCCTCCAGGACGCGAGACACATGAAGGTCATCCTCAAGCAGGACGTGGACAAGCTCGGCGACGCAGGCGACATCGTCGACGTCGCCGACGGCTTCGGTAACAACTACCTCATGCCGCGCGGCCTCGCGATGCGCGCGACGAGGGGGGCGGTGGCCGATGCCGCGGCCATCCGCGCCGCGCGGGGCAAGCGCGAGGCCCGCACCCTCCAGGAGGCGCAGGAGCAGAAGGAGCGCCTCGAGGCACGACCCGTGTCGATCTCCGCGAAGGCCGGCGAGGACGGGACGCTCTACGGGTCGGTGGGCAACCGGGAGATCGCCCAGGCGATCACGAGCCAGCTCGGCGTGGCCGTCGACCGCCGGCGCATCCCCCTCGAGCGGCCCTTGAAGTCGCTCGGTCAGCACGAGGTCGCCGTCCGGGTGCATCCGGAGGTCGTCGCCGCGGTCCGCGTCGAGGTCGTCGCCGGCACGTAGGCGCCCGCGCCCGACCGCCTGGGTTCGCCTACGAATCGTTCAGGAGGATGATTTTTCTTTTCCCGCGCCCGTCCACTGCGGCGCAGCCGGTTTTCCACAGACTTCCGGCGGCGCCCACAGGCGGGCGCGACGCCTGCCCGCCAGGTGCGGGGTTGTCCACATCGCCCGGGGTTGTCGACGCGCCTTCTCCCACAGGCGCTGCCGGCTCCGGCGTTCCGCGCCTGACACACCCCTCGGTTACCGTCGCGCTCGAGCGACGACCGATGAGGGAGGCTGCATGGCGAACGGGGCGAGCGGGGCGGTGGACAGCGGACCGGGGGGCGCGGTCCGGGCGCTGCCGACGCCGGCGGGCGCCGGCGGCTACGACCGGGTGCCACCGCACAACCTCGACGCGGAGACGAGCATCCTCGGCGCGATGCTGCTGTCCCGCGACGCCATCGCCGAGGTGTCCGAGCTCGTCGGCCCCGATGACTTCTATCGGGGCGCGCACCGCACGCTGTACGAAGCGATGCGGCACCTCTACGACCGCGGTGAGCCCGTCGACCCCGTCACGCTCGCCGACGAGCTCGAGCACCGCGGCACCCTCGACGACGTCGGCGGGGCGGTCGGCGTGTCCGACCTCGTCGCGCGGGTGCCGACGGCGGCCAACGCCCTCTACTACGCCCGCATCGTCGCCGAGCAGGCGCTGCGCCGCCGCCTGATCGACGCGGGCACGGACATCACCCGGCTCGGCTACGACGCCGCCAAGGACGCCGACGAGGCGGTCGACGCCGCCGAGCAGACGATCTACCAGGTCGCCCAGCGCGGCCACTCCAGCGAGTTCGTGCCGATGAAGGACCTCCTCATGGAGTCCTTCGAGCGCATCGAGCGTCTGCACGAGTCGAACTCGGCGATCACCGGCCTCGCGACGGGATTCACCGACTTCGACGAGGTGACCGCCGGCCTGCAGCCCCAGAACCTCGTCGTCATCGCCGCGCGGCCGGCGATGGGCAAGAGCACGTTGGTGGTGAACGTCGCCACGCACGTGACCGTCGAGCAACGCAAGCCCGCCGTTCTGTTCTCCCTGGAGATGAGCCAGCGCGAGCTCATCGACCGCATCCTCGCCGCGGAGGCCCGGGTCGACTCCGAGCGGCTGCGCACCGGCCGGCTGACCGAGACGGACTGGCCGAAGCTGTCCCAGGCGATGGGCCGGCTGGCGGAGGCGCCGCTGTTCATCGACGACACCCCCGGCATCAACCTCATGGAGATCCGCGCGAAGTCCCGCCGGCTCAAGGCCAAGCACGGCCTCGAGCTCATCATCGTCGACTACCTCCAGCTCATGCAGTCACACCGGCGCGCCGAGAACCGGGTCCAGGAGGTCTCCGAGCTCTCCCGCGGGCTGAAGATCCTCGCCAAGGAGCTCGACGTCCCGGTCATCGCGCTGTCCCAGCTGTCCCGCAAGCCGGAGGACCGCACCGACCGCCGCCCCCAGCTCGCCGACCTGCGCGAGTCGGGCAGCATCGAGCAGGACTCCGACCTCGTCGCCTTCATCTACCGGGATGAGGTCTACCACCCGGAGACGGAGGCGAAGGGGGAGGCGGAGCTCATCCTCGCCAAGCACCGCAACGGGCCGCTGCGCACGGTGCGCCTGTCGTTCCTCGGCCACTACTCGAGGTTCGCGAACATGGCGCGCCGGCAACCCCCACCGCTGTAAGGGCCAGTGGGGCACAGGGACCGTCCGCCAGCGGCCAACGCAGCCGTTATTTGTCGGACAGCTCTCGCCGCTGTGTAGCAAGAGGCCCCTCGTCGTGAAGGTATTTCGCGGACACGCGGACCGCTCATCGTGACCACCAGCCAACCGGGCCGCATCGAGGAGTGGCCGGTGAAGAGAAATAGGTAGACCTTGCGGATGCCTCCATGCTCACTGTCGCCATGCTGGGATGCGTACAGATCTGCGGGCTGTCCTGGAGGCGTCGCCTTGACGCCTCCTGACCGGCCTTTGCGGCCACAAGCGACCCGGCGAGCATCCGGGACAGGAGTCGGGATGGAACAGCGCATCGCATCTACGCGCCGGCTGAGCTTCGCCGCCCTCACGGTGCTGCTCTCCATCACCTGGGTCATGACCGCCGCCCCGCCGGCGGACGCCTTCGGGTCCTCCGAGCCGCCGCCGCTGCCCGCGGTGAGCGCCGGCGGGTACATCACCTGCGGCGTCGCCGAGGACGGGACCGCGGTCTGCTGGGGCCAGAACGAAGCCCCCACGGACGCGAACACCGGAGTCGGTATGGCCACACCCCCGACGGACGTGCGGTTCAGGGAAGTGAACGCCGGCTACGGCATCGCCTGCGGCGTCACCACCAGCGACACGGTGGTCTGCTGGGGCAACGACCGCTTCGGGCAGGTCACCCAGGTGCCCGCCGGGACCTACACCCACGTCGTGCCCGGGCTGACCTACGTCTGCGCCCTGCGCACCGACGGCACGATCGCCTGCTGGGGCGGCGACACCGCCGACGCCGACCGGAAGGTCGTGCGGGACGTGCCGACCGGGACGTTCACGCAGCTGACGCTCGGGATCCGCCACGCGTGCGCGCTCGCCGGCGACGGGACGGTCGTGTGCTGGGGCCACGACACCGTGACGGGCGGGGTCTCCGAGGGCCAGACCGCCGTGCCGCCGGGCACCTACAGCCACGTGAACGCCGGCAACTTCACGACGTGCGCCGTCCGCAGCACCGACGGCACTGTCGTGTGCTGGGGTCGTAACCAGGCCGGCCAGGTCACGACCGTGCCGGCCGGCGCGTTCACCCAGGTCAGCGTCGGCTTCGCCCACGTGTGCGGGCTGCGGCCCGATGGCACGATCACCTGCTGGGGACGCAACGCCGAAGGCCAGGCGACCCCGCCGCCGGGCACCTACACCCACGTGAGCACCGGCACCTTCCACAGCTGCGCGATGCCGACGAGCGGCCCGCCCGCTGTCTGCTGGGGCAACAACCAGGGCGGTCGGGTCCAGCCGAGCATGAGCAACACCCCGCCGCCTCAGGGCACCCTCGAGGAGCCCTACAGCCACCAGCTCACGATGGACACCCACGTCGCGCCGCCTCCGACGTTCACGGTGACCGCGGGCCAGCTGCCGCCCGGTCTGACGCTCGACGCCGACGGACGGCTGTCGGGCACGCCCACCGCGGCCGGCAGCTACACCTTCACCGTCGTGGCGAGCAGCCTCGGGATGTCCCCGCCTGACTGTGTCGCCCCCAGCGTCGGACAACAGTCGCTGCCGTGCACCCCCGGGGACCCCCAGTCCGTCGCCACCGCGACGAGGGTGTTCACCGTCCAGGTCGTCGGCCCCGAGCCCGGCGCGATCGCCGGGCGGGTGACCGACGCCAGCACCGGCGCGGCGGTCGGCGGGGCGACGGTGACCGTCACCGACGCGGCTGGCGCCCAGGCCGGTCAGACCACGACCGACCCCACGGGCAACTACCTCATCGAGGACCTCTCCGCAGGCCAGTACACCGTGACGGTCAGGGCAGCCGGTTACCAGACCGGCACGCAGGGCGTCACGGTCACGGAAGGCGCGACCGCGACAGCCGACTTCGTGCTGCAGGCCGGTCAGGACCCGCTCCGCTGCGGTGATGTGATCACCGAGGACACCACGCTGGAGGCCGACCTGGGGCCGTGCCCGGACAACGGGCTCATCGTGGGTGCCGACAACGTCACCCTCGACCTGGGCGGCCACACGATCTTCGGCACCGACGCCGTCGGCGACGGCGCCGGTGTGCTGATCGACAACCGCACCGGGGTGACCGTGCGCAACGGCACCATCCGCGGCTTCGACGGCGGCGTGGCGGTGGACGGCGGCGGGGGCAACCACCTGCAGGACCTCGTGATCGAGGACAACATCGGCTCGCCCGCGACCGACTGGGGCGAAGGCGTGGCCTTCGGCAACCCTGTGGCCAACGTCGCCTCCAACAACAACACCGTGTGCAACAGCATCATCCGCAACAACGGCCCCTACGGCGGCGTGGCCGTCTACGCCCGCTCCACCGGCAACGTCATCGGCGACCCCGCCTGCGGGCCCGGCACGCTACCCGGGGTGAACGAGGCCGGCGTGGGCGGCAACCTCATCACCGCCAACAACGTCCAGTTCACCGCCCAGGTCAACCAGAACGACGGGGTGCGCCTGGAGCCGGGCACGACCCACACGACCGTGCAGCACAACGTCGTGGAGGGCAGCGGCCTGGACGGGATCGCGATCTTCTCGCGCTCCACCGACAACGTCGTGCGCGCCAACATCGTCCGCGACAACGGCGCCCACGACAAACTGCACCGCTTCGGCAGCGGCATCATCGCGTTCGCCGGCTCCGCCCGTAACCTCATCGAGGCCAACACCGTCACCGGCAACGCCGCCAACGGCATCGTCCTGCGCGGGCCCGCGGGGACGGTCCCCGGCAGCATGGACAACCAGGTCCTGAACAACACGGCGCTCGACAACGCCGCCAGGCAGGCCGCCGACCCGGGCGCTCCCTTCTTCGACCTCCACGACGCCAACTTCAACCCGCCCTGCGACAACAACCGGTGGTGGGCCAACACGTACGGGACAGCCAACCAGCCGTGCGTCACCGCCGGCGGGCTCCAGCTCCCGGCGATCGTCGGGCAGGTCACCGCAAGCGACACGGGGGCGCCCATCGTGGGGGCCACGGTGGTCGCGGTCGGCCCCGCAGGCGAGACCGCCACCGTCACCGTCGCACCCGACGGCACCTACAGGCTGCAGGGCCTGCAGCCCGGCAGCTACACCGTGACGGTCGACGCCGAGGGCTTCCAGCAGGCCTCGCGGGTTGTCCAGGTCCAACACGCCCAGGCCACCACCGCCGACTTCGC
>Ga0247713_1000418_pt1 | contig 26626 bp, 24 predicted proteins | sample 21E_NmetaG_FD_189936 | JGI IMG/M metagenome (GOLD analysis project Ga0247713, IMG submission 189936) | Soil microbial communities from hillslope of Landscape Evolution Observatory, University of Arizona, Oracle, AZ, United States - 2-1-E_N | ecosystem: Engineered > Artificial ecosystem >... | reverse complement strand
GGTCCCGTTCGACCTCCTGAACCCCCACCCGGCCCCACCGTCGTCCACGCCGTAACGGTTCTGTAACCCGACCGACACGGAACCGGCCGAGGATCGTCCGGGTTCTCGGGCGACGATGGCTCCCGAAGCAAACGACGAAGGAGGGGGACTTTGTACATACGACGCCTCGCTGCCGGCGCGCTCGCCGGCGCCGCCGCGGTGGTCATCGCCGGCTCCTCGGCCTGGGCCTGCGTTTCCGGCCCGGTCGTCAACCTTTCGACGGTCTCGGCCAAGGCCGGCGAAGAGGTGACGCTCACCGGCACAGGTTTCCGCCAGGCCCACCCGGTACAGGTCCGCTGGAACGCCTTGAACGGGCCCATCGTCGCCGAGATGGCCAGGCCGGACAACCAGGCCGTCAACGCCACCTTCACGGTGCCGCAGGGCACCGCCCCCGGCAGCTACGTGCTCATCGTCAGCCAGGTCCAGGACGGCAAGACCACGCTGTCGCCCATCCGGGCCGTGCTGAACGTCGTCGGCGCCGGCGGCCAGACTCCGGTCCTCGGAGCGGACACCACGTCGGACGCTGCCGACCGGATTCCGTCCCTGGTCCAGTCCGACAACAACGTGAGCGCCGGGACGCTGGCGCTGGTCGCCCTGGGCGTCGCCGGCATCGGGATGTTCGCCGCCGGTGTTGCCGCTCTGGCAACCAGCCGGCGTGGGGGTGTCACGGCAGAGCCGGCTCGGGTCAAGAAGTAGTTCGCCTCACACCGACAAGACGGCTGGCGCCTGGTGCGGGCGCCGGCCGTTTTGTCGCGTCTGCATTGCAGCAATTCGGGGTGTGTGTCGGTTCGGTTACAGAACCGATTGACCGCTTGCTTCCCGGCCGTCGAATCGTCACTCTGCACCGGAGCGATTCGTCTTCCCACGGGGTGCCCTTTTCCTGCCCACCTAAAGTCGTCTCCTGGGAAGGCGATCGCTCGTTTGGCGCGTCTGGGCTGCTCACGGCGGATAAATCGACCCGGTTTGGCACGACGGTGTCTGCAGCGAAAGTGCTAGTAGCTGCAAATCGCGTCTAGCATATATCCACCTATTGCAGTCGTCATCTCCGGGTAGGAAACTCACGGAAGGTGGGCAGCCAACTGGCGTTCTTGCGCCGAAACGACAAAGGCAGGTAGTTCAGGAATGAACCTACGTAGGAAGGTAACAACCATCTTCGGGGCGGCCGCGGCGGCGTCCGTGATCGCCGGCGCGGCGGCGTTCGCGTGCACGAACCTCGCCACCCTCAACCTCTCCAGCACCGCCGGCAAGGCCGGCGACTCCGTCACCGTCACCGGCTCTTCGTTCCGGGTCAATTCTCAGAACCTGTCGGCGTCCATCCCCGTGGTCTTGCGCTGGAACGGAACCGAGGGAACTGAGCTGGCGAGCGTCCAGCCCGACAGGGCCGGCAACATCTCCGCCACCTTCGCCATCCCCGAGGGCCAGCCCGGCTACTACGTGATCGTGGCCACCCAGAAGGACGCCCGCGGCGTTGACGCCTACGGCACCCCGGCCCGTGCGAGCTTCCAGATCCTCGGCGCCAACGGCCAGTCCGTTGTCACCCCGGCGGTCTCCTCGGCCGGTAGCACCGTCGCTTCCAGCCCCTCGTCCTCCGGCATCATCGCCCTGACCGTCGGCCTCGGCGCCCTCGGCCTGGCCCTGTTCGGCGCTGGCTTCGTGGCCTTCGTCCGCCAGGCCCGCCGCCGTGACGTCCCGGTCACCGCTTCGGTGCGCAAGTAGCACTTCGCAGGAACCGGTAGTTCACACCTCTCCGCCGGGCCTTCGGGCCCGGCGGAGGCGCGCTCCCACCAGGTGCGGCTCAAGCGTCGGGATCCCTCCGCCGAGAAGGAGGTGAGCCACATCGGATCGTCCACCTCACGGGGGAACGGAGCCGGACAGTTGAACACGCCGCGGGTAGCAGAGGCCTCGCCCGCTCCAGTCGCCGGGGTCGACTCTCGGCTCTCCGCGCCCGGCGGCTCGTCCAGACCGTGGCACGACTGGCCTCTGGGCCCGGCCGTCGTCGTGTCCCTCCTCTTCGCCGCCGGCCTGGCCAGCTACCTCTTCCTGCCGATGTTCTGGCAGGACTTCTGCTACCAGGTGCTCGGCATGGTCGCCGTCGGGTCGGTAGTCGCCGGCGTCCGGCTCTGGTGCCCGCCCCGACCGACCGGCTGGTACCTCCTCGCCGGCGGGCTGGCGATGTTCTCCGTCGCCGACGCCATGTGGTTCTTCTACGACTTCGTGCTGCGGGAGGAGATCCCCGACCCCTCCCTGGTCGATGTCGTCTACCTCGCCGCCTACCCCCTCCTCGCCTGGGGGTTGGTCAGCCTGGCCCGGGCCGGCCACCCCGGCCGCTCCTGGGGGCTGCTCGTCGAGGGGGGCATCTTTGGCATGGCCACCTTCGCCGCCGGCTGGGCCATCCTCGTCGAGCCGGCCCTCGACGGCGCCGGCGGCTCGACCGTCGCCGGGTGGGTCTACGTGGCGTACCCGGTGGCCGACGTGGTGCTCCTCGGTGTGCTGGCCGGCACTGCGTTCGGCGCCATCTCCCGAGCACGCACGTGGTCCTACACCCTGCTGGTGGCCGGCGTGGTGTTCCAGCTCGCCGGTGACGTCGTCTTCGCCTTCATCGAGCCCGACGGCGGCTACCAGACCGGCCACTGGGTCGACCTGACCTGGCTGCTCTCCTATGGCCTTGTCGCCGTCGCCGCCCTCCATCCCTCGATGCAGCGCCTCACCAGCGCCGGCGACCACCCACTGCGGCGCTTCGGCCGGGGCCGGTTGGTGGCCGTCGGCGTCGCCGCCATCACCGGCCCGTCGGTCCTCATGCTGCGGGAGGCACCGGGCGTGCGCGAGGTGGTGTTCGTGGCCACCATCACCGGGATGGCGGCCCTGGTGCTCGGCCGGTTCCTGGCCCTCATCCGTGAGCGGGAGGCGGCCGAGGTCTCGCTGGGCTGGAGCGAAGCCCGCCTCCAGCAGCTCGTGCACAGCTCCAGCGACGTCATCGCCATCCTCGACGCCGGCGGGCACCTGGCCTACGCCAACCCGGCCGCCGCCCGGTTCCTCGACCCCTCGGGCGACTCCGACCTCATCGGCCTGATCCACCCCGACGACCGGCCCCGCGTCGCCGGCGAGCTGGCCGGCGCCGGCTCCTGGGCCGGCGGCGAGCAGCGCGACCAGTTCCGGCTGCGCGACCTCGAGGGGTCGTGGCGAGACGTGGAGTCGATCTGGCGCAACCTCCTCGATGACCCTGCGGTGCACGGGATCGTCGTCAACCTCCGCGACGTGTCGGAGCGCAAGCGCCTGGAGCAGCAGGCCCTCGCCCAGGCCCGGGAGAAGTCCCGAATGAAGTCGGCCTTCCTCGCCAACATGAGCCACGAGATCCGCACGCCGATGAACGGCGTGCTCGGCATGGCCGGGCTGCTGCTCGACACCGACCTCGACCCGGGCCAGCGCGAGTACGCCCACATCCTGGCCGAGTCGGCCGAGTCGATGGTCGACATCATCGACGACATCCTCGACTTCTCCAAGATCGAGGCTGGCAAGCTCGACATCGAGCAGCGGGAGTTCGACCTGCGCCCGCTGGTGGAAGGTGTGCTCGGCACGTTCGCTTTGCGAGCGTCCGAGAAGGGCCTGGAGCTGGTGGGTGATCTCGCCGCCGACCTGCCACCCGTCGTCCGCGGTGACCGCCTGCGGGTGCGCCAGGTCCTGTCGAACCTCGTGGTCAACGCCCTGAAGTTCACCAAGGAGGGCAACGTCATCGTGCGGGCCGGCGTGGACGGGCGGAACCTGCGCTTCGAGGTCGAAGACACCGGCATCGGCATCCATCCGGCCGACTGCGCCCGCCTCTTCGAACCGTTCGAGCAGGCCGACGCGTCGACCACCCGCATCTACGGTGGCTCGGGCCTGGGCCTGGCCATCTGCACCCAGCTCCTCGACCTCATGGGTGGCGAGATCGGCGTGACCAGCCAGCTGGGCCGGGGGAGCGTCTTCTGGTTCACCATCCCGGCCGAGACGGCGGCCACCCAGCCCGCCGCCGAGCGGATCCCGCCCGTCGCCGGCCTGCGTGCCCTCGTCGTGAGTGGGCACTTCGGGCAGCGGGAGGCGGTGGTCGGTATGTTGCGGGCGGCCGAGGTGGACGCGGCCGGCGTCGCCGACGGCGTGGCCGCGCTGGGGAAGCTTCGTGACGAGGGGCCCTTCGACGTGGTGGTGGCGGACGCGGACGCCGGCTCCATGAGCCAGCCTGCGCTGCTGTCCGCCATCCGGCGGGATGCGTCGCTCAGCGCCGTCCGGGCGGTGGCGCTCACGCCTCCGGGGCGGACGGCCGACACCGGGGCGTACCTCTTCGACGGCTGGGTGACCAAGCCGCCCCGGCGGACCACGCTGCTCGAGGCCCTGATCGCCGGCGCCGGCGATCACAAACCCGGCGGTGTGCTGCACGCCCCGGCGGCGCCGGCGGCTCCCGGCGCCGGCCGCAGGGTCCTCATCGTCGAGGACAACGAAGTGAACCAGCGGGTGGCCTCCGGCCTTGTCGAGCGGCTCGGCTACGTGGCCACCGTCGTTGGTGACGGGATCGCCGCCCTGGACGCGCTGGACCGCCATCCCTACGACGTCGTGCTCATGGACTGCCAGATGCCCCGGATGGACGGCTACGAGGCGACCGTGGAAATCCGCCGCCGGGAGGGCGACCACCGCACGCCGATCATCGCCATGACCGCCTCGGCCATGGCCTCCGAGCGCGACCGGTGCCTGGCCGTCGGCATGGACGACCACCTGCCCAAGCCCGTGCGTCGCGACGCGCTGGAAGCGGCCCTCACCCGTTGGGTCCGCCCTGCGGGCCAGGGCCCGGGCGCAGCCGCCTGACCGGCATCGATAACGCTCGAGGCTGGTGACCTGCAGAAGGTCCATTCGCATCTGGCCAGACCGAATCACCCCTACCAAGATGCCGAATGAGGGGCTAGAATTCGGACAGAAGGGACAAGGCGCCCCGCGTTCGACGCGGGCGGCTGGGGTGATGCCCGTGTACGGCGAACTGAATGGTCACAGCACCCCCGGAGGGGCGCGTTGGTGACGACCGAGGAAGCTGGCCCACCGGGGAGGCGGTCCTGGCCGCTGAGGACCTATGTCCTGGGGCTCGTGGTCGTCTTCGTCGTCGCCGCCGCCGCCAGCGTGGTGTACCAGCGGAGCGCGGCCCGCAGCGATGCCCGTCGCAGCGCGATCGCCGACGCCCAGTTCGCGGCCCGCGTTGCCGCCCGCGATGTGGCGGCCGCCGTCGACGTCGTCCGTTCCCACATCGCCGTACTCGCCGGCAACCCTGGGTTGGTGAACGTCCTCGACAAGCCCGCCGACTGCGTGCTGAGCTTCGCCGGCAGCGGCCCCTTCGCGACCGGCCACCTCGACGTCGTCGTGGCGGACGGGACTGTGGCCTGCTCCTCGTTGGAAGGGCAGGGGGCCTACGCCGGCGCGCCGTGGCTTCCGGGAGCGCTCTCGGCTCCCGCCCTGAGCGCACCGGTGCTGGATCCGAGGACCGGCAAGCAGGTGGTCGTGGTCTCGGCACCGATCGCCGGCCGGGCCGCAGCCGTGGCCATGCTCGACCTCGAGGCGGTCGGCCCCGCGCTGGCCGCCGGCCTCGGCGGGCGCCACCGGTTGAGCTTCCTGGTCACCACTGCGGGCGCCGACACGGTGCTTGCCCGCTCGATCGACCCCGGCCGCTGGGTCGGTGCCCCGGTCACCGATACGCGGTTCGCCACGCCCGCCGGTGACCGCGACCGGCTCGACCTGGATGGCACGCCCCGCCTCTATGGCGAAAGCACCGTGGAAGGCCTGGAGTGGAAGGTGTTTGCCGGCGCCAGCCGCTCGCACGCCTTGGCCGACGCCGAGCGGCTGAGCAACCGTCAGATGCTCCTCACCCTCCTCGGCGTGGGGGTCTTCCTGGCCGTGGCCCTGGTGTTCTACCGGCGCATCGCCCGCCCCATCGGCCAGCTCAGCGCCGGCGTACGGGCGGCCACAGGGGTGCCGAAGGCGGCGCCGATCGAGGTGATTGGGCCGGCCGAGGTCACCAGGCTCGTCCAGGATTTCAACCGGCTCCTGCAGGCTGACGCCGAGCGGAGCTCCCTCCAGGAGCGCCTCCACCAGGCCCAGCGGCTGGAGAGTGTGGGCCAGCTGGCCGGCGGCGTGGCCCACGACTTCAACAACCTGCTGGCGATCATCCTCAACTACGCCGCCTTCGCGGCCTCGAGGAGCGACGACGAGCAAGCAAAGGCCGACATCGAGCAGGTGATCGAGGCCGGCCACCGCGCCGCCGATCTCACCAAGCAGCTCTTGATCTTCGCCCGGCGAGAGGCGGTGCAGCGCCGGCCCGTCGTCCTCGTCGACGTGGTCGACAGCATCGCGACCATGCTCTCCCGAAGCCTGGGTGAGCACATCAACATCGTGGTCCGGTCCCGAGGCGACGCGCCTGTGTTCCTTGCCGATCCCGGTCAGGTGGAGCAGGTCCTCGTGAACCTGGCGGTGAACGCCCGCGACGCCATGCCGAGCGGCGGGACGCTGATGATCGAGACCGGCGCGGTGGAGGTCGACGAGCAGTACGCCGCGTCACACCCGGGGCTGTCGCCGGGCCGTTACGCCATCCTCACCGTGAGCGACACCGGCGAAGGCATCGCCCCCGACGTCGCCGCGCACGTCTTCGAGCCGTTCTTCACCACAAAGCGGCCTGGACAGGGGACGGGACTGGGGTTGTCGACGGTCTACGGGATCGCCACCGAGGCGGGGGGGACGGTCACCGTGTACTCCGAGCCGGGCATAGGCACCACCTTCCGGGTGTACTTCCCGGCGGTCGACCAGCCGGCGGCCGAGCCTGCAAACGACGCCAAGCCGGCGGCGGCCGCTCGAGGCAATGGGGAGACGGTCCTGGTGGTGGAGGACCACCCGGCGATGCTGAAGCTGATCTGCCGCATCCTCGACGCCAACGGCTACTGCACCCGGGCCGCCGCCGGGCCCGAGGCGGCTCTCCGGCTGGCGGCGGAGGACGACTTCGATCTCCTCCTGACCGACCTCCTCATGCCGGACATGTCGGGGCCAGAGCTGGCGGAGCGGATCGACGCCGTGCGCCCAGGGAGGCCGGTGCTGTTCATGTCCGGCTACGGCGAGGAGTTGCTCGGCTCGCAGCGGATGATCCCCGATGGGGTGCCGTTCCTTCAGAAGCCGTTCACCGAGCAGACCCTCCTGGCCAAGATGGAGGCCATGGGCGTCGCCCGCTCGACGCCGTCCAACGGGAACATCGAGCCACTGGGGTGATGAGCCGAGGCTGACGCGCTACTTGTGGCGCCGATCCGGAGAGCCGGCGGTGCGACATCGGCCAGATCACCCTGGCCGCAGGGATGATCGACGACACCATCGGCTGGATCCTCCTGTCGGTGGTGGCCGGCCTGGCCGCCAGCGGCACGTTCAGCCTGATCAGCGTCGGTCAGTCGTTCCTCTCGGTCGTGCTCGTCCTCGTCGCGGTCTTCCTTGGCCGGCGGTTGGTGAGCCTGGTCCTGCGGACACTCGACACCCATGTCGGCGGGGGTCGAAGGCCATCCTGGTCGAAGCACAGAAGGGCACAGTCGCAGGCCGAGGTCGACCTCGTGCACGTGGTCAGTCGCCCGCAGCACGAGCTGCGGATGGGTGGGGACGAGGCGGTCCAGCACGCGGTCAAGATCGGCGAGGACATACTGGCCAAGACCGGGGCCCTGGGCGAGGCCAGCGGCCGTCTCCGTCCGCACCGATGTCCTCGTCGCCGACCACCCCGAGCAGGCCATCGTCGACCGGGCGACAGAGGCGGGCGCCGACCTTTTGGTGATGGCCAGTGCCCGCAAGCCCACCACCCACCGGGCGTTCTTCGGTCACCGCATCGACTACGTGATCAGCCACGCCAAGTGCCCGGTGGCGGTCGTCGCCGCGTCGTCCACCAACGGGACGAAGAAGTAGCCCTCAGGCCGGCGCTTCTGTCAGCGGTATTTCTCTTGCAGCTCCTCGGTAAGACCCTCCACGGTCTCGTTGCCGGCGAAGTCGTCGGTGCCCTCGGTCTGGCCGGGCGGGGCGGCGGCGGCCTCGACGTAGTCGCCGGAGGGAGACTCGACCGCGCCCTCGCGCAGCGTCACCTCGGCGCCGCAGTGGGGGCAGGTGACGAGGCCGCTGACGAGGTCGCTGGCGTGCTGCCCCATCGCGCTGGGCAGATCCTTCCCGCAGCTCGGACAGATGTACTCGGCCATGGGCAACACCTCCACAGGGGTGGGTACCCGCTCTCGAACGGCGGAAAACGGCCGTACCATGGCCCTGTGGGTCGCCCCAGCTCCCCCGCCGAGCTCGGCGCCGCCCTGGAGGAGCAGGCGTACCTGGCCGACCGGGGGCTGGCGACGGCCATGTTCCTGGCCCTCTCGCTGCAGCGCCCGCTGTTGCTCGAGGGCGAGGCCGGCGTGGGCAAGACCGAGGCGGCCAAGGCCCTGGCCGCGGTGTTCGGCGTCGAGCTCATTCGCCTCCAGTGCTACGAGGGCATTGACGCCGGCCAGGCACTCTACGAGTGGGACTACGCCCGCCAGCTCCTGCACATCCGGGCCCTGTCGGAGCGGGCGGCGGCCGACGACCGGGCGGTGGAGGAGCTGTTCGGCCCCCGCTTCCTGGTCGAGCGCCCGCTGCTCAAGGCCCTCCGGGCCGGCGATCGGGCCGTCCTGCTCATCGACGAGATCGACCGGGCCGACGACGAGTTCGAGGCTTTCCTGCTGGAGGTCCTCTCCGACTTCCAGGTCACCGTCCCCGAGATCGGCACCATCAAGGCCGACGTGCCGCCCGCTGTCATCGTCACGTCGAACCGGACCCGGGAGCTCCACGACGCCCTCAAGCGCCGGTGCCTCTACCACTGGATCGACTACCCGTCGCCCGAGCGCGAGGTCGAGATCGTGCGGGTCCGGGCCCCCGGCGTGGCGCCCGAACTGGCGGCCAAGGTGAGCGGCGCCGTCGCCCGCCTGCGCACCCTCGACATGGCCAAGCCGCCCGGCGTGGCCGAGACGATCGACTGGGCCCACGCCCTCGCCCTCCTCGGCGCCACCACGCTGGACCGGGAGACCGCCGGCGACACCCTCGGCGCCATCGTCAAGGACCACGACGACCTGCACCTGGTGCGGGAGCGGCTGGCGGAGGTGGTCGCCGACGCCTGAGCTGGACGTCCTGCCCGCGCTGGTCGGCCTCGGCGTGGAACTGCGCGCCGAAGGGGTGGCGGTCGGGACCGGCCAGCTGGTCGCCTTCTCCCAGGCGGTGGCCGCCCTCGACCCCTCCGACAGCGACGACGTCTACTGGGCGGCCCGGGCGTGCCTGGTGTCGCGCCACGAGGACATGGTCGCCTTCGACCGGGCCTTCCGCCGCTGGGCCGGCCATGCCAGCGGCATCGCCATGAAGGTCAGCGGCCAGCTCCCCCGCCTGCCGGCGACCTCGCCGCTCGACGGCCTGGGCGCAACCCGCCGGCGCCTCGAAGCCACCGCCGAGGCCGACCGGGGCCGCGTGGCCTCCAGCGCGGATGTGCTCCGCCACAAGCGCTTCGCCGACTGCACGCCGGCCGAGCTGGCCGCCCTCGCCGCCCTCATGGCCCAGCTGCGGCTGCGGGTGCCCGACCGGCGGGTCCGCCGCACCGCGCCCTCGGCGAAGGGCCGCTATCCCGACCTGCGGCGGACCATCCGCCGGGCCATGCGCAGCCATGGCGAGCTGATGGACCAGTCGTGGCGGGCACGGCGGGTCAAGCCCCGGCGCCTGGTGCTGCTGCTCGACGTCTCCGGGTCGATGGCCGGCTACTCCCGCGCCCTGCTCCAGTTCGCCCACACCGCGGCCCGCCACGGCGCCGTGCCCACCGAGGTGTTCTGCTTCGGCACCCGCCTGACCCGGGTCACCGTCGCCCTCCGCCACCGCCAGCCCGACCAGGCCCTGGCCCGGGCGGCCGAGACGGTGGTCGACTGGGAGGGCGGCACGCGCATCGGCGACTCCATCCGGACCTTCGTGCGGGAGTGGGGCCGGCGGGGCATGGCCCGAGGGGCGGTGGTGGTGATCTGTTCCGACGGCCTGGAGCGGGGCGACCCTGCCGCGCTGGCTGCCGAGATGGCGAAGCTGGCCCGCCTGGCTCATCGCATCGTGTGGGTCAACCCGCTGAAGGGCGACCCCCGGTACCAACCCCTGGCGAGGGGCATGGCCGCCGCCCTCCCCTTCGTCGACGCTTTCCTTTCCGGCCACGATCTGGCCAGTCTCGAGGGACTCGCCGCCCTCTTGCCGGAGCTTGTCTGACCCTGGGCCCGAGCGGCCCTGCGGAGCGGGACGGAGGCTCATTGATTGCGGAATGAAGCTATGTTGACGACAGGTCTGCTCAAGGAGGTGGCGATGTTCCCGTCACAGTTCGAGTACCACGCTCCGGCGTCCCTCGACGAAGCCTTGGCCCTGCTGGCCGAGCACGCGGACGAGGCCAAGGTGCTCGCCGGCGGCCAGAGCCTGATACCCCTCATGAAGCTGCGCTTCGCCGCGCCGCCGATCATCGTCGACATCAACCGCATCCCCGGCCTCGACGGCATCACCGAGGAAGGCGACACGCTGCGAGTGGGAGCGCTCGTGCGCAACCGGGCCTTGGAACGCTCCGAGCTGGTGTCGGCCCGCTACCCGACCATGGCCGCCGCCGCCCCGATGATCTCCGACCCCGTGGTGCGCAACCAGGGCACGTTCGTCGGCTCGCTGTGCCACGCCGACCCTCAGGGTGACTGGGGATCGGTGATGCTGGCCCTCGACGGCTCGGTGGTGGCCCGCAGCCAGGCCGGCGGGGAACGGGTGATCCCCATCGCCGAGTTCATCGACGGGCCGTTCACCTGCACGCTGCGGCCCGACGAGCTGGCGGTGGAGGCCCGGGTGCCCGACCCAGGGGACGACTTCGCCGGCACCTATCTGAAACTGGAACGCAGGGTCGGCGACTTCGCCACCGTGGGCGTGGCCGTGTTCCTGGCCATGAGCGGTGGCACGGTGACCAAGGCTGGGATCGGGCTCACCGGCGTGGGCGCCACCAACATCAAGGCCACCGCCGCCGAGCAGGCCCTCGTCGGCAACACCGTCTCCGACTCGCTCATCGAGGAAGCGGCCCGGCTGGCCGCCGATGCCTCCGACCCCCGCACCGACGTGCGGGGCACGGCCGACTACAAGCGTGACGTCGTGCGGGTGTACGTCGCCCGAGGCCTCCGGGCCGCCGCCGGCACCCCCGTCGCATAAGGAGCGCGCATGAACATCACCGTCACTGTCAACGGCGCGGCGCGGACCTCCGACGTCGAGCCCCGGATGCTCCTCGTCCATTACCTGCGGGAGGTGCTCGGGCTACGCGGCGCCCACGTCGGGTGCGACACGACGAGTTGCGGCGTGTGCACCGTCGTCGTCGACGGGCTGCCCGTGAAGTCCTGCACCATGTTCGCGGTGCAGGTCGACGGGCGCAGCGTCACCACCGTCGAGGGCATGGCGAGCAACGGCCAGCTCCACCCGGTGCAGGCCGCCTTCCACGAGGAGCACGGCCTGCAGTGCGGGTTCTGCACGCCGGGGATGATGCTGGTGGCCGCCGCCTTCCTGGAGGAGAACCCGGCGCCCACCGAGGAGGAGATCCGCTGGGCGATCTCCGGGAACCTGTGCCGGTGCACCGGCTACCAGAACATCGTCAAGGCCGTGGAGACCGCGGCCCGCAACATGGCGAGCACGGAGGTGTCGCAGTGACCACCATGGAGACCGCCCCCAGCGCCGAACACCCAGGCTGGATGGGCAAGAGCGTCAAGCGCATCGAGGACGCCCGTTTCATCGCCGGCCGCGGCAACTACGTGGAGGACGTCGTCCTCCCCAACATGCTGCACATGGCGATTCTCCGGAGCCCCTACGCCCACGCCAAGATCAACTCGATCGACTCTTCCGCAGCCACCGCCCTGCCCGGCGTGGTGGCCGTCGTGACCGGCGAGCTCCTGGCCCAGCACAAGCTGGCGTGGATGCCGACGCTGTCGGGCGACACCCAGGCCGTGCTGGCCACCGACAAGGTGCGCTTCCAGGGCCAGGAGGTGGCGTGTGTCATCGCCGAGGACCGCTATGTGGCCCACGACGCCCTCGAGTTGATCGAGGTCGACTACGAGCCGCTGCCAGCGGTGGTTACCCCCCAGCAGGCCCTGGAGGAGGGCGCCCCGCTCATCCGGGACGACAAGGAGGGCCAGGTCGACAACCGGGTGTACCACTGGGAGGCCGGCGACGCCGCCGCCACCGAGGCAGCCTTCGCCCAGGCCGATCGGGTGGTCAGCCTCGACACCTTCTACCCCCGCTCCCACCCGTCGCCCCTGGAGTGCTGCGGGTGCATCGCCGACGTCAACCCGGCCAGCGGCAAGGCCACCATCTGGATGACCTCGCAGGCGCCGCACGCCATCCGCACCGTGTTCGCCCTGGTCGCCGGCCTGCCCGAGCAGAACATCCAGATCATCTCGCCCGACATCGGCGGCGGCTTCGGCAACAAGGTGCCGGTGTACCCGGGCTACGTGGTGGCCACCGCGGCGTCGTTGCTCATCGGCCGGCCGGTGAAGTGGATCGAGGACCGCACCGGCAACCTGATCTCCACCGGCTTCGCCCGTGACTTCCACATGACCGGCGAGCTGGCCCTCAACAACGAGGGCAAGATGCTCGGCCTCCGGGTGAAGATGCTCTCCGACCAGGGCTACGCCTACGCCGACGCCCAGCCGTCGAAGTTCAAGGCCGGGCTGTTCCACATGGTCACCGGGTCGTATGACCTGCCGGCAGCCCACGTCATCACCGACGGGGCGTACACGAACAAGGCGCCCGGAGGCGTGGCCTACCGGTGCTCGTTCCGGATCACCGAGGCCTCGTACCTGATCGAGCGGCTGGTCGACGTGGCCGCGGTCGAGATCGGCATGGACCCCGCCGAGCTCCGGCGCATGAACTTCGTGCAGCCCGACCAGTTCCCGTACCGGTCGGCCACCGGCTTCGTCTACGACTCAGGCGACTACGCGCCGGCGCTCGACCTGGCCTTGGAGCAGGCCGGCTACACCGAGCTGCGGGCCGAGCAGGCCGCCCGTCGTGCCTCGGGTGCCACCAAGCAGCTCGGCATCGGCATCGCGTCGATGACCGAAGCCCTCGGCGCCGGCCCCAGCCGCGACTACGACATCCTCGGCATCAAGATGTTCGACTCGGCCGAGCTGCGGGTCCACCCCACCGGAAAGGCCATCCTCAAGCTCGGCGTCCGCCACCAGGGCCAGGGCCACGAGACGACGTTCGCCCAGATCGTCGCCCACGAGCTCGGCATCCCGCCCACCGACATCCTCGTCCAGGAGGGCGACACCGACAACACGCCCTACGGCCTGGGCACCTACGCCTCCCGGTCCACGCCGACCGCCGGCGCCGCCGCCGCCCTCGTCGCCCGCACCCTGCGGGAGAAGGCCCGCAAGATCGCCGCCTACCTGCTGGAGGTGGCCGAGGAGGACCTGGAGTGGGAGGGCGACCGCTTCTCGGTCAAGGGCGCCCCGGAGAAGGTCAAGACCATCCAGGAGATCGCCTTCGCCGCCTACACCAACCACCCCCAGGGCATGGACGCCGGCCTCGAGGGGGTCAAGTACTACGACCCGCCCAACCTCACCTTCCCGTTCGCCACCTACCTGGTCGTGGCCGAGGTCGACGTCGAGACAGGCGAGTGGAAGCCCATCAAGCTGGTGGCGGTCGACGACTGCGGCGTGCGCATCAACCCCATGATCGTCGAGGGCCAGATCATGGGCGGCCTGACCGAGGGCTACGCCATGGCCGCCATGCAGCAGATCACCTTCGACGAGGACGGCAACTGCATCGGGTCCAACTTCATGGACTACCTGATCCCCACCGCCTGGGAGACGCCGCACTTCGACCTCTACGACACGTGCACGCCGTCGCCCCACCACCCGCTCGGCGCCAAGGGCGTGGGGGAGTCGGCCACCGTCGGCTCGCCGGCGGCGTTCGTGAACGCGGTGGTCGACGCGGTGGCGCACCTCGGCGTGCGCAACATCGACATGCCGGTGCTGTCGTCGCGGGTGTGGGAGGCGATCCACCACGCTCAAGGCTGACCTCGCCGCCGAGGAGGCCGTGCTGGCCGGGCGGCGGGAGCCGTACGCCCGGGTGACGGTGGTGTGGGCGCGCAGCCCGGTGTCGGCCCGGGCCGGCGACGCCGCCCTCGTCACCGCTGACGGGCGGCTGCGGGGGTGGGTCGGCGGCTCGTGCGCCGAGCCCATCGTGGTCGCCCAGGCGCTGGACGCCCTGGCCGACGCGACGCCTCGGCTGGTGCACCTGGCCCCGCCCGGTGAGCTGCCCCCCGAGCGGGAGGGTTTGGTGGTGGCGCCGGTGACGTGTGCCAGCGAAGGCTCGCTGGAGGTCTTCGTCGACCCGCGGCTGCCGGCGCCGCATCTCGTGGCCGTGGGCCGGTCGCCGCTGGTGGAGGCGCTGGCGACGATGGCCGGCGCCGTCGGCTTCGACGTGACCGTCTACGAGCGGGAGGACGGCCAGGGCCTGAGCGGCCCAGGGAGCGGGGTGACGGTGGATCTGGCCAAGGCCGGCGCCGGCCCCGACTCCTTCGTGGTCGTCGCCACCATGGGCCGCTACGACGAGGACGCGGTGGACGCCGCCCTGGCGAGCGGCGCCCGGTACGTGGCCCTGGTCGCCTCCGAGCGCCGGGCCAAGACGGTGCTGGCCGGCGTGGCCGAGGCAGACCGGGCGCGGGTGCACGCCCCCGCCGGCCTCGACCTCGGCGACCTCCCCCACATCGAGATCGCGGTGGCGATCCTGGCCCAGATCGTGGCCGAAAAAGCGACGGCGGCGGCGGTCGTGGCCGCGCCCCGTGTGGAGCCAAAGACGGCCATCGACCCGGTGTGCGGGATGACCGTCGAGATCGCCACCGCCGCCGACCGCTTCGAGCACGAGGGCGTCACGTACTGGTTCTGCGCCAGCGGCTGCCGCCGGCGCTTCGAGCGCGACCCCGCCGCGTTCCTGTCGTGAGCGAGCTGGAGGACGTCCTCTCGGCGCTGGAGACGGCCGGCGACGACGTCGCCCTGGCCACGATCGTCGCCGTCCGGGGATCGACCTACCGCCGGGAGGGCGCCCGGCTCGTCGTGCCCGCCGAAGGGCCGACCGTGGGCAACATCTCGGGGGGCTGCCTGGAGGGCGACGTCGCCGACACCGCCCGCGAGGTGATGGCGTCGGGGCAGCCGCAGGTGCGCAAGTTCGACCTGACCGCCGACGACGAAGCCGTCTGGGGCTGGGGCCTGGGCTGCAACGGCGCCATCGACGTGCTGGTCGAGCCGGCGACCAACGCCCGCCCGTTCGTGGCCGCCCTGCGCACGGCGGCGCGGAAGCAGCGGGCCGTCGCTCTGGTCACCGTGGTCGAGGGCGAGACCATCGGCGCCCGCCTCATCGTGCATCCGAACGGCAAGACCGAGGGCGACCTCGGCGAGGCGGCCCGCACCGCCGGCCTGGCGGCCCTCGCCGCCGGCCGCAGCCGCACGGCCGTCCTCGATGACGGCGTCCACGCCTTCGTCGAGGTGCTGGAGCCGCCCCTGCGCCTGGTCGTCTGCGGCGCCGGCCACGACGCCATCCCACTCGTCGAGTTCGGCGCCCGCCTCGGCTGGCAGGTCGACGTGGTCGACGACCGCCGGGCCATGCTCAAGGCCAAGCGCTTCCCCCAAGCCACCCGGCTCGTCCACTCCCAGCCCGGGGTGGCCGCCGACTCGGTGAGCGCCGACGAGCGGACGTGCGCCGTCATCATGAGCCACAACTTCCTGCGCGACGCCGCCTACCTCCGCTCGTTCCTGGGCCGCCCGATCCCGTACCTCGGCGTGCTGGGCCCGTCCACCCGCCTGCAGCGGCTGCTCGACACCCTCGCCGGCGAAGGCGTCACGCAGGCGCCCGAGGATTTGGACCACGTCCACGGTCCCGCCGGCCTCGACGTGGGTGCCGAGGGACCGGAGGAGATCGCCTGGGCCATCGTGGCCGAGATCCTCGCCGTGCGACGGAAGGCCGGCGCCGGCTTCCTGCGCGACCGGGGCGGGCCCATCCATTCGCGAGCCACAGTGTCGCCCCTGCCGGCGCCGCCGGCGATGGAGACCGTGGGGTAGGAGGACGAGATGCGCATCGACAACAGCTTCACCGTGGGCCTGCCCGCCGAGGACGCCTGGAAGGTCCTGCTCGACGTGGAGCGGATCGCCCCATGCATGCCCGGCGCCCAGTTGCAGGAGGTCGCCGGCGAGGAGTACCGCGGCGTGGTCAAGGTCAAGCTCGGCGCCATCACCGCCCAGTACAAGGGCGCGGTGCGCTTCGCCGAGGTCGACGAGCCCGGCCGGCGCATCGTCCTGCGAGCCGAGGGGCGGGAGACCCGGGGCCAGGGCAACGCCTCGGCGACGGTGACGGCCACTCTGCGCCCGGCCGGCGAGGGCCGTACCGAGGTGGCCATCGAGACCGACCTCACCATCAGCGGCAAGATCGCCCAGTTCGGCCGGGGCGTGATGGCCGACGTGTCGTCCAAGCTGCTGAACGACTTCGCCACCTGCCTGGAGAGCACCATCCTCTCCGGTGAGGCGCCGGCGCCGGCCGCCGCCCCCGGCGCTACGGTGACGACCGCGGAGATCGTGGCCGACGAGGTGGCTGACGTCGCCGTCTCCGACCCGGAGCGAGCGGCGCAGTTCGTGGAGGCGGTGGCGCCGAAGGTGCGCACCATCGACTCCAAGCCGGCCGAGCCCGTCGACCTGCTGGCCGTGGCCGGCGGCTCGGTGGCCGAGCGGGCCGTTCCCGCCGCCATCGTCGGCCTGTTCCTGCTCCAGGTCCTGCCGAAGGGGCGTATGAAGCGGCTCGGTCTCGCCGTGCTGGGTTCGGCGCTGGTCGCCGGCATGGTCGCCGGCAAGCAGCAGCAGAAGCGCTGAGTGTGCCGAGGGTCTGTGGCGTCGTCCTCGGCGCCGGCTCCTCCCGGCGCCTGGGCCGGCCCAAGCAGACCCTGCCCCTGGGCGACACCACCCTGCTGGGCTGGGTGGTGCGCGACGTGGAGGCGTCGTCGCTCGACCAGGTGATCGTGGTGGTCGGCGGCTCCGAAGACGAGGCCCGGGCCGGCCTGCGCCTCGGCCGCGCCGAGGTGGTGTCCAACGCCGCCTACGCCAGCGGCTGCGCGTCGTCGCTGCTGGCCGGCATGGACACCGCCGGCGACTGCGACGCTCTCATGCTCCTCCTCGGCGACATGCCGGGCGTGGACGCCGGGGTGATCGACGCCGTACGTGCCGACTGGGAGCGGGAGCGGCCGTGGGCGTCGGTGACCGACTATCAGGGCCGCCCCGGCCACCCCTTCGTGTTCTCCGCCGCCGCCTTCCCGGTGCTGCGTGGCCTGCACGGCGACAAGGCGGTCTGGAAGATCCTCGACGCCCAACCGGAGCGGGTCCGGCGGGTTGGCGTCGACAAGCCGCTGCCGGCCGACGTCGACACCTGGGACGACTACCGGGAGGTGTGCCGCACCTTCGGCTTCACGCCGGCCGAACCCGCCGGCCGGTGACCCGCCGGGGGACGAGGCGCATCCAGTGGTCCCGCGGTCCGGGCGCCCACGGCGTGACGCCGGCGGCGCCGGCCTCACCCTCGTCGATCTCCTCCAGGCGGCCGGCGACGAGCACGCTCCATCCCGCCTGCATGGCCTCGTCGAACTCGTCGACCTCGAAGCACGCCGGCGACCTCGGGCCCATATCGAGCTTCGAACCCGGTGCCGACCGGAACACGATCGTCTCGTCGAGCACCACGTAGTTCACGGGAAGGATCAGCGGCTCGCCGCCGGCGACGATGCCGAGGCGGCCGACCTGCCGGCCCCGCACCAACCGCAGGCACTCGTCGCGGTCGATGACCTCGATGCCGGTGCGGTCGACGGCTCTCATCGCGCCATCGTCACACCCGCCGGCGCCTCCCGGTAGGGCCGAACGTCATAGCGGGCCCGGAGCGACCAGGGCGCTCGGCGCGCCGGCGTCGAGCCCGAGGTGGCGCCGGGCGGCAACAGCTTCTCGGCCGCGAAGCGATCGGAGCGGGCCTTGGTCTCCCAGGTGGCGCTGATGGACAGGCGGTGTTGTCGCCGACCAGGTCGCCGACCTGCGGAAGGAGGACGCTTCGTCGCCCGTGCCGAGGGCCCGCGCCGGGACCCCTTGACCTATTGCGATTCTGCTCCTAGCTTGCGGCGATGCGGGTCGTGTTCCTGGGCAAAGGTGGTTCGGGCAAGTCGACCCTCGCCGGCCTGCTGTGCGCCGAGCTGGCCGGCCGAGGCGAGCGAGTCACGGCCATCGACGCCGACACCGTCCCCGGCCTCGACCAGGTACTGGGCATGGAGTCGACCGACGACTGGTCTCTGGCCGGCGCCGCCGTGCGTGACCACGGCGGCTGGAAGCTCGACGGCACGCCGGCGGAGATCGTCGACCGCTGCTCCCGGGAGGCGCCGGGCGGCGTGCGGTTCCTCCAGATGGGCAACGTCGACTCCCGCCTGAAGGAGCACGAGATGCGGCGGGAGCAGCACGTCGACCGGTGGTCGGGCACGGTCGCGTTCAACACCGTGTCCCGGGTCTATGACGAGGCGGGCGGCTGGACGATTGTCGACCTCCAGGGCGGCACCCTCCAGGTGGCCGGCGGCATGGTGGGCACGAACGGCATCGCCGTCCTCGTGGTCGAGCCCTTCGCCAAGTCGGTGCTGACCGCCCGCCGGTTCGTGGGCATGGGCCGCTGGCCCAAGGACGTCCGGTTGGTGGGCGTGGCCAACAAGGTGTCGTCGCCCGACGACGAGGCCTACGTCGAGGCCGCGCTGGCGGAGCTCGGTGTCCCTCTTTGGGTGGCGGTGCCCAAGGACCCGGTTGTCGTGCGGGCCGAGCGCGAGCGCCGGCCCATCGTGAGCGTCGACGGTGACGCTGGCGCCAAGCAGGCCATAGCCCGGCTGGCCGACCTCCTCACCGAGGCCGCGCTGGCCACGTCGAAGAACTAGGAGGAGCGCTTTGACCAAGATCGCAGTCGCCGGCAAGGGCGGTTCCGGCAAGACAACCGTGGCCGGGGTGCTGGCCCGTCTCATCGCCGAGAACGGGAGCGATGTCCTCACCGTCGACGCCGACGAGAACCCCAACCTCGGCATCTCCCTCGGCCTCGGCGTCGAGCGGACCTACGAGCTGGTCTCGGCCCGGGAGGCGATGCTCCCGGACGGTCCCGCCATCGTCGACCCGATGGAGGAGATCGTCGACCGCTTCGCGGCCGAGGCCGGTGAGCGCCTCCGCATCGTGCAGGTGAAGAAGTTCGAGGAGTTCCGCCCCGGCTGAGGCGGTCTCTCCGCCGGGCAGTTGCTCGCGCAGTTGGAGGACAAGCCGGAGCGCGTCGTGCTCGTCGACCTCGGTGGCGGCGTCATGACCGTGGCCCGGGGCGACAAGAGCGAGATCGACGCCCTCGTCGTAGTGGTCGAGCCCTACCCCCGCTCGGCGGAGGTTGGCCGGCGCCTGCTGCAGATGGCCGAGGACAAGGGGATCACCCGGCGGATCGTCGTCGCCAACAAGGTGGCCGGCGACGAGGACCTGGCCCTGATCCGCGAGCTCCTCGGCGTCGAGCCGGACCTCGTCGTCCCCGACGACACCGCCGTGCGGGCAGCCGACCGCGAGGGTGCGTCGCCGGTCGACCACGACCCGCACTCGCCGGCGCTCGGCGTGCTCCGGCATCTCGCCTCGTCGTTGGTCTAGTTTCGGAGTCACACGCGCGGCGGTGAACATGGGGGAGCGCATGAACAGGTCATTCCGCAAGGGCCGTTCGCGGCTCGGCGTCGGGCTGCTGGCCATGGCGTTGGTCGCCGGCGCCTGCAGCAGCGGCGACGACGAGCCGACCACCGCCGGCGGGGGCGCCCAGGCCGACCAGGGCCCGACCGGTCGCCAGGAGCTGCGGGTGGGCGTCGCCGCCGATCCCTGGATCGACTCGTCCGAGGGCGACAAGAAGCGCAAGCCCAACTACCCGCTCAACGCCGACGTGTGCGACACCCTCGTGCAGCTGGCGCCCGACTTCTCAGTGGTGCCCATGGCCACTCAGGCGAGGTACGTGGGCGACAACAAGTTCCAGTTCACCCTGGTGCCGGGCGTGAAGTTCGCCGACGGCACGCCGGTCACCGCCACGGACCTGAAGTACTCGATCGACTACACGACCCAGCCGCCGGCCATCGGCTCCGGCTTCATCGGCCGTGACTCGGCCAAGATCATCGACGACAAGACGGTCGAGGTCACGCCCACGGTCCAGAACCTGCGGCTGATGGAGCAGATCAACCACCCGTCGCTGGTGGTGCTCAAGCCCGGCAGCGACCCCCTCAACAACCTCATGGGCAGCGTCTGCACCGGCCCGTTCAAGGTGGAGCGCTACACGCCCCAGCAGGAGCTGGTGGTCGTCAAGAGCGCCAACTATTGGGGCCAGCCGGCCATGCTCGACCGCATCACGTTCAAGTTCTACCCGGACGAGACCACCCGGGCGCTGGCCTTGCAGAACAACGAAGTGGACATGATCCAGGACGTGCCGCTGAGCATCCTGAAGAGCGTCCAGAGCCAGCCGGGCGTGAAGATCGAGCGGGCCCCGGTGGGCTACACGACGATGTTCTACATCGCCCGGCGCATGTCGAACGGCACCGAGCGCGTCCTCAACGACCCGCTGGTGCGCAAGGCCGTCGCCCATTCCATGGACCGCAACGCCTTCGTCAACGGGGTGCTGGCCGGCAACGCCGAGGTGATCCCCCACATCGCCCCGCCGGCGGTGCTCGGCCAGTTCGCCGACCAGGTCAAGGGCATCCCGTTCAACCGGGCCGAGGCGGCCCGGCTCCTCGACCAGGCCGGCTGGACTCGCCAGGGCGACGCCGTGCGCACCAAGGGCGGCCAGCCACTCCGGGTCAAGATCATCTACGACCGCGTCGAACTGACGGTGCCCGAGTTCGTCCAGGCCCAGCTGCGGGCCGTCGGCTTCGACGCCCAGATCGCCCAGCTCGACGCCGGCGCCTACCGCGACGCCACCAGCACCGGCGACTACGACATCGACATCTCGGTCCCCAACCAGAACGACGGCAACCCGGCCTTCCTGCTCGCCCTTCGCTGGTTCCACAAGGCCACCGGTGCCAACGCCAAGATCATCTCGCCCGGCCCGGGTACCAGGTTCGAGTCGATGATCGACGCCATCCTCGTCGAGTCCGACCCGGTGGAGCTGCGGCGCAAGACGGCCGACGCCATGCGGGAGCTGGTCGACGTCGAGGTCGGCGGCGTGACCCTCGCCGGCGGCTATCGGGTGTACGCCTTGAAGGACAAGGTCATGGGCTTCCAGCCCCACCCGTCCAGTACCAACCAGCGGTGGAGGACCGTCTACGTCAGGAACTGACCGGCGATGATGCCCGTCGTCGCCCGGCGGCTGCTGGTCCTGATCCCGACCTGGCTGGGCCTGTCCCTGTTCGCGTTCGCCCTGTCCACCCTCTCGCCAGGCGACCCGGCCGAGTTGATCCTCAACCGAGAACTGAACGAGCCGGCCACGCCTGAGCAGCTGGCGGAGTTCCGCGAGCGCCATGGCCTGGACAACACCTTCGTGGTGCAGTACGCCAACTTCGTCGCCGACTCCTTGCGGGGCAAGTTCGGCGTCTCGTTCCGCAGCGGGAAGTCGGTGCGGGATGAACTCTGGAACCGGATGGGGCCCACGTTGCAGATCGCCCTGCCGGCGTTCGCCACGTCGGTACTGGTGGCCGTGGCGTTCGGGGTGCTCGCCGCCCTCCGCCGGAACTCCCTCGGCGACCATGTGTCCCGGGCGGTGGCGCTCATCTTCGAGTCCATGCCGTCGTTCGCCCTTGCCTACCTGCTCATCATCGTGCTGGCCATCAAGGCCGGCTGGTTCCCCGTCGCCGGCAAGGGCGGTCCGGAGTACATGGTGCTTCCCGTCCTCACCCTCACCCTGGCCACCCTGGCCACCACCATGCGGCTGACCCGGTCGAGCCTGCTGGACGTCCTTGCCGCGCCCTACATCCGTACCGCCCGGGCCATGGGCGTGAGGTCACGACGGGTGGTCCTCACACTGGCCCTGCGCAACGCCCTCATCCCCGTCGTCACCGTGGCCGGGCTGATCCTTGCCGGGTTCGTCACGGGCACCGTCATCGTGGAGACGGTCTTCGCATGGCCGGGGATCGGTCAGTACGTTGTCGACGCGGTGTTCGCCCGTGACTACCCCGTCGTCACCGGCTTCGTGATCTTCACCGGGACGGTGTTCGTGCTGGTCAACCTGGTCGTTGACCTGCTCTACACCCGGCTTGACCCCCGGGTCCGTCTCGGCCACGCCGGAGGGAACGCATGACCGGCCCGGGAGGCCGGTCCGGGAGGCATTCACCGGGGCGCCATCCGCGGATGGCGAGCCAGTGACGGCTGTCGCGACGCACACCGCCTCGGCCGGCGAGGCCCTCGACCGGCCCGACCGGCTGCACCCCCTCCGGCAGTTCGTCTCCGACCGCCTGGCCGCCACCGGCCTGGCCATCGTGGTGTTGCTCAGCCTGGCCGCCCTCTTCGCACCCGTCCTGGCCCCGTACGACCCCACGGTGATCGACCCGCTGCGGGGTCTGGAGGGCTCGAGCCGGGACCACCTTCTCGGCACCGACGAGCTGGGGAGAGACGTCCTCTCGCGGCTGCTCATGGGGGCGCGCTGGTCGCTCGGCATCGCCTTTCTCGCCACCTCGTGCGTGATGACGGTGGGCACGCTGGTCGGGCTCATCGCCGGCTACCTGGGGGGTTGGGTCGACGCCGTGGTGATGCGGGTCGTCGACGCCCTCCTGGCCCTTCCCAACCTGGTGCTGTACCTGGCCATCATCGGCACGCTGGGGCCGGGCATCCGCAACGTGTTCATCGCCCTGGTGGTCATCTCGTGGGCCAGCTACGCCCGCGTCATGCGGGGCCTGGTCCTGTCTGTCCGGGAGCGGGCGTTCGTGCGCGCCTCCCGGTCGCTGGGCGCTGGCAACAGCCGGCTCATGCTGCGCCACATCCTGCCAAACGTGATCTCGCCCATCGTCGTGCTGGCCACCCTGCAGCTCGGTGGGACGATCCTGGCCCTCGCCGCCCTGGGCTTCTTCGGGTTGGGGGCCCAGCCGCCGACGCCGGAGTGGGGGACGATGATCAACCAGGGCCGGCTCTTCCTCCAGACGAATCCGGGGCTGATGGTCTATCCCGGGATTGCCATCAGCCTGGCCGTCCTCGGGTTCAATCTCATGGGCGACGGCCTGCGCGACGTGCTCGACCCCCAGCTGGCCCGTCAGAGCCGTTGACCGGTCTCCTCCTTGGCCGTCCCAGGGAAGTAGCAGGCCACCGGCTGACCGGCCTCTGCTCGTTCGACGAGCGCCGGCACCTCCTCCGCGCAGCGCTGCTCGGCCTTCCAGCACCGGGTGCGGAAGTGGCAGCCCGACGGCGGGTCGGCCGGATCGGGTACCTCGCCCGTCAGGACGATCCGTGACCCCCGGTCGGCCCGGGTGGGATCGGGTACGGGGACGGCGTCGAGGAGGGCCTGGGTGTAGGGGTGCTGCGGGGACCTGAACAGGTCGTCGGTGGGCCCGGCCTCGACGATCCTGCCGAGGTACATCACCGCCACCCGGTCGGCGACCTGGCGGACCACGGAGAGGTCGTGGGAGATGATCAGGTAGGTGAGTCCGAGTTCGGCCCGCAGGTCGGCCAGGAGGTTGAGCACCTGTGCCTGGATGGAGACGTCGAGGGCGGAGACGGGCTCGTCGAGGACCAGCACCTGCGGCTCCAGGGCGAGGGCGCGGGCGATGCCCACCCGCTGGAGTTGGCCGCCGGAGAACTGATGGGGGTAGCGGCCGGCGTGCGAGCGGTCGAGGCCCACCATCTCCAGCAGCTGATGGAGCCGCTTGGTCGAGTCCTTGCGGGAGAAGCCGTGGATCGCCAGTGGCTCGGTGATGCTGGATCCGACAGCCATCTTGGGGTTCAGGGACGCCTGTGGATCCTGGAACACCATCTGGATGCCGCGCCGGATCCGGCGCAGCTCGCGCCCGGAGAGGGCGCTGACGTCCTGACCGTCGAACAGGATACGCCCGGTGGTGGCGTCCTGGAGGCGCACGATGGCGTAGGCCGTGGTCGACTTGCCGCAGCCCGACTCACCGACGAGCCCCACCGTTTCGCCGGCCCGTAGGTCGAGGGAGATCCCGTCGACGGCCTTGACCTTTCCGACGGTGCGGCCCAGGACCTTGCTGCGGATGGGGAAATGCACGGCCAGGCTCTCGAGACGCAAGATCGGGGACTCGGGCACGGGCGCCTCGGCGGTGGCCACGGACGCCGGCGCCGGCGCCGGCGCCGGCGCCACGGCGACCTCGTCGTGGAAGTGGCACGCGGCGCGCCGGCCGGCGCCGGCCACGAGCAGGACGGGGACCTGCTCGGCGCACCGGGGCCGGCCGTTCGAGGTGTCGCAGCGGGGATGGAAGGAGCAGCCCGAGGGCACGGCGTGGAGCTGCGGCGGATGGCCCCGGATCGAGTGGAGGCGAACGGGCGCGTCGATGCGGGGGAGGCTGGCCAGCAGGCCTCGGGAGTAGGGATGCCGCGGGTTGGCGAAGAGGTCCGCAGCCAGCGCCTCCTCGGCCACCCGGCCGGCGTACATGACGACGACCCTGTCGGCCATCTCGGCCACCACACCGAGGTCGTGGGTGATGAGGAGCACGGCGGCGCCGGTGTCGGCCTGGGCGTCCCGCAGCACCCGCAGCACCCGGGCCTGGACGGTGACGTCAAGCGCCGTGGTCGGCTCGTCGGCGATGACCAGCCGGGGACGGTTGGCGATGGCCATGGCGATGACCGCCCGCTGGCACATCCCGCCCGACCACTGGTGGGGGTACTCGTCGAGGCGCCGCGCCGCGTCCGGGATGCCGACCCGCTCGAGGAGCTCGACCGCCCGGCCCCGGCCGGCGTGCTTGGAAACGCCGCCGTCGTGGGCCCGGATGACGTCGCTGATCTGGTCGCCGATGCGGAAGACCGGGTTCAGCGAGGAGACCGGCTCCTGGAAGACCATCGAGATGCCGGCCCCGCGCAGTTCCCGCAGATCTCGAGGCCCGAGTCGTCGAACGTCACGGCCCTCGAAGGCGATCCTTCCCTCGACGGTGGCCTCGGGCGGGATGAGACCGAGGATCGCCAGCGCGGTCATCGTCTTGCCGCAACCGGACTCCCCGACCAGCGCCACGGTCTCGCCCGAGCCGACTGCGAGATCGACGCCGTCGACCGCGTGGAGCGGGCCGTCCGGCGACGTGAACGTGACCCGCAGACCCTCGATCTGCAACACCTGTGCGCTGGCGCCTGTTTCCATGCCGCTGCGGACCCCCTGTGAGAACCTACCCGTCTCGCGCGAGACTGCAGTACGTACCTCCAACGGCGCGGGCCGGCGGCTTTCTCTGTCCCCGCCCGCAATGCGAGAGAAAGGTCGACACGTGGGCAAGTACTTCGGACGTCAGCCGCGTTACTCCCAGGCCGAGGCAGAGGCCCAGGCCAAGCAGGCCGTCGACGCCCTGGTCGCCAAGGGCCGCCCGCCGGAAAGCGACTTCAACGCCGTGCGTGGGCGCATGGGCGACGTGCCGTCCCGTCCGCCCGTCGAGAGCATCCCGCCGCCCCCGCCCCGCCGGACCGACTCAGCCCCTCGCCGGCCGCTGAGCGAGATTCTCCGGCCCCAGCCCGAGCCCGTCGTCGAGCCGCCGCCGGCCAAGCGGGCCGCCCGTCCTGTCGCCCCTGCGCCAGAAGCGCCGACCACGCCGGCCAAGCGGGCGCCGGCGAAGCGCTCGACCGCAGGCAAGGCCGCGGCCCGGCCGACGAAGGCGCCGGCCAAGGGCACCACCAAGGCGGCGGCGCCGGCGCCGGCGCCGGCGAAGAAGCGGGCGCCGCGGGCGCCGGCGGCGCCCGAGGCCGTGTCGCCCCCGGCCAAGCGGCCGGCGGCGAAGAAGCGGTCCAGCTAGGGGCAGGCCTCCGGCACGCGGTTCCCAGCCGCGTCAGCGGGAGGTGGTGCCGGTGGTGCGTATGTAGCGGTACGGGCCCAAGTCAAGGGTGGCCGGCGTGCAGGAGTACGGGTACTCGCCGTCGAGCACGCCGACGGCGAGGGGCTCCAGTGGCCGGCCGTTGATGGTGGCCAGGAACCGCACGCCGGAGGGGTCGGTACGGGTCCGGACGAGCCTGCCGTCCGCCTCCCAGCGTTCGATGCTCGTGCCTTGGTAGACCCCTTCAATCCGGTACGGGCCGTCGGCGCCGGCCAGTGGCGCCGCCGTCGCATAGTCGACCCGGATCCTCCCGTCGGCGTGGACGGTCAGCGTGACACCGGCCCCGCCCCGGATCGGGGCCGCGATCTCCCGGCCGTCGACAACGCCGCGGAAGGGCACGTCGAACGCCTCGCTGCGCCAGGTCCCGACCAGGCAGTCGTCGCCGACCGACTGGCCCATGGTCGCCACCACGAGCGCCATCACGCCGGCCACGGCCAGGCCGGCGACCAGGACGACGGCGTACCGCCCGTACCGCCGGCGCCGGCGTGGCGATGGGGGTCGAGGTGGGGGCGGGGG
>Ga0247713_1000417_pt1 | contig 26740 bp, 25 predicted proteins | sample 21E_NmetaG_FD_189936 | JGI IMG/M metagenome (GOLD analysis project Ga0247713, IMG submission 189936) | Soil microbial communities from hillslope of Landscape Evolution Observatory, University of Arizona, Oracle, AZ, United States - 2-1-E_N | ecosystem: Engineered > Artificial ecosystem >... | reverse complement strand
GCCGGCATCGATCCCGCGGGCGCGCCCGACGTGACCGCCGAAGACGTCGAGGTTCATTCTCGGGGAACGCGCTTCACCATCGTCGACACCCGTTCCGGCGACCGCGCGCGCGTCGATACAAAGCTCCTCGGGCGGCATTCGATCGGCCACGTTCTCGCCGCGGTTGCGGTCGGGCTCGAATGCGGGCGCTCCCTCGCCGACATCGCAGGCGCGATTCCGCAGCTCCAGCCGGTGGAGCACCGGCTGCAGCTCATCGAAGGCGAGGGGGGCGTGATCGTCATCGACGACGCCTACAACTCGAACCCCGCCGGGGCCGCGGCCGCGCTCGAGGTACTGAGGGGAATGCCGGCGAGGAAGAGGGTCGTCGTGACGCCCGGGATCATCGAGCTGGGGGAGCGGGCGGCCGAGGAGAACGAGCGCTTCGGACGCACGGCGGGCGAGATAGCCGACTACGTGATCGTCGTGGCGACGCTCAACCGTGACGCTCTCGTCGCCGGCGCAAAGACGGGCGGGCGCGCCGAGGTCATCGCGGTCGACACCCTGTCGGAGGCGACGACGCGGCTGGCGGGGATCGTCGCGCCGGGAGACGTCGTGCTGTTCGAGAACGACCTCCCCGATCAGTACGAGGGGTAATCGCCGGCGGGCGTAATCTCGAAATATGACCGACTACTCGGCCGCGACGGCCCTCGTCGTCGTCGACGTCCAGAACGATTTCGCCGATCCCGCCGGCGGCCTCTACGTCACGGGCGGGGAAGATGTCGTGGCGGTGATCAACCGTGAGATCGAGCGGGCGCGGGCCGCCGGCGCGCCGGTTTTCTACACGCAGGACTGGCATCCGGAGTCGACCCCGCACTTTGAAAAAGACGGCGGGATCTGGCCGGTGCACTGCGTCCGGGACACGTGGGGGGCCGAGCTCCATCCCGACCTAGAAGTGACGGGCGAAGTCGTTCGCAAGGGGACCGAGGGCGAGGACGGCTACTCCGGCTTCACCGTGCGCGATCCAAAGAGCGGCGAGACCGGTGCGACCGCACTCGGCCGGCTGTTGTCCGAAAAGGGCGTCCGCCGCCTCGTCGTCGCGGGGCTTGCGACCGACTACTGCGTCAAGGAGACGGTCCTCGACGGGCTCCGTAGCGGGTTCGACGTCGCGGTGCTGCGGGACGGGGTGCGGGCGGTCGACCTCGAGCCGGGCGACGGCGAGCGCGCCCTCGCCGAGGTGGACGCCGCCGGGGGCGAGATCGTCTGATCGTCGCAGAGGCGCACTAGACTCGGCCCCCATGGCAACCGTTGGAGTCATCTTCGGAGGCCGCTCGGTGGAGCACGATGTCTCGATCGTGACGGCCCATCAGGTAATGGAGGTGCTCTCGGCGCGCCACGAAGTGGTGCCGATCTACGTCACGCGCGAGGGGGCGTGGCTCACCTCGCCCGCGCTCAACGACCTCGCGGTATACGAGAACAACCGCTATGCCGAGGCGGGCGAGGAGGCGTTTCTTCCCCCGGTCGCCGGCTACGGCGGCCTCCACCTACCCGGCGGCCGCCTGCGCGGGCCCCGCAAAGTGGCGCTCGACGTCGTGATCCCGGCGATCCACGGCACCTTCGGCGAGGACGGCACCCTCCAGGGACTCCTCGAGCTCGCCGACGTTCCGTACGCGGGCGCCGGCGTGGTTGCGTCCGCGGTCGGCATGGACAAGGTGGCGATGAAGAGCGCGTTCATCGCCGCATCGCTTCCGGTGGTCGACGGGGTCCTCGTCGAGATCGAACAACTGGGCGCCGATGTGGACGCCGCGGTTGCCGAGGTCGAACGCTCGCTCGAGTATCCCGTCTTCGTGAAGCCGTCGCGGCTCGGCTCGAGCGTCGGGATCGGAAAGGCGGTCGATCGCGACGCCCTCGTCGACGCCCTCGACGTCGCCCGTCGCTACGACCGGCGGATCATCGTCGAGCGGGCGATGGAGGGCTGCATCGAGATCAACTGCTCGGTGATCGGCGGTCCCGGACATCCTCCCGAGGCGTCGGTCTGCGAGCAGCCGGTGGCGTGGGAGGAGTTCCTTACCTTTTCCGACAAATACCTCCGCGGTGGGAAGGGCGAAGGTTCGTCGTCGAAGGACCAAGGAATGGCGTCGCTCGACCGGCGCATCCCGGCTCCGATCTCTGACGAGCTGACGAAGCAGGTGCAGGAGAACGCGCTCGCCGCGTTCGGCGCGATCGACGCCGCGGGCGTGGCCCGCGTCGATTCGTTCGTGAACGAGGCCACCGGCGAGACGTGGGTGATGGAGATCAACACGGTGCCGGGCTCGTTCGCCTTCTACCTGTGGGAGGCGTCGGGCGTCCCGTTCGACGAGCTCCTCGAGCGACTGATCCGCATCGCCGAGAGCCGCCACCGCGACCAGGCCGAGCTCATGTTCACTTTCGACTCGGGCATGCTGGCCGGCCGCCGCGGGGGCAAAACCGGTGGCTGAGCGCGCCCGTGCCGAGTTGAGCGTCGAGGACGAGGCGCGCTTCGAGCGCGATGCGCTGCCGCTCCTCGACTCGCTCTACGGCGGCGCGCTGCGCATGACTCGGAACCCGGCCGATGCAGAGGATCTCGTGCAGGAGACGATGCTGCGCGCCTACCGGTCGTTCGACCGCTTCGAGGCCGGTACCAACCTCAAGGCGTGGCTCTTCCGGATCATGACGAACGCATACATCAACACCTACCGGAAGAAGCAGCGAGAGCCCCAAAAGGTGTCTCAGGACGAGGTCGAGGATTTCGACCTCTACCAGGAGCTCAAGAACCACGACCCGCAGTTCTCGGCCACGCCCGAGACCATCGTGCTCGACCAGTTGGTCGACACCGACATCATCGAGGCCATCGAGGACCTCCCGGAGCAATTTCGCCTCGCGGTGATGCTGAGCGACCTGGAGGGCTTTTCCTACGCCGAAATGGCCGAGATCATGGACGTTCCCATGGGAACCGTCATGTCGCGCCTCCACCGGGGAAGAAAAGCGCTTCAAAAGCGGTTGTGGGAGCTAGCGCGTGATCGGGGCATCGTTCGGGGCGCGCCGAAGAGCTAGTGACCGAAGTCGCCGAGCCGGGGGGCCTTTTTGAGATGGACCATCAAGCGTGAACCCGAGGTGCAGGGAGACGCTCGCGCAGGCGTACTTGCTGCTCGACGGCGAACCCGTGCCCGAGGCGGAGCGGCGGGAGGTCCAGGCCCATCTCGAAGCATGTGCCCCCTGCTACGAGCGCTACGGGATCGAACAAGAGGTCAAAGCGCTCATCGCTCGCCTGCACGGCTGCACCACCTGTCCCGAGCAACTGCGGGTACGTATCGTGCAATTGCTCCATTTCGAACACTAACTTTCGTGAGTCTTCCCACATACACCTGATTGAGTTGTATTGTGGAGATCCCAGGGAGGGATGTGGCGTCCCTTACCCCTACGACAAGGTGTGAATTTCATGGCACGAACCAACTTGCATGACCTCGCGAATCGTTTGTTGTCCGGACTCGACGGAGCCTCCTCCGACAGCACGTTCGAAGGGCGCTTACGAGAGGTGGCCGCCGAGGCAGGGCTCAATTCCGTCCGGAGCGCCGAGGCGGTGAAGCTCCTCGAGGAAACCGGCCGGATCGACGTCGTTCAGCGCGGCCGCCGCGGCCGCAACACGATCATCAAGATCAATTCGACCTCACCGCTGGACATCGAGGACGCGGAGGCGATGCTTCCGAGCCGCGCCGTGAAGCGCCAGGCGCGGGTGAATTACGAGGACATCGGCCGCGCCGTCGTCGATCGGCTGCTCGAGCTGTCCCGGGACGATGCGCTGCGCGCCGCCCAGGTCGAGGCTTTTGCGGCGTCGAACGAGCAACACCTTCAGCGAACTCGCACCCTCGAGAACCAGATCGAAGAGGCGCAGGAGCGAGAGGTCGATTTGCGGGTGAAGCTGAAGGCGGCCGAGGAGGCCCTCGATCGCGCCGAGCAGAACCTGCAGCGAACGCTCGGCGGCGGCACGCCCCGCGCCCCCGGCCAGCCCGAGCCGGCGACGCCGCTGGCCGACGATGATGCCCGAGCGGTGCTGCAGATCCTCCGCTCCGGGCGGTCATGACCGACGTCTCCTACCATCACTCCGGGCGCGTCGCCACCATCACGATCGATCGGGAAGACCGTCGCAACGCGCTGAGCCCCGAAGTCGTCCGGGGGATCGGCGATGCGCTCCGGCGCGCCGAGGACGACCGTTCGGTTGGATGTGCCGTCGTGACCGGTACCGGCGAGCGGGCCTTCTGTGCGGGCGCGGATCTCGATGATCTCGGCTCTTCCCGCGCCGCGGAAGGGCATCTTGGGCGCGCCGAGATCGGCGGGTTGTTCGCGCGCATGCGTCGCTCGCGTCTGCCGATCGTCGCGCGGGTGAACGGCGTCGCCCTCGCGGGCGGGTTCGGGCTCATGCTTGCGTGCGACCACGTTGTTGCCGCCGACGACGCCGAGATGGGGACCCCGGAAATCAACGTCGGATTGTGGCCGTTCATGGTGAGCGCGCTGATTCACCGGGATCTCCCTCGCAAGGTTGCGCTGGACCTGATGTTGAGCGGGCGTCGGGTTCCCGCGTCCGAAGGGGCGCACTGGGGCTTTGTCAACCGCGTCGTTCCGCGCGCGGATCTGGACCGGGCGGTGGCGGAGGTTACGGAGACGTTTGCGTCGAAGAGCCCCGCGATCGTGGAGCTCGGGAAACGTTCTTTCTATCGCGCCGAGAATATGGATTTCGACGCGGCGCTCGAGTACCTCGCCGGGATGTTGAGCGTGTCTCTTCAGACGGAGGACGCCGCCGAAGGTGTGAGCGCGTTCTTGCAGAAGCGCACTCCCGAGTGGAAGGGTCGCTGATCGCGTAGCATTCGCGCCGACGACCCCGGGAAGACTTCGGCGTGAGAGCCGGCGAAGGGGCTACGAGGAGGTGCGATGGGCGACGCCCGCGATACCGCTTCCGGCGACGAGCGAAACCGGGTCACGTACTCGTACGACGGACCCACCCTCCGAGAGGCTGCCGACGACCTCCGGGCGCGCAAGGAAAAGGTGCTCGGGATGGGCGGCCCGGACAAGGTGGAACGGCAGCATTCCGCCGGCAAGCGCACCGTGCGCGAGCGGATCGAGATGCTGTTCGACCCCCACACGTTTCTGGAGCAGGGAATCCTTGCCCATCACCAGAGCCGGTCGCCGGGTATGCAGGGGAAGTCGACTCCGGCGGACGGAGTCGTGTGCGGCATCGGCGAGGTAAACGGGCGCAAGGTCGCGGTGATCGCTTACGACTTCACGGTCATGGGTGGGTCTATGGGCACGGTCACCGAGCTGAAGGCGAGCCGTCTCCGCGAGCTTGCACTAAGGCAGCGGATTCCGCTGGTGTGGCTCGTCGACTCCGCCGGCGCCCGCATCCAGGAGGCAACGGGATCGATGTTCGCCCGGACCGGCGATCTCTTTAGGGAGCAGGTGGTCATGTCGGGCGTCGTCCCACAGGTGGCGGCGATGATGGGTCCGGGCGCGGCCGGAACCGCTTACATCCCGGGGCTGGCCGACTTCGTACCGATGGTCCGGGGGACGTCCAATATGGCGCTTGCCGGCCCACACCTCGTCAAGGCGGCGGTCGGCGAAGACGTCACCGCAGAGGAGATGGGCGGCTCGGCCGTGCACGTCAAGGAGTCGGGCGTTGCCGACCTGGAAGTAGACAACGACGAGGAATGCATAGCTGCCGTTCGCACCTACCTGTCGTTCTTTCCTTCTTCGAACCTCGAGAAGCCGCCGGTGCTCGAAGCGCGCGATCCAACCGATCGGCGCGCCGAAAGCCTTTACGACATCGTTCCCGCGAACCCGCGCCGCGCCTACGACATCCACCAAGTCATTGCGGAGATCGCCGACGACGGCGACTTCTTTGCGATGAAAGCTGCCTGGGCGAAGAACATCGTTACCGGGTTCGCCCGTTTCGGCGGACGGCCGGTGGGGATCGTCGCCAACCAGCCGAAGTTCCTGGGCGGCGCGCTCGACGTCAACGCCGCCGACAAGGCGGCGCGCTTCGTGTGGCTCTGCGACGCGTTCAACATCCCGCTCGTGTTCCTCATGGACTGTCCGGGATTTCTCGTCGGCAGCACCGTCGAGCGGCAGGGCATCATCCGGCACGGAGCGAAGATGCTGTTTGCGGTCGCGGAGGCGACGGTTCCGAAGGTGACGGTAGTGCTGCGAAAAGGGTACGGCGCCGGCTACTACGTGATGAACGGACGCGCCTACGAACCCGACTTCATCGTGGGATGGCCGACCGCGGAGATCTCGGTCATGGGACCGGAGGGCGCCGTGAACATCATCTTCCGCAAGCAGATAGAGGCGCTTCCGGAGGACGAAAGGGATGCCGCCCGCAACAACATGGTTACTACGATCCGCGAACAGATCTCGCCCTACATCGCGGCGGGGTGGTCGTTCATCGACGACCTCATCGATCCCGCGGATACGAGATCGGTGATCGCACGGGCCCTCTCCATCTCGGCGAACAAGCGCGTCGAGCGACCGTGGCGAAAGCACGGCGTGTTGCCGGTGTAGGCGGATTCCTCCTCAGAGGAGGAATCCGCCCACCGTGGCCCCTCCTCAGCTTGCGTGCCGCACGCGGGCAAGGTCTCGTTCTATCGACCGCAGCGTCGCGTCGGTTGTCGTGGGATCGAGGATCGCCTCCTCTGCGTCGGCCATGAGCTCGAGAAAGTCGACGGACGATCCGTCGGCGAGCGGAACCGTCGCATCCCAGTCAACCGCCCCGCTGGCGAACTCGAGCCATGCGGACAGAAGCTCGGCAGCGGCGTGCGCGCGCCGGTCGCCTTTCTTCGGGCTGAGGACGGCGTGAGCCTCGGCGGCGGTGCCGACGGGAACCGCCTCGGAGAACACACTGGATGCGGCGTTGATGATCACGAGATAAGCGGATGCCGTGGCTCCGTCGAGGTGCGGAGCTCCCTTGCCCGAATACTGGTGTTTCCACCAGCCGGAACCGTGGGTGGCCTCCTCCGTACCGGTGACGATCACGCCCATTTCGGCCTCGTCTGTGCCGCCATCATCATCGCTAAGCGTAAGGGCGAGGGTGTCCACGCCGATGTCGGCATAGACCACATCGTTCTGATCTGATGCCGCGAACGGGAACGTCCCGAGCGAGCTCAGCGCCGGGTCGGCTCCGATGCCGTCGTTGTAGTAGGTGTCGGCGCCACCCGGGTGCCAGGTGAACGTGAGGTCGTCGGAGCCGGGATCGGTTCCCTCGGCCGACCACAGCACGTGGCCGCCGGCCTCGACCACCACGTAATCGCCGCCCGGGAACTCGATCGCATCGTCGAGGTCTAGCGTGAGGGCGGGGTTCAGGTTGCCGACCGTCACCTCGACGGTGTCGGCTCCCACGCCGCCGTCGTCATCGGTCACGGTCACGGTGACTTCAAAGGTGCCGTTGTCGCCGTAGACGTGCTCGAATCCTCCGGGAAGGCCTGCGGGATTGACGTTCTGCGGTGCCGTGCCGTCGCCCCAGTCGATCGTCGCGGTGTGGGTGTCGAGGGTGCCGGGATCGACGAATGTGGCGTTTACGGTCGCCGTGTCGCCCTCATCGATGGCGTCGCCGGTCGCGATTACATCCGGGGACACGTTGTTGACCGTCACGCTCGTGACCGTGGTCGCTCGTAGCGATTCGATCTGGTCGTAGACCCTCAGAATCACGAAGTCGAAGTCGTCGTCGACGCCGCTGTAGGTGGGTTGCGCCGACGCGGGGTTGTCGAGATTTTGGGGCGACCACTCATACGTGAGGGGGTTACCCTCGGGGTCGTTGCTCCCAGTGCCGTCGAGCTGGACGGTCGAGCCTTCGTCCACGAAGTAGGGCCCCCCGGCATCGGCGGTCGGCGGCTCGTGGTCACAGGGATTGGCGGTGTAGGTCTCGTTGTCGGCGTAGGTCTCGTCGTCGATGTCGCACACGCGCGGCACGAGGTTCGTGGCGTTTTGGATGAAGCCGCCGGCCTCCGTCCACTGGAGGTCGGTGCCGGGGGTGTTCGGAACCGCCACTTCGTAGTGCAGGTGGTTCGCGATGCCGTTGGAGTTCGTGGCCTGCCCGATGTCGCCCTCGAGTCCGAGGACCTCACCGGCGTCGATCCACATGTTCTCGTTCCACCCGAGATCGGTCACCGTGCCGGTGCCGAAGTGGCTGTACTTCGTCCATTCTCCGTTGGGGTGCTCTATCCAGACGTAGTTGTTGTAGTCGCCGCAGCTTCCTACGACGGTGTTGTCGTCCGGATTGTTGCCGCAGCTGTGCTCCAGGGAGTCATCCTGGGGGTCGCCGTTGATGTCGACGCCGTCGCCGGCCCCGGGGCTGTTGCCGTGGTGGTCGACGACGGCACGGATCCATCCCGACGCCGAGGCAGCGATCGGCTCTCCCACCCCGGCTTTCAGGTCGATGCGATCCTTGGGACCGCACGAATCGTCGGGGTCGACTGGGGGACAGTCGTCCCCCCCGTGCTCGTGGTGGTCGTTGGTGACCGTGACTTCGGTGCCGTCGGCGTACGGAATGCGGTAGACGCCGGTGGACTCCGAGAACTCGCCGTGCCATGCCCGAGCGGGCACCGCCGGTCCCATGATTGCGACGATCATCGACGCCGCCAGGATGGCCGCCCGGCGCGCCGTCGGGCGGCGGATATTCGTAATGCTTACGGATGGTACGTGGCGCATGGTGCACCCCCTTGTCGAAGATGTGACGACGACAGCGTGCGACGGAGCGGTATAGCTTCGGTAGAGACCCTGCCAGCGGCATCCGCCCGTGGTCGAACTGCTAGCGTGAGCGGGACCGACTCGACGGTGGGGCGGCGATAGATGCAATTTGGATGCCTTGGCGTAATTCAAGTCGCTCGGGAGGGGCGGCTGCTCGATCTCGGCAGCCCCAAACAGCGCGCCCTGCTTGCCATCTTGCTCCTCCATGCCAACGAAGTCGTATCCACGGACCGGCTCATCGATCTTTTGTGGGCCGAGAACCCCCCTGCGAGCGCGCGGAAAGTGCTGCAGCTGTACGTCTCGCAGCTTCGCAGGACCCTGGCCTCGGCCCCGAACGGTCCGAATCGGACGCTCACGACCAGCTTTCCGGGCTACGCCCTGCGGGTGGAACGAGACGCGTGCGACCTCTATCGTTTCGAGGACCTGATCACGGAGGCTCGACGGATGCTGGCCGACGGGGAGCCCGCGGCAGCAGCGTCGACGCTCACCGAAGCCCTCGGCTTATGGCGGGGACAGGCGCTGGCCGACTTCCGCTTCGAACCCTTCGCCCAGGAAGCTATCGGACGTCTTGAAGCGATGCGGCTTTCCGCTGTGCTGGACCACGCCGAGGCGGTCCTCGCCCTGGGCCGTCACGCAGAAGCGCTCGCCGAGCTGCAGCCGCTCGTGGGCCTCCACCCGACCGAGGAGCGGCTGGCGCGCCTCCTGATGCTCGCCCAATATCGAGCCGGGCGCCAGGCCGATGCCCTCGATGATTTTCGGCGCATTCGCGATGTGCTGGTCGACGAGCTGGGCATCGAGCCGGGGCGTGAGCTCCAGGACATGCAACGGAAGGTCCTCGCTCAGGACGACTCGTTGCGATGGGTTCCACCCCGGTCGCATCTGAATCCCAATAACCTTCCGGTTCCCCCCACGAGCTTTGTCGGGCGTGCCGGTGAGGTCGATACGGTCAAACGCGTGCTGGGCGAGAACCGCGTTGTCACCCTGACCGGTGCGGGAGGATGCGGTAAGAGCCGTCTGGCCCTGGAGGTCGCGATCGCCGAACTGCCCGGTCGCCCGGACGGCGTATGGCTGGTGGAGCTGGCACCGGTCGAGCAGGCCGAACTCGTGGAACCGACGATTGCAGCCGCGCTCGCATTGAGTGAAGAAGCGGGCGTAACCGCGCGGGACGCGATAACAACGTGGGTGGGGGACCGGGCAACGCTGCTTGTTCTCGACAACTGTGAGCATCTAATCGAGAGTTCGGCGAAGGCCGTGGACGCGCTCCTCGCTCGGTGCCCGAATCTCAAGGTCCTCGCCACCAGTCGGGAGCCGCTCGCCATCCCGGGGGAGGTGGTGTGGGAAGTTCCACCGCTTTCGTTTCCGCAGGCGGAAGAAGAGTCGATCGCGCATTTCGAGGACTACGAGGCGATCCGTCTCTTCGTGGAGCGAGCCAGAGCCTCACTTCCGGAATTCCGTTTGACGGAGCAGATCGGGCCGATGGTCGCGCAGATCTGCCGACGCCTCGACGGCATGCCTTTGGCGATCGAGCTTGCCGTCGCACGCGTGCGCACGATGCCGGTCCGCCAAATCGCTACGCGCCTAGACGACCGGTTTCGCCTCCTTACCAGGGGAAGCCGAACCGCGCCCCCACGCCACCGAACACTGCAGGATGTAATCGACTGGAGCTTCCAATTACTCGAAGAAGACGAACGTCGTCTTTTCACTCAGCTGTCGGTATTTGCCGGCGGGTTCTCGCTCGCTGCGGCCGAAGCGGTGTGTCATCGAGCAGCTGAAGGCGAGGACACCCTGGAGATCCTTTCACGCCTCGTCGAGAAGTCGCTCCTGAACGTCGATTCGCACGCAGAGAAGGTTCGCTACCGGCTGCTCGAGACGATGCGCGAATACGGAAAAGCGGCTTTGGAAGAAGCCGGAGCGGCCGAGCAGACCAAGGATCGTCATGCCGCGTACTGTCTCTCACTCGCGGAGGGAGCCCAGCCGCACTTGAAAACGGCGCGGCAGCAGGAGTGGCTGGAGATCCTGGAGGAAGAGCACGACAATCTGCGTACGGGGCTGGTATGGCTGGTTGAACGCGGACAGCACGAGAAGGAGGTGCGCCTCGCGTCTTCGCTGTGGCGTTACTTCTATCTCCGAGGTCGATACTCGGAAGGGCGGACATGGCTCGAGAACGCTCTGGCGCACGGTGAGGTGCGCCCTCATGTGAGAGCCGCCGCGCTCAACGGCGCCGGTGCCCTTGCGTTCTACCAGTGCGACTACGGCGAAGCCGAGCGACGGTTGGCCGAGGCGCTCGAACTTTTTCGGATGCTGGGGGACAAGCGCGGGATCGCGTCGGCGGTCACGCTGCTCGGCGGGGTCGCGCGAGAGCGAGCCGACTACGACCGATGTCTTGAACTGCATGCCGAAGCACTCGCCGCCTATCGGGAAGTGGGAGATGCCTGGGGAACGGCGCACTCGTTGGAGATGTCCGGGTTCGCGTCGTGGTTGCGGGGCGCGCTGAAGCCTGCCGAGATACTTTGCGAAGATGCCCTCGGTCGCTTCCGAGAACTAGACGATGCCGAACGCGTGGCGTGGACTCTGATGGATTTGGGAGCGATTGCGCACTACCGCGGCGACGAGCCGCGGGCTCGTTCTCTGCTCGAGCAAAGCACTTCTTCCTTCGAGGCGGTTGACTTCAAGGAAGGCCTGGCTTGGTCTTTCAACCTGAGCGCTCTCATCGAGTGTCGCTCGGGCGATTACGATCTCGGCCTTTCCCTGTTGCGGCAGGCCCTTTCGCTGCATAGAGAACTGGGAGATCGCTGGCGCGTCTGCAGCGTGTTGGAGGCGGTTGCAATGACCATGGGTCGCGTTGGTTCGTTGAACGAGGCGGCGGTGCTGCTGGGCGCGGCCGACCGACTTCGCGTCGAGATCGGAACCCCGGTACCTCCTTGTGAGGAACCGGTTCGTCGCGCAACGTTCGCCGCCTTGAAGAGCGGCTTGGGAGACGAGGATATGACCGAGGCACACGAAGAAGGACGCCAAATGACTATGGAGGAGGCGTGCCGTCTTGTGAACGCAAGCGGCCGCTACGGCGCGCGCGGGTCCGCTACGGTCGGCTGATGCCGCGCTTCACATAACCGATCGGGCACGGGTGAGTCGTCTCGAGGCAGACACCCGGTAAGGCCCCCTACGGCTGCGTGCCGAAGAGCCGGTCGCCCATGTCGCCGAGGCCCGGCAGGATGTACGCCTTGTCGTTCAGCTCGCGATCGATGGCGGCGGTGACGATGTCGACGTCGGGATGCGCATCCTCGAGCGCGTGAATTCCTTCGGGCGCCGCCACGATCGACACCATTCGCACGCGCGCCGCACCTGCCTTCTTGATGTCGTCGAGCGCCGCCTTGGCCGAACCTCCGGTAGCGAGCATCGGATCGAGCACGAACGTGCTGGCATCTTCGAGGCGCGGGAGCTTGGCGTAGTAGGCGCTCGGCTGGAACGTCGCCTCGTCGCGCTCGAGCCCGAGGTAACCGACCCTCACTTCGGGAAACAGCTCGACCACCGCATCGAGCATCCCGAGGCCGGCGCGGAGGATCGGGACCGCGACGATGGGCGCCGCCAGCGCATGCCCGTGCGCCTCCTCCAGTGGCGTTTCGACGGATGCTTGCCTCGTCGGGAGATCCCTCGTCGCCTCGAGGATTAGGCACGTCGTCAGCCGCTTCGTGATCGCACGAAAGGTCGCCGGAGAGGTCGCTCGGTCGCGGATGGCAAGCAGGAGGTGCTGCGCCAGGGGATGGTCGACGACGGCGACGCTCATCGCCGGGGAGGATATCCGCCTTTTGTGGACCGCGGCGTCCGGTATCCGGTCATACCGGTCCACAAAAGCGTGGTGGAGTAGCGTTGCCGCCGATGGACGCGTGCATCATCACCTGTGCCCTCTCCGGAGTGGCGGCGAACCGCGACCAGTGTCCGGCCATTCCCTACACGCCCGCCGAGTATGCGGCCGAGGCCCGGCGCGCCCACGAGGCGGGCGCGACGGTGGTGCACATCCACGCGCGCTATCCCGACGGGCGGGCGTCGTTTCGAGTGGAGGAATACGAGGCGATCACGAGGGCGATCCTCGTCGAAGTCCCGGACATCGTCGTCAACTTTTCTACCGGCGCAGTAGGCGTTCCCCTTGCGGACCGTATCCGTCACATCACGCGCCTCAAGCCCGAGCTGGGCGCGTTGAACATGGGATCGATGAACTATGCGAAGTATTCGCACGCACGAAAGGCGATGGTGTTCGATCTCGTGTTCGCGAATCCGTTCGCAGACATCATCTTTCTTCTGGAACAGATGAACGCCGCGGGGGTGAAGCCCGAATGCGAGTGCTTCGACACCGGTCACGTCGCGAGCATGGAGCCGCTCATCGACATGGGCCTTCTGCGACCCCCCGTTCAGGTGTCGCTGATCGTGGGAGTTCTGGGCGGCGCGCCGGCCGACGCGCGAACGCTCGAGCATTTGACGACTCTCGTTCCGCCCGACTCGACGTGGGAGGTCATCGCGATCGCGCGGAAGCAGTGGCAGTTGGTTGCGGCCGCGACCGAACTCGGCGGCAACGTCCGGGTCGGACTCGAAGACAACTTCTATCTCCCGTCGGGTGAGATGGCGACGTCGAACGGCGACCTGGTCGCGGCCGCGGCGAAGATCGTCGAGCAGTCGGGGCGCCGCGTAGCTTCGGCGGTCGAGGCGCGCGCCCGCCTCGCGCTGCCGGATCCGCCCGACCGCAGCGCGATCGAGGCCGCGGGGGCCCGCATCGGTGAGTGACGAGATTCATGCCGAGATGGCGGCCAACGTATGGAAGGTCGTCGTCGGGGAGGGGGACCGCGTCGTCGAAGGAGACACGCTCGTGATCCTCGAGTCGATGAAGATGGAGATCCCGGTCGAGGCCAGGTCGTCCGGAACGGTGACCCGGATCGCCGTCGCCGAGGGATCTCCGGTGCAAGAGGGCGACGTCATCGCGGTCATCGATTAGCCGATGCGTTATGCCGGGCGTCGAACCGGGGCGGGGCAGCAGTCGGCCGCGCACACGTCGTGCATCGCTCCCCACGACCCCAAAAAAACCCGCTGCGGACGCGCCGCCATGCGCTCGACGAGTAGTTCGCGAATCATTCGCACGTAGCGCGGGTGGGCGCCCACCGTCTCGGCCCGAACCATGTTGATTCCGGCCGCGTCGGCCGCGGCAGCGGCTTCGACGTCGAGGTCGAACTTCACCTCGAGGTGATCCGAGACGAATCCGATCGGGACCACGACGACGTCTGTGACGTTCGAGGTCGCAAGCTTCTCGATGTGCTCGCATACGTCGGGCTCGAGCCACGGCACCTGCGGGGGGCCGCTGCGCGACTGCCATGCGACACCCCACTCGTGCTCATTCGGCAGCAGACCCGCCACGAGCGCGGCCGCATCGTGAAGCTGAGCCACGTACGACGAGGTGGCCGCCATCGCGACCGGGATGCTGTGGGCGGTGAAGACGAGGCGCGCCCCCGATCGTCGGCCCCGCGGGATCCGTTCGAGCGCGTCCGTCACCTTCTCCGCCTGCGGCTCGATGAAGCCCGGATGGTTGAAGAACTGCCGCAGCTTGTCGATCTTCGGCGCGCCGGGATCGCATGCCTGTTGTGCGCGCCCGATGTCCTCACGGTACTGGCGGCAGGCGGAATACGACGACCACGCACTCGTCACGAACGCGGCGGCGCGCCGTACCCCGTCGGCCTTCATGCGAGCGACCGCGTCCTCGACGAACGGCGGAGCGTTTCTGTTTCCCCAGTAGATTGGTATGTCGGGTCCGTTGATCGCCAGCTCCGTACGCAACGCCGCGATCACGCCCCGGTTTTGCTCGTTGATGGGGCTGACACCTCCGAACCGGAGGTAGTGATGCGCGACGTCCTCGAGGCGCTCGCGCGGCACGCCCCTGCCGGCGGTTACCCGCTCGAGAAACGGCATCACCTCGTGTGGCCCTTCCGGCCCGCCAAACGACAGGTAGAGGAGCGCGTCGTAGGCGCGCGGCTGGTCGTCCGGCGCGCCGTGAGAAGCGTTGTTCATCGCATGACGATCCTACGCAGAGCTCGACCTTCTACAGTTCCGAGATCGGACGCCGTCCCGCGAATCCGTCGGCACGCGTGTGCCACCACGCGATCTCGGGCTCGCCGAGACGCCAGCACAGCAGTACCTCCTCGCCCGATCGCTCCGCCGGGAAATCGACGAGCCCGGTGGAAACGTCGCGGAGCTCGACGCTCCATTCGTTCAGCCGCGTCACCAGCTCCTCCACGCGCGCCAGTGTTGCCGCCTCCTGCTCCTTCTGCGCAGACCATCCGTTGCCGACCGCAGATCGTCCCGTTTGCTCGCGAATGCGCGCCGCCGTCTCGAACTTCTCCCGCAACTCGACGAGCGTGGGAGCGAGGTACGGAAGTAGGGCCGTCGCCTCGGCCACCGTATAGCGGCGCTCACCGGGTGGCTCGCTCACGAAGTCGCGTCCAGTTTCTCGATGGTCCACTGGGCGATGGGGCCGCCGAGGGAGCGCGCCTGCGCAATCACCGCACGTCGGTCGAAGGTCACGCGCCGGTGGCGAAGGGTCCACTCCGGCCCCTCCTGGTCGATGATCAGGTAGGCGGCAGACGGCGCGTCCAGTGGGAAGCCCACCGAGCCGGCGTTGGCGACGATCGTCCCGTCGGTGAGGCGGCGGACGAACGCCTGGTGAACGTGGCCGTAGACGACGACGCTCGCCCCGCCTTCGTAGGGCCGGAAGTCGCGGGTCGGAGCGTCGGGTAGGGGTCCGACGAAGGGTGACTCGGGCGTGCCGTGGACCAACAGGATCGAGCCCCTGCCGGAGTGTCCGAGAGGGAGGTTGAGAAGCCATCGTGCATCGTCATCCGATACCTGATGCGCCTCTGCCATCTGCTTTAGGAACTGCCGCTGATCTTCATCTTCTGCGGTCTGCGGATCTCCCGTGATCCACACGTCGGTGTTGCCCCTCACCGTCGTCCACCCGGCGTCGCGTACACGACGAATGCACTCGGTCGCCCACGGTCCTCCCCATGCCACGTCGCCACCGCACCAGACTTCGTCGACGTCCTGGCTCTCCAGGTCGGTCGTCACGGCATCGAGCGCGAGCAGATTGCCATGGATGTCGGACAGCACCGCGATTCGCATTTCGGGCCTCTCCCCTTGTTCCCTACCTGGTATGCGGCCGAGTGTATGCGTGGGACGATCGCGTGGTGGCAACGCTCGCCGACCGCATTCGACTTGTCTCCGATCTCTCGCGTGAAGAGGCGGAGCACCTTCGGGTCCTGTGTCAGTCGTGGCAGGTGTTGGCCGACCTGTCGTTCTCGGATCTTCTCCTGTACGTCGCAACGTCGTCTACATCCGGAGATGAGACCTTTCAGGTGTGCGCGCAGCTCAGGCCGTTCACGTCGCAGACGCTCTACCCGCAGGACATGGTGGGGACGCGCGTGACGCAACCGGAACAACCGATCGTCGAGCGTGCGTTCCGGGAAGGTCGCATCTGGGCGCAGGAAGATCCCGTGCTGGTCGACGGCGTCCCCATTCGGATGGATGCGGTTCCCGTGCGCTTCCACGACAAGATCGTGGGCGTCGTGACGAAGGAGGGAAGTCCGGCGACGAGCCGCCGGCCCGGACGCCTCGAGCAGGTCTACCTCACCGCCGCCGAGCGGGTCTCGGCGATGATCTGTGACGGCGCCTTTCCCTTTCGCAACGCGCCCCCCGGAGACTGGCCGCGCATCGGCGACGGCCTCCTCGTCCTCGACGACGCCGGGCGCATCTCGTGGGCGTCTCCCAATGCGCTGTCGTCGCTTCGCCAGCTCGACGTAAAGCACAACATCCTCGGGCGGATGCTCGACGAGCTCGGGTTGGGGGAAACACCGGTCGTCCCCGCTATGGCAGAGTGCCGCCTCCTCGACGGCGAGCTCAGCCGCGGGGACAGCCACGTGATTCTCAGGGTCGTTCCGCTCATCTCACACCAGAAGTCCGTCGGATGCCTCATCCTGTCGCGCGACGTCTCTGAGATTCGTCAGAAGGAGCGTGTGATCTCGGTGAAGGATGCGACCATCCGCGAGATTCATCATCGCGTCAAGAACAACCTGCAAACGATCGCGTCGCTCCTACGCTTGCAGGCGCGGCGATTGAGGACCGACGAGGCAAAGGGCGCGCTCCAAGAGAGCGTCTTGAGAATCGGCGCTATCGCGCTCGTTCACGAGACGCTGTCGGAGGATCCGGGCGATGTCGTCGAGTTCGCAGACGTCGCGCGCCGCATCGGTTACATGGTCGCGGAAGGGCTCGTTGCTCCCGACGTCGACATCGATCTAACGGTCAACGGTGAGACCGGGCGCTTGACCGCCGACCTCGCGACGCCGCTTGCCGTCACCCTCGCGGAATTGCTGCAGAATGCGATCGAGCATGCATTCCCCGGACGGCGCTCGGGATGTATCACGATCGACCTGGCGCGAGAGAACGGAGATGTCGTAATCGTGGTGAGAGACGACGGTATTGGAATTCGGGAGGGTGCGTTCGAGGGCGGCAGGCTCGGACTGCAAATCGTGAACACACTCATCGCGGAGATGGGTGGGGGTTTCACGATCGGGCGCGACGGCGGAACATGCGCGGAGGTGCGGGTCCCGGCCGATCGTTAGCTTGCTCTTCCGTCGGGGTTAGGCGAGCGACAGAAGCGCCACTCCCGCCGCCGCGGCCAGCATTCCCGCTCGCTGGCGCACGCCGAACTGCTCCCTCAGCACCATGCGGGCCAACACGACGGTCGCGGCGGGGTAGAGCGCCGTCACCACCGCGACGATCGCGAGCAGTCCCTGCCGCGTCGCAAGCAAATACAGGCCGTTCGCAAGTATGTCGAGGAGCCCGGCGGCGGCCACCGGCAAGGGCGCGTTGCGCACTTGCGTCAAGGGGGTCCGCCGAATCGCGGCGACCAGCCCCAGAAGGGCGAGCGAGGCGATGCGGGTCCCCAGCACCGGCCACAAACCCGAGTCGGAAGGCGCGGCGGCGAGGGTGATGAACCACACGCCGAATGCGACGCCGGCGCCGACGGCCACGGCGATGCCCGGTTGCTTCGACCATCGAATCCCTTGCTCCGTCCCGGCGTCGTCGACGGCCGACACCAGCACGATCGCCACCAGCGCCAGTATTGCGCCGGGAACGGCGATGAGGCCGGGGCGCGCGCCCCGTGCGAGGTCCCACGCGACCGGCAGGAGCGCGGCGCCCACCCCGGTGATGGGCGCGACGACGCTCATGCGACCGACCGCGAGCCCGCGGTAGAGCAGGGTGACGCCGGTGCCGCCGAACGCGCCCGCCGCCAATCCCCACAGGAACCCGTCCGTCGACGGAGCGCCCATGACCGGCACGAGAGCTATGAAGAGAACGAGGCCGATCGCCTGCGACCCGATGACGACCGCGAGCACCGATATACGGCGCGCCGCGATCCCGCCGGCGAAGTCACCGGCGCCGTATGCGACGGCGGCGCAGAGCGCGAGCAACACGGCCACGGCCGCGCACGATAAACGCCCCGGCCAAAGCCGCGGGTTCGGTCCCGGCGCGCGGTACAGTCGAACGTCCGTTCGGTCAGGCGCATCGGAGGTGGACGTGGCACGGTGGCTCGAGGGGCTCAATCCGATGCAGCGGCGCGCGGCGACCTTCGGCGACGGGCCGCTCCTCGTCGTCGCCGGCGCCGGAAGCGGGAAGACGAAGACGCTTGCCTGCCGGGTGGCGCACCTCATCGACCGCGGCGTTCCGCCGGAGCGCATCCTCCTCCTCACCTTCACCCGGCGCGCCGCGGCGGAGATGATCCGGCGCGCCGGGCAGATGACCGATCCGGTCGTGGCGGCGCGGGTGTGGGGCGGCACGTTTCACGCCGTCGCCAACCGCCTCCTGCGCCGTCACGCGGCCGCGGTCGGCTTGCCGCCCCAGTTCAGCATCGTCGACCAGGGCGACGGCGCCGATCTCATGGGGATGCTCAGGAGCGAACTGGGCTTTGCCGGAGGCAAGCGGCGTTTCCCTCGCAAAGAGACGCTGGCCGCGATCTATTCGCGGGCGGTCAACGCACGCACCCCGCTGGGCGAGGTGCTGCACAAGCATTTTCCGTGGTGCGCCGACGAGATCGACGGCGTCCGCGAGATCTTCCACGCCTACACCGAGCGCAAGCGGGGGCAGGGCCTCCTCGACTACGACGACCTCCTGCTCTTTTGGCATGCGCTCGCGCGCTCGCCCGCCGGAGAATCGGTGGCGGGTTCGTTCGACCACATCCTGGTCGACGAATATCAGGACACGAACGCGCTGCAGGCCGAGATTCTGCACGCGATGCGCGTGGGCGTTCCCAACATCACGGTGGTGGGAGACGATGCGCAGGCGATCTATTCGTTTCGCGCCGCGACGATCGAGAACATCCTCTCGTTCCCCGACCGTTTTCCCGGGTGCGAGATCGTGACGCTCGAGCACAACTACCGCTCGACCCAGCCGATCCTTGCCGTCGGCAACGCCGTCATCGCACAGGCGACGCGTCGCTATGCGAAGGAACTGTTCTCCGAACGAACCTCGGAGCTGCGGCCGGAGCTCGTGACCTGCATCGACGAGAATGCGCAGACGGATGCGGTCTGCTCGACGGTCCTCGAGCATCGGGAACGGGGTGTCGCGCTCCGGCGTCAGGCGGTTTTGTTCCGCGCCGGCCATCATTCTGCGCTCCTCGAGATCGAGTTGGCGCGCCGCAACATTCCGTTCGTGAAGTACGGCGGGCTCAAGTTCTTAGAAGCGGCACACGTGAAGGATCTGTTGGCGCTGCTCCGCATGATCGACAATCCCCACGACGAGCTTGCGTGGTTCCGCGCATTGCAACTCGTCGAGGGGGTGGGACAAACGACCGCCCGGGCGGTAATGGACGCGGTCGGGGTCGGGCGCCGGTCGACGTCGGAGTCACCGCTCACCCGGCTGATCGACGATGCCCCGCGCGTTCCGGGCGCGGCGGCGTCGCAGTTCGAGGAGCTTCGACGAGCGCTCGCGGTGTGCGCGGACGACCCGCCGGTCCCCGCGCAGATCGACTGCCTCCGATCGTTTTACGAGCCGATCGTTCGGCGCCGGTACGACTCACCCGATGCGCGCCTGAGAGACCTCGAGCAACTCGGCGCCCTCGCCGCGGGCACTCCGTCGCGCGAGCGCTTTGTTTCCGAGCTCACTCTCGATCCACCGGTTTCGACCGGCGACCTCGCCGGCCCGCCGTTGCTCGACGAGGATTATCTGATCCTGTCGACCATCCATTCGGCCAAGGGGGGCGAGTGGGATGCGGTTCACGTCATTCATGCCGCCGACGGGATGATTCCGTCGGACATGGCGACCGGCGATCCCGACGAGATCGAAGAGGAGCTTCGCCTGTTCTACGTAGCGCTCACGCGCGCGCGGGAGCATCTTTCCGTCTACGTGCCGCTTCGCTTTTATCACTCGGGACCTTCCGGAGATCGTCACTCCTACGCGCAGCCGAGCCGCTTCCTCACCTCCGAGGCGCGGGCGCTGTTCGACGAACGTCCCGCCTTCGAGGAAGCGGAACGAGATGCAGCTCCCCTCGTGGGCGTTGCCGGAGCCGGCGCCGAGGTCGATGCGTTTCTCGGTGAGCTGTTCGGGACCTGACCCCCCCGGGGCGTCAGGGAGTCGGCGTCGGCTTGGGCTTCGCTTCGGGCTTCTTGTCGTCCTCGTCGTCGCCATCGTTGCCGGACGATTTCTTGTCCCGCTCGTCGTCCTCGCGGCCGGTTCGGTCCGAGGGTCCCTCTTTGCGCTCTTTCCCGGCGCGCTTCTTCGATTCGCTTTGCGGCTCGGGCACAAGCGTCGGAATCGGTTCGGGCGGCGGCACCGGGCAATATTCGTGCGGCGCCTCCTGGCGCAGCAGGGTCTTCATCTCGCCGGGGCACCACGCCGCCGCCAGGAGTCCGCTAACGGGATCGATCTCGACGCGCACGAGTTCGGAGCGGGGGAGACGGAACGGTGCCGGCGGCGTCCCCGCAAGCGCCGCGGTCATGAACGACCGCCAGATCGCGGCCGGCAGCGTTCCACCGAGGACGCGGGTGCCGTGCACCGACGTCATCGGTATCCGCCCCCTCGGGTAGCCGACCCATACTGCCGCGACGAGGTCGGGCGTGTAGCCGACGAACCATGCGTCGGCGTAGTCGTTGCTCGTCCCGGTCTTTCCCGCCGCCGGCCTACCGATCGCCGCCGCCGTTCCGGTTCCTCGCCGAATGACGTCTTCGAGCGCGGTCGTGACGAGGTACGCGGTTCCGGGAGAGATCGCGCTTTCGACACGGTCCTGCTCCGGTTCGAGCGACGGGCCGTCCGGGAGGTGGATGGAACGGATCGTGGTCGGTTCGATCGCGGTCCCATGGTTGGCGAAGGTTGCGTACGCGGTTGCCATATCGAGCACGCTCACCTCTTCCGATCCGAGTGCGATCGAAGGGTGCGCGCCGAGAGGCGCCCTAACCCCCATCAGCGCGGCTTGATTGGCGATTCGATCGGGGCCGACCGCGAGCGCCAGGCGCGCGTAAACGGCGTTGACGGAGCGAACCGTAGCCTCGTAGAGCGACAGAAAGCCGGCCGCCGAACCTTCGCTGTTGCCGACCGTCCACTGGGAGCCGTCGTCGAACGTAAAGACCGCGGGCGTCGCCTCGAATCTGTCCGACATCGTCATGCCGGACTCGATCGCGGTGGCAAGCACGAGCGGCTTGAACGCGGATCCGGGTTGGCGGCCGGACCCGCCGCCGGCGCGCCCGAGGGCGAGGTTCACCTGACTCGCCTTCCAACTTCGTCCGCCGATCATCGCCACTATCTCTCCCGTGGCCGGACGGATGGCGACGAGCGCGGCCGCGGGATCACCCCGCCGGTCGAGCACACCCTCGACCGCCCGCGCCGCCGCGGCCTGCAGGTCCGGCTCCAGCGTCGTCTCGACCTTGAGCCCGCCTTGCCACAAAAGTCGCGAGCGATCGTCCTCGGTTGCGCCGAGGCGCCGGTCGCGCAAAATCTCCCTCTTCACGGCCTCGACGAAATATGGCTCGCGGGTCGGGATTCGCGGAGGAGTGGCGCGCACTCCGAGCGAACCCGCGACCGCGCGTCCGGCATCGGTGGGGGACACCATGCCGAGATCCGCCATCCGCGCCAGGATGTAATCCCGGCGCGCCCGCGCGCGTTGCGCATGCTCGCGCGGGTCGTACCCGGCGGGAGATTTGATCAGTGCCGCGACCAGCGCTGCTTCCCGCAGTGTCGTGACTTCGAGGCCGTGGCCGAATAAGTTCTCGACCGCCGCCTTCACCCCGTACGCGCCCTCGCCCAGGTAGACGGTGTTGAGGTAGCGCTCGAGGATCTCTCGCTTCGAGTAGCGCTGCTCGATCTCGATCGCGAGCCTGAGCTCGCGCGCTTTGCGTTCGAGCGAGCGATTGGGCCGGGTGAAGTAGACGTTCTTCACGTACTGCTGCGTGATGGTGCTGCCGCCCTGAACGAACTCGCCCTCGCGAATGTTGACGATCGCGGCGCGCGCTATCGACGCGGCGTCGAAACCGGGATGTTCGAAGAATCGGTCGTCCTCCGCCGCGAGCACCGCATCGATGACGACCTTCGGAATGCGCCGGTACGACACGTAGGCCCGGTTTTCCTCGTAGAGCCGCGCGAGTAGTCCACCTGATGCATCTGTGATGGTCGATCGCAGGGCGAGGGGGCGCTCGGCTTCGAGATCGATCGGCGCGAGCGAACACCCGCCTGCGAAAACGGCCGCCGCCAGGAGCGGGGCGATCCGATGCGCCCGCCGGCCCACCGGCTACTCCTCCAGCGCGTGCCGGAGGCGGACGAGGGTGCGGTTTAGAAGGCGCGAGACGTGCATCTGCGAGATGCCGAGGCGATCGGCGATCTCGGACTGCGTCATCCCCTTGTAGAAGCGGAGATAAAGGATGTGCCGTTCCCGCTCCGGCAGCTTCGCCATCTCGGGGGCGAGCGAGGCCCGGTACTCGAGGGTCTCGAGTTGCTCGTCCTCGCCGCCCATCTGGTCGGCGAACGACGTCGAGTCGCCGTTGTCGGCGTCGATCGGGGCGTCGAGGGAGGTGAAGTTGTAGGCCTGCGCAATCTCGAGTCCCTCGAGAACCTGCTCTTCGGAGATCGACGCTTCCTTGGCGATTTCCGGAACGGTCGGCGCCCGCCCGAGATCCTGGCCCAGCTTGGACACGATCTTGGTGAGCTCGAGGTGAAGCTCCTGGAGCCGGCGCGGAACGCGCACCGCCCACCCCTTGTCGCGGAAATGCCGCTTGAGCTCGCCCACCACCGTGGGGGTCGCGTACGTCGAGAACTCGACCTCGCGGTCGAGGTCGAAGCGTTCGATGGCTTTCAGCAAACCGATCGTGCCGACTTGCACCAGATCCTCCAGAGGCTCTCCTCTGTTCCGAAATCGGCGCGCCAGGAACTCGACTAAACCTATGTACTGATCGACCAGCCGCTCGCGCAGGCGCGTGCGATCGTCCTCGTCTTGTGCCGCGTGGTAGCGGTGGAAGAGGTCCCGCACTTCCTCTTTGGTCAGGCCGCCCCGTTCGGTCACGAGCCCCTGCTCTTCACGAGGTGGAAGCTGGGCTTTCCTCCGTCCTCAGTGAGCGAGGCCTCGTCCGCCACGGTGTCGAGGATCATGCGCGAGAAATCGGTGAGGTCGGTACGCACCCCATCTCCGATCGACAGGTGGGCGGTGCCGTCGATCGTGATGCGTTGGCCGGCCACCCCGAAGACGATGTCGAGTGTTCCGTCGCGTCCCTGCGTCCCGGTGAGATAGGCGGCCAGCTCGTCGACCGCGATCTTGAGGTCGTCGATCTCGTCGAGCGTGAAGCCGAGGCGCGACGCCAAACCGGCCGCGATGAGCCGGACGACCTGCACGTACCGCGGCGCCGCCGGAATTGCGACCTTTACGGTTTCCACGTCAGGAGACGGAGGCGCGCCGCGCGCCCGAGGTCTTTTTCTTCCCCTTGGGCGCCGCATCGGCGGTATCACGCTTCTTCTTCGCCTCGGCGACCGATGCCTTGAGTGCTTCCATGAGGTCGACGACCTTCGTCGGCTCCTCGTCGGGCTCGGCCGAAACCGTGACCTCCTGGCCCTCGACCTTCTGTTCGACGAGCTGCTCGAGCCGAATCCGGTACTCGTCGAGGAACTCCTCGGGCCGGAACTCGGTAGATAGCTGCTGGATCAGCTGACGGGCCATCTTGACTTCGGCGTCGCGTATCTCGATCTGCTTGTCGAGCTCCTCGAACTGCGCGGGGCGGATCTCATCGGGCCAATGCATGGTCTCGAGCACGAACACGCCGTCTTTGAGCCGGACGGTGGCGAGATGCTCTTTGTCTCGGAGCGCAACCTTCGCCACCCCGACCTGGCCCTCCGCATCGAGCGCCTCCTGGAGCAGGCGGTACGCCTTGAGGCCGGATGGTTCCGGGGCGACGTAGTAGGTCCGGTTGAAGTAGATCGGGTCGATGTCCTCGAGGGGTACGAACGACACCACGTCGATGGCCTTGATCGAGTCGACGTCGAGCGAGGACAGCTCGTCGTCGGTGAAGGTCACGTAGTGATCCTTCGAGTACTCGTAGCCCTTGACGATGTCGTCCCACTCGACTTCCTTGCCGCACGTGGCACATACCCGCTGGTAGCGGATGCGTCCGCCGTCGTCGCCGTGAAGCAGCCGGAATTTCAAGCCCTTCTCCTCCACCGCGGAATACAGGCGAACGGGTATGTTGACGAGACCAAACGTCACGGTTCCTTTCCAAATTGCTTTCATGTCAGGGATTGTAGGCGACGGGGGTACGAGCCGAGGCGGATGCGGAAGTATCCTCCGCAAAGAGGAGTGACCACGGAGCGTGTCGAACCTTGGCCCAGAACGGCCTCGTTGTGCGTAGTCGGCAGCGGAGCGCAGTTACGAGCGGATGACGAGCGGAGCGTGAATATGGACGGCAACGGAAGCGGGCCGAGCGAGTACGCGCGCGCCTTGGGAGAGCGTCTGCGACGGATTCGGGTCCAAAAGGGGATGTCGCTCCACGACGTCCAGCAGGCGTCCGAGGGAAAGTGGAAGGCTGCGGTGGTCGGCGCCTACGAGCGCGGCGACCGCAACGTCACCGTCGCCCGCCTCGCCGATCTCGCCGATTTCTACGATGTGCCCGTCACCGAGTTGCTCCCCGACGACTCGCCTCCCGCTCCCGGCTTCGCCGATGCCCGTCCCCGGGTGGTCCTCAACATCGAGCGGCTCGATCGCGTGCCGGAGGGGGAGCGCGATCCGATCTCGCGCTTTGCCACCGCCATCCAGGTGCAGCGGGGTGACTTCAACGGTCGCATCCTCACGATCCGCGAGGACGACCTCATGGCGCTCGCCCTGCTCTACCAAACGACCGCGTCCGAGCTGGCGCGCCGCCTCGACGACTGGGGTCTTCTCGTCCACGCCGGTTAGGCGACTACCGCCGCCACCGCCACCGTGAAGGCACCGGCCCAGTAAACCGCCGTGAACGCGTAATCCGGCGCGCCGGGACGCAGCGGAAGCAGAACCGCGAGAACCCACACCGGCATCACGAGGAGGCCGAAGAGCGCGCCGTAGACGGCCGCGGCCCACCTTGCCCACGAGGCTCCGGCGGCGAGTGCGCCGGCTATCCCGAGCAGGACCACGCCGAGCACCGCCTGGCCGATCACGTCGGCGATGGGGCCGCTCTTGGCGAGTCGAAACACGCGATAGCCGAACCCGAGGACGGCGTTGAGCACGAGCGCGGCGATGACGACCGTGTGCGCGTTCACAGGGCCGACACGATAGCCTGCGCTCCGTTGCCCCGGCCGCCCAGGCGCGCATCCCGCCGGGCGGATGTATTGACGAGGTGCGAGCAGGAGACGATGGCGAAAAAGCGGACCGGCGAGGGGAAAAATCCGGCGAAGCCGCGCCCCGCGGGGGCCGACAAGCAACTCCGCAAGCAGGAGCGCATCGAGCAGCGGCGCCGGGAGAAGGAGGCCGCCGCACGGGCGGCGCAGCGGCGGGCGCGCCGAGAGCGCCTCATCCGGTGGGTGCTGATCGGCGGCGCGGTGGCCTTCGCCGCGTGGTTCTTCCTCCGCAATCAGGCGCCGGGAGAGATCCGCGGGCACGAGATCGAGCAGTTCTCCGTCGGGGCCTCGGGTCAGCACGTTTCCGGGACCGTCAACTATCCAATGACGCCGCCGGTCGGCGGCCAGCACGCGGCCGGGGCGGCGCCGTGCGGGGTTCACCCCAGCCGGATCGCCAACGAGAACATGGTGCACTCGCTCGAGCACGGCGCGGTCGGGCTCCTCTACGACCCCGCGACCGCCGACGAAGACGACATTCGGACGCTCGAGGAGATCGTCGGCGATTTCGACACCAACATCTTCTCGGCGCCGTTCTCCGGTATGGAGACGCCGGTTGCGATCATCTCGTGGGGGGAGATGATGCGCCTCGACTCGGTCGACGAGGTAGCCGTCAGGGAGTACGTGCGCGAGTTCGCCGGCAAGGCGCCCGAGAGTTCGACGCAGGAATGCACGAAGGGCGTGGACCAGCCGTACCAGGAGCCGACACCGGCGCCGACCGGCAGTCCGGGCGCGACGATCCCGGTCCCCGAGCAGACTTAAGACAAAAAGAAGAACGGGCCCCCTTTGTCGAGAGGCCCGTTCTCGTTCTACGTTTTTCTGTTGCTACTCGGCGGGGACGACCTCGCCGAGCCAGATCGTGAGCGTCACGTCGGTGCCCGGCGTGAGGTAGGCACTGGAACGCACGGTGTAGCCGGTGCACTGGGCGGTCCGAAATCCCGAGATCGACTCGAACCCCATGCCGCCGTTCCCGCCGTCGCTGAAGTCCGCGGCCGGCGAGGCGTCCACCGGCGCCTGGTTGAAGGCCCCGGAACTGGCGACGGGATCGCCGCCCGCGTTGTGGAAGTAGAGATCGAGATCGCTGTGATTGGCGAACTCCATGCGGGCGTACATCCCGGCCTCCGCGGCCTTCGAGTACGACTGGATGTTG
>Ga0247713_1000416_pt1 | contig 26823 bp, 24 predicted proteins | sample 21E_NmetaG_FD_189936 | JGI IMG/M metagenome (GOLD analysis project Ga0247713, IMG submission 189936) | Soil microbial communities from hillslope of Landscape Evolution Observatory, University of Arizona, Oracle, AZ, United States - 2-1-E_N | ecosystem: Engineered > Artificial ecosystem >... | reverse complement strand
GGTTCATCGTTCCCGGCCTCGGCGCCGGGCGGACCACGGCGCTGCGCTACCGGCTGTCGGGGCACACGCGGGGCCGGTACGTCGTCGGCCCCCTCCGGCTGCGGGTCCGCGACCCGTTCGGGCTGGCGCAGCGCATCCGCCGCTACCGCGGCACCGACGAGGTCGTGGTCTACCCGCGCATCGAGCCGCTGGCGGATCCGCCGGCGCCGGGTATGCACACCGGCTCGGGGTCCAGCGCCGTACGACGGCTGTTCAACACGGGCGACGAGTTCTACACGATGCGCGAGTACGTCCACGGCGATGACCTGCGTCAGGTTCACTGGCCCTCCACGGCCCACCGGAACAAGCTGATGGTCCGCCAGCAGGAACAGCCGTGGGAAGCCGAGGCGACCATCGTGTGCGACACCCGCCACCTCGCCCACCGCCACCTCGGTCCCAGCTCTCCGCTGGAGAAGGCAATCTCCCTGGCGGCATCGCTGGTGTGGCATCTGGCCGACGACGGGTTCACGTTGCGACTGCTGACTGACCAGGACCACCGGCCGCCCGAAGCGCAGCCGTGGTCGGTCCACCTCGACCGCCTTGCGGAGCTCTCGCCGTCACGCGGGTCGTCGCTGGTGCCCGCCCTGCAGCGGCTGCGCTCGGGCAACGGCGAAGGTTTGCTGGCCGCGGTGGTCGCCACGCCGCCCGGCGACGAGCCCGTCGCCGGCCATCCCGACCTGCGGGCACTGCTGCAGGCGGGGCGGTCCTTCCACGGCCGGCTCGCGCTGGTCGTCGACAACGGGCGCCGGTCCCGCGCGGCCGACGCGGCGGCGCTGTTGCGCAGCGGCGGCTGGCGGGCCACCACCATCACCCCCGACCAGACACTGGCCTCACAGTGGCGCGCACTGGGCAGCGCCCGGCGCCCCGCCGCGGCGTTCCAACCGGGAGCCACCGCATGAGCACGACCCTGTCCCGCCCCGAGGCACCGGCGGCTGCCCCCGCGCCCACGCCGCCTCCCCCGGCCGACGTCGGCACCGGCCGGCGCGAGGACGCGCTGATGCTGGCGACCGTGGCGGTGATGGTCACCGCCTGCCTGCCGCTGGCACGGGTGTTCGTGGGCCTGGGCTTCTTGCGACCGGTGCTCGGCGCGACCCTGCTGGCGCTCGGCCTGTCATGGGGCACCCGGCGCCTGGGGGGCGGGCCCCTCGCGAGCTTGTTCGTCACGATCGCCGGGTGGATTGCGTTCGTGTCCGCCGCGTTCTTCGCCGACACCCTCGCCGCGGTCGTGCTCCCGACGCCGGCGACGATGGACGCGGCGGTCACCCTCTGGGCGCGCGGCATCGAGCTGGTCCAGCTGCGACCCGCGCCGGTGTTCGCCGAGGCCGCGCTGGTGTTCATCGCGGTCACCGGCGTCTGGGCCGTCGCCTATGCGGTCGAGGGATTCGTGTTCCGCATGGCCGCGCCGATCCGCGCCATCCTCATGGCGCTGATCCTGTGGGTGGTGCCGCTGGCGGTGGCGCCCCCCACCGGCCGTGCGTGGGCATGGGCGGTGCCGTTCCTGGCGGCGTGTGCGCTGCTGCTGTTGTCGTTCGCCGGCTACGACCTGCGCCGCTGGGGTGCGTGGTCGCCGACGTACCTCGGCGGGAGGCACGGGCCCGAGCGGTCGCTGATCCCCTCGGGTGGCCTGCTCGCCGTCGTCGCCATCGTGGCGGGTGCGCTGCTGGCCGTTGTCATCCCGGGGTTCGGCGCAGCCCCGTGGTACGAGGTGCGCGGCACCGGCGGCACGACGCTGACGACCAACCCCATCGTCGACATCCGCAGCCGGCTGGTGGCGCAGGACACCGGTCCGGTCCTGCGGGTGACCACCAACCGCCCGGTGTACCTGCGCACAACGGCGCTGGACGTGTACTCCGAGTCCGAGGAGTGGACCAACCGGGGCATCCGCGGCGCGCCGATCCGCGGGACGTTCCCGCTGGAGGTGCCGCTCGGGCCGATCGAGCGGGTGCAGCTGGACGTCGAAGTCCGCAATCTGCCCGGCGCCGTGCTGGTCCCCGCGCCCTATCAGGCGCTGAACGTCGACGGGCCCTTGGCGGACCGGTTCCAGTACGACACGTCGAACTCGACGATCACGCTCGACGCCGGCGCGACGCTGGAGCCGGGCGACACCTACGCGCTGGAGGCGGCGATCCCCGCGCCGACGCCCGAGCAGCTGGCCGACGCGGCGGTGGCGCCCAGCCCGCGCCTGACCGCCCTGCCCCCCAACGTGCCCGAGCAGGTTCGCCAGCTTGCGGCGGACGTCGTCGAGGCGGCCGACGCCCGGACCCCGTTCGACCAGGCACTGGCGGTCCAGGACGAGCTGCGCAGCTGGGAGTACTCGGTGGAGCCGCCGCAAGGCCACGGCGGGCAGGCCATGCAGTCGTTCATCACCAACCGGATCGGCTACTGCGAGCAGTACGCCGGGACCATGGCGGTGATGCTGCGGTCCCTGGGGATTCCAGCCCGCGTCGCCGTCGGCTACACGCCCGGTCAGCCGGTGGACTCCGACGGCACGCTGTACTCGATCACCAACGCCCACGCCCACGCCTGGGTCGAGGTGCTGTTCACCGATCTTGGGTGGGTCGCCTTCGAGCCCACGCCCCGCAGCGACGGCAACGTCCTGGTGCCCTCTGCCGCCAACATCGCGCCGGCCCGGACGGTGGCGCAGGCCGGCGGCGAGACGGGTGAGGCCGAGGGCCAGCAGCCGGGCGTCGACGGCCGGGCCGAAGACCAGCTCCTGCGGCAGAACCAACAGCAGGCACAGACCCCCGAGGACGACGCTGAGGACGCCGCCGCCCCTGGCGCGGCCGGCGACGGCACACCGGGGACGCGGTCGCCGCTGTGGTGGGCGCTGGCAGCGCTCGCCGCCGCGGCGGGCGTCGCCGCGGCCGTCGGGCTGCGCGGCCACACGGAGCTGCCCGGCCGGCCACCCTTGCAGCGGGTGCTGCACGCCCGGACAGAGGTCGAGCACCTTGCCCGAGGGGTGGGCATGCCACCGGCGCCGTGGGAGACCGACCGCGAGTTCCTCACCCGGGTGGCGCACCGGCACGGCGCCGCGGCGCTGGATGCCGCCGACGTGCTGGCCCGCCAGGTCGGCCGTGCTCGGTACGCAACGATGCTGGACGAACAGGCGGCAACCGCCGCCGAGTCGGCCGCGGGCCGGCTGCAGGTGGAGATGCTGCGCGAGCGCAGCCGGCCGGGCAGGGCGTGGGTGCGGCTGCGGGGACGGTCGGCCGGTGGGGCCGCCGGCGTGCGGTCACGCGCGGCTCAGCGCTGGTCGTCCTCGCGGCGTCGCGCGGCGTCGAGGTAGCGCTGGAACAGCCCGCCGGGGCTGCCCCCTCCGTCGGCCGGGGTCTGCTCGGCGATCCGCTTGACAACCGTCAGGCCGTGATACGCCGAGGCGAGCATCAACCCGAACCCGACCAGACCCCACAGCAGCGTGGTCTGCAACGCCACGAACAGCAGCATGAAACCGAGCAGGAACCCACCGACCGCCCACTTCAGCCCCCCGCGGGGCGGCTGCTGACGCGAGCGCTTGGTGCCGACCGCGTCGGCGAACCGCGGATCGTCCGCACGCAGACGTGCCTCGATGTCGGCCAGGATGCGCTGCTCGTGCTCGGACAGTGGCATGTGTGCCGCTCCGCGGTCGTGTCGTCCCCTCACCGTACCCAGGGGACCTCGATTGTGCGCCAATCCGAGTCGGCGCGCAGCCCCAATCTTGGGCTACCGGCCGCGGAACTGCGGCTGTCGCTGCTGCAACGCCGCCGTCGCCGCCTCGATGAAGTCCTGCGACGCAAGGCAGCGCTGCTGCGCACGGCGCTCCGCGGCCAGCACGGTGTCGCGGTCGCCTGCATAGCTGTTGCGAAGCAGCTGCGGCACCGCTCCGACGGCCACGGTCGGGGCAGCGGCGAGTGCCGCGACGTACCGGTGCGCCCACCCGTCGAAGTCGTCCTCGGCCTCCGCGACGGCGTCGACCAGCCCCCACGCCAGGGCCGTCGCCGCATCGATCCGCCGGGCGGTCACCGCGAGGTCCGTTGCGCGGCCCAGGCCCACCAGTCGCGGCAGGCGCCATGTGGCCCCCAGGTCGGGGATCAATCCCCAGCGCGCCTCCAGCAGGCCCAGGCTCGCGTCCGGCGCGGCGATCCGCAGATGGCAGGCAAGCGCGAGCTGGCAGCCCGCGCCCAGGGCGACCCCACGGATCGCGGCGACGGTGGGGACCGGCAGATCCTCGAAGCCGGTGAAGGCCTGCTGCAGCCACGCGATCCGCTCGTCGTCGGGCGCTGCGCCGGAGGCCTGCTCGCCGAACAACGCCACGTCCAGGCCGGCTGAGAACGCTCGGCCGGCGCCGGTGACCAGCACCGCGCGGCAGGCGCTGTCGCGGGCCGCCTCGGCCGCCTGCGCCGCGGCGTCGTGCAGTCCGGTGAACACCTCGTAGCTCATGGCGTTCAGCTTGTCCGGCCGGTTCAGCGTGACCACGCCGACCGCGTCGTCACCCACCTGGAAGGTCACCGTCATGCCTGCGCGTCCTCGATCGCTGGTCAAAGGCGGATCCTATGCGTGTCGCGCAGTCCCGCCGGGTAGTGCGCCAGTACACGACCAACAGGAGCGACACGATGCCCACAGGCAGGGTGACCCGGTTCAACGACAGCGCCGGTGCCGGCTACATCGAGACGTCATCCGGCGGGTTCTCGGTCTCCGCCGAGGACATGGAGGCACGCACCCAGTTCGAGGGTGCGCACGTCGAGTTCGACGTGCAGCGTGAGGAAGGCCGCGACCGCGCCGTCAACGTGACGCTGCGGGAGGGGACCCGCCACATGCACACCCAGCGGCGCTTCGGCGACACGCGCTGACCAGTTCAGCCGGTCACGAAGGCGCAGAACTCGTTGCCGTCGGGGTCGGCCATGACGTGCCAGCGGATCTCGTCATCCTGTGCGCGCAGCACCGTGGCGCCCGCGGCGTGCAGCCCGCCGAGGTCGGCGGTGGTCACGTCGATGTGGATGCGGTTCTTGACCTGCTTCGGCTCGGGGACGGGCGCGAAGACCAAGGCCTCGAACGGCGCGCCGGTGATGTCCTCGACGTAGGAGAACCCGCTGTCGTGGTCGACCAGCCGTGCGTCCAGCACGTGTGCCCACCAGGCGGCGATGCGGTGCGCCGCTTCGGGACTGTCGGCAGTATCGACGCCCAGCTCGTACAGCCGACGGCTGATGCCGCCGTCGCGGACGAAGACGCAGAACTCTCCGCCTTCGGGGTCGGCCATCACCGTCCACCGGTGGGAGTGGCCGTCCAGCACGGTCGCGCCGAGGCGTTCGACCTCCGCCACGGAGGCGGCGTTGACGTCGAGGTGGACCCGGTGCTTGACCGTCTTGGGCTCCGGCACGCGGTTGATCCAGACGGTGTGCGCCGGCGTCGGGCCGGTGAGCTTTGCGTCCCCGTCGTCCAGCGCGTGGAACTCCAGACGCAGCACGGCGGCCCAGAACCGTCCGAGGCGACCGGGATCGTTCGCGTCGATGCACAGGTCTTTGTAGGTGGCAAGCGGCACGGGCACGCGTCCTTGTGAGTCGTCGGGGTCAGTCGTCGGGCAGCAGCGCACCACGCGTGACCGCGTGGTCGCCGAAGCGGGTGCGGGCGTCGTCGGCGGCCCGTTCGAGCAGACCCCACCGCTCGTCGTCGAGCAGCCCCAGCTGGCGGGAGGCGTCGGTGGGCACCAGGTTGGTGGTGCCCAGGCCGATCAATCGCGCACGGAACCGCTCGAGGCGCAGCGCGTCGAGCAGCGCGGTGGCCTCCTGGTGCAGCACGGTCGCCCGGTCGGTCGGTGCTGGCAGGGTCCGCGACCGGGTGATCGTCTGGAAGTTCGCGTACCGCAGCTTCAGCACGACGGTGCGCGCGGCGACGCCGCCGCGGCGGAGCCGGCGGGCGACCTTCTCGGCCAGCCGCAGCAGCTCACGCCGCAGCACCGCCACATCCTCCACGTCCCGTTCGAACGTCTCCTCGGCGCTCATGCCCTTGGCGGGCTCGTGCACGACCACGGGGCGGTCGTCGCGGCCCCGTGCGAGCTGGCGCAGCGCCGCCGCCGACGCAGCGCCGACGATCCGCGCGAGGGTTGGCTCGTCGAGCTCGGCGACCTCCGCCACGGTGCGGATGCCGAAGCGCTCGAGCCGCGCCGCCGTCTGCTCACCGACGCCCCACAGGTCGCGCACGCCCAGCGGGGCGAGGAAGTGCGCAACCTGGTCGGCCGGCAGGTGCAGCAGCCCGTCGGGCTTGGCCTTGGTCGAGCACAGCTTGGCCAGGAACTTGTTGGGTGCGACCCCGACGCTGGCCGGCAGGCCGAGCTCCTCACGGATCCGGCGGCGCAGGTCCTGGGCGATCACCTGCGGGGGGCCGAACAGCCGGATGCTGCCTCCGACGTCGAGGAACGCCTCGTCGATCGACAGCGGCTCGACCAGCGGGGTCACCGACAGGAACATCTCGCGTAGCTGGCCCGAGACCTCGTGGTACGCGGTGAAGTCGGGGCTGATGACGACGGCGGTGGGGCACAACCGCAGCGCCCGCGCCATCGGCATGGCGGACGTCACCCCGAGCCGTCGCGCCTCGTAGGAGGCGCTCGCGACGACCCCGCGGCCGCCGGCGCCGCCCACCACGACCGGCCGGCCGGCCAGCGCCGGGTCGCGCCGCACCTCCACGGAGGCGTAGAACGCGTCCATGTCGACATGCAGGATCGGGGTGTCGCTCACCTGTTCACCGTAGGGAAGGATGCCGTGGTGGAGCCGCTCGTGTCGGGGCGATGGCTGGCCGACCATCTCGCCGACGACGACCTGGTGGTCGTCGACTGCCGGTTCGTGCTGGGCAGTCCCGGTGCCGGATGGCAGCGGTACACCGATGGCCACATCGCCGGCGCCCGCTTTCTCGACCTCGACGACGACCTGGCGGACCCGGTGGGCGACGGCCGGCGCGGACGGCATCCGCTGCCCTCGGCTGAGCGGTTCCAGGAAGCCGCGCGGCGCGTCGGCGTCAGCACGGCGTCGACGGTGGTCGCGTACGACGACGCGATGACGGGCGGGGCGGCCCGGCTGTGGTGGCTGCTGCGGCACTTCGGCCACGACCGCGTCGCCGTGCTCGACGGCGGGTTCGCGGCCTGGGACGGCCCGGTCGCCACCGGCGTCCAGCCGCGGGCCGCACCCGGGGACTTCGTCGCACGGCCACGCTCGGACGACGTCGTCGACATCGACGACGTCGCGGCCCGCCTGCGCCGGCCGGGCCGGGTGCTCGTCGACGCCCGCGCACCGGAGCGGTACCGCGGCGACGTCGAGCCGATCGACCCCGTGCCGGGCCACATCCCCGGCGCGGTCAACGTGCCGTTCACCGCGCCGGTGCCCACTGATCTGGCCGACGTCCCCGACGAGATCGTCGTGTACTGCGGCTCGGGTGTGACCGCGGCGGTGACGCTGCTGCGCCTGGCCGGCGCCGGGCGGGACGACGCCAAGCTGTACGCCGGCTCGTACAGCGAGTGGGTCAACCGCGGCCTTCCGGTCGAGACCGACCCCAGCCCTGCCGTGGGGTGAGGGCCCGCGGACCTCACCCGCCGGCCGAGCCGCCCGAGGAGTGCCACAGCTTGCGCGGCGAGTCCTCCTCGGGCGCCGGCGGGACGTGGCGGGGGTGGCGGGGGTCGCTGACCGGCAGCTGGTACAGGTCCTGGTCGGCGATGTTGCGGTTGCGCCCCGTCGGGTCGGCCCAGGTCGTGCCGTTGGGCGTGACCCGGGCCAACGACCCGCCACGTGCGGGGGCCAAGCCGTTGCGGCCGGCGGCGCCGGCGATGCCCGCCGGGGCGCCGTCGCCGAAGTCCCGCCCCGCCTCCTCGGCGGGGCGGCTGGTCGCCGCTTCGCGGTTCTCGGCGAGCGCCGTGTCCAGCCACCCCTCCTGCCACGCACGCATCAGCCGGCGCAGGTCCCACACGACCTCGGCGTTGAGCGACACGCCCCGGCGCCCGGTGCGGTGCACGGTGCCCTCCACCACGAGCAGCCACGTGTGGAACACCGTCCACGCGCACCGGTCGTGGACGGACTCGAAGAACGTCGCGTCGCTGACACCGGTGCCGTCGTCCAGGGACAGGAAGATGATCCGCTGCCCGGACTTCACCGGCGGTGTCTGCGTGGCGACCTTCACGCCGCCCACCCGGATCCGCGTGCCGTTGGGATGTTCGAGCAGGTCCTTGGCGCGCGTGACGCCCAGCACGTCGAGCAGGCCGTCGTAGAACGACACGACGTGGCGGGACGCGTCGATCCCCATCACCTCGAGCTCCGCGCGGACCTTCTCACTGGGCCGGTACTCGCGCAGCGCCGGGGCCTCGTCGGCCGACAGCAACCCCAGCTGCTCGGGGGCGGCGGGGTCGGTCGGTTGGTGCCGGCGCACGCCCGACCACCGCTCCGCCACCTCCAGCAAGACGTCCCTGCGGCTGCGTTGTCCCGCCTGGACGCCACCGATCTCGTCGAACGCGCCGGCGTGTGCCAGCGCCTCGGCGACCGGCGCCGACAGCGATGCGCGCCGGCGGACGTCGGCGACCGAGGTGAACGGCCGGGCCGCCACGACACTGTCGATCATGTGGTCGTCCATGCCGGCGACGTCCTGCAACGCCAACCGGATCCCGAACCGCCACGCCGGGTCCCGCGGGTCACGGCCTTTGTCGAACCCACTGGGGAACCCAAAACCCGCGCCGGCGCGGGTTTCTTCTGCGCCCCCCGCCACCCCCCGCCCAAAACCCGCGCCGGTGCGGGTTTCTGGGACCCCCAGCAGCGCGGCGGCTTCGTCCGCCCGCAGCCGTTCGACGCGGTAGTCGCGGGCGGAGCGGTTGACGTCCAATGGCAGCACGGCGACGCCGAACTGGCGGGCGTCGTCGAGCAGCAGCCGGCGCGGGTACATGCCGGGGTCGTGGGTCAGCAGGCCCGCCACGAACTCGGGGAGATAGTGCGCCTTGAGCCACGCCGACCGGTAGGTGGGCACCGCGAACGCGGCGGCGTGCGCCTTGCAGAAACCGAACGACGCGAACTGCGCCAGCGCGTGCCACAGCGATTCCGCGGTCCGGGTGTCCAGCCCCCGCTCGCGCGCCCCGTCGACGATCCAGCGGTGCAGCGCTTCGTGCTCGTCGGGATCACCCAGGCGCCGGCGGACGAGGTCGGCGGTGGCCAGGTCGCAGCCGGTCACCGCGGCGACGCTGCGCATGACCTGCTCGTGATAGACGATCACCCCGTAGGTCTCGGCCAGCGCGTCGGCCAGCAACGGGTGCGGGTACACCACCGGTTTGCGGCCCAGACGCCGGTCGAGGAACGGGCCGACCATGTCGCCCTTGACCGGTCCGGGACGGAACAGGGAGATGTCCACGACGAGGTCGGACAGATGCTCGGGCTGGAACTTGCCGACCAGCTCGCGCTGGCCCGGTGACTCGATCTGGAACATCCCCAGCGTGCGGGTCGAGCGGATCAGCTCGTAGGTGTCGGGGTCGTTGAACGGGACCCGGTCGAAGTCGAGCTCGACCCCGCGGGTGCGGCGGATCTCCTCCTTGGCGTGCGCCATGCTCGACAGCATCCGCACCGCCAGCACGTCGAGCTTGCACAACCCCAGCGCCTCGACGTCGTCCTTGTCGAACTGCGCCATCGCAAAGCCGTTGGCGGACCGCTCGACGGGCACGAGGTCGCGCAGGGTCGCGTCGGCCAGCAGCACCCCCGAGGGATGCAACGCGATGTGACGCGGGAAACCGTCGAGCCGCTCGACGACGTCGAACAGCAACCGCAGGTCGTTGCGGTCCAGGTTCAGCCCGCGCATCTCCGGCAGGTGGTCCATGGCCGCGCGGACGTCGCCGGCGCGCACCCTGGGAAACGACTTGGCGATGTAGTCGACCTCACCGGCCGGCAGCCCGAGCGCCTTGCCGACCTCACGGATCGCCATGCGCGCCTTGAAGGTCTCCACCATGCACACGCACGCGACCCGGTCTTCGCCGTAGCGGTCGAGCAGGTCCCAGTAGATGTCCTCGCGGCGGGCGGACTCCACGTCGATGTCGATGTCGGGCAGCTCGTCGCGGTACGGGTTCATGAACCGCTCGAACGCCAGGTCGTGCGCGATGGGGTCGACGTCGGAGATCCGCAGCGCGTAGGTGACCAGGCTCCCGGCCGCCGACCCGCGGCACGCCGCCATGATCCCCTTCTCGCGGATCCGGTCGACGATCTCGGCGACGGTCAGAAAGTACGGCGCCAGCCCCAGCTCGGCGATCATCGCCAGCTCGCGATCGAGCAGGTCGCGGTGGCGTGTGCCCGGGGTGGGATAGCGCTCGCGCACCCCGGCGTCGCAGCGCGCCCGCAGCTCGGCGTGGGCGTCGCTGGTGCCGACGAAGTCGGGGACGCGCAACTGTCCGAGGCCGAGGTCGACGTGGCACTGCTCGGCGGCCCATGCGGCGTTGGTGATGGCGTCGGGGCGCTCGGCGAACACCGCCGCCATCTGCGCCGGCGTCTTGAGGTACCCCTCGGCGTTGCGGCGCCCCCGCGCACCGCCGGCCTTCAGCGGCACCTGCAGCCGGACGGCATCGACGACGTCGGCGACCCGTGCGCCGGCCGGGTCGAGGTAGCGGGGCGCCTGGTGGGCGACCGCCCGCAGGCCCAGGCGGTCGGCGAGCGCGAACCGTGCGCGAGCACGGACGTCGTCGCTGGGCAGCCCCGACCCAGCGGGCGCGAGGTGGTGGGTGACACCCACGAGCACCGACGACGGGCCGACGAGATCCATCCACCGCCGTGCCTCGTCGGCGGCGGCATCGTGGCGATCGGCGTCGAGCAGGCGCCCGACCGGCGAGTCGTCGCCGAGCAGCACGAACATCCCGTCGGGGCGCCGGGACAGCTGTTCCCACGACAGCTTGGGCCATCCGCGCGGCGACTCGAGGTGTGCGGTGCTGACCGTGCGGCACAGGTTGGCGTAGCCGTGCTCGGTTCGGGCGATCAGCGTCACGCGGGCGGTGTCGTCGGTCAGCCACTGCGCCCCCGACCCGGGACCCTTGCGCCCGTCGGCTCTGCCCAGGCGGTCCTCCCAGCCGGCTCGCGCCGGATCCGCGGCCAACGCGAGGTCGGCACCGATGATCGCCCGGATGCCGACGACCTGACAGGCCTGCGCCAGCCGCACCGCCCCGTACAGCCCGTCACGGTCGGCGACCCCGATCGCCGTCATGCCTCGCTCTGCGGTGGCGACCGCCAGCTCCCGGGGACGCATCACGCCGTCGCGCAGTGAGAAGCTCGAACGAGCAGCGAGGTGAGCGAACCCAGGTGGTACGAACATGTGTTCGTACCACGCTACACGATCACTCTTGCCCTGTCGCCCGAGTTACGCCGCCGCGCAACGGGGTATGTCCGTCTTTGACCAGTCAACGACTGAAAGGGACATCCCCGTGGGTGACCACAAGGGTGAAGAGCTCAAGGGCCGCCTGAAGGAAGGCGCCGGCGACGTCACCGGTGACAAGGACCTCCAGCGCGAGGGCAAGGTCGACCAGGGCAGCGCCAGCGTCAAGGACAAGATCGACGACGCCACGGACAAGGTGAAGGACACCTTCACCCGCGACTAGCAGCTGTCTGAACGTGAAAGACCCCGGCCGCTCGGCCGGGGTCTTTTCTTCAAGCGCTGCGCAACGGGCGACGACGCCGCCGCTGCGAGGCCGTCATGCCTGGGAGATGATGATCGCGCCGACATCGACGAGGTCGTACAGCTCGACGACGTCGTCATTGGACATCCGCACGCACCCGTGGGAGGCGCTGGTCCCCAGCGAGTTGACGGCCTGCGTGCCGTGGAAGCGGATCGCGCCGGGGGCCGACCAGTTCAGCGCTCGGACGCCCAGCGGGTTGTCCGGGCCGGGCGGGATCGACGCGGGCATGTTCTTGCCCCACCCGGTGGGATCCGGGTTGACCCAGGTCGGCAGGTAGCGCTTGAGGGTCACCTCGTAGCGCCCCAGCGGTGTCGGGTAGTCACCGGTGCCCGTGGCGACCGTCCAGCTGCGGTGCTTCGCCCCGTCGACGAACAGCGTGAGCTCGTAGTCGCTCTGGTCCAGCAGCAGCACCTGGTGGAACGCGGCCGCGGTGACGTCGGCCTTCACAGGCTCCACGTCGAGGCGGACGGGCTTGCCCTTGCCCTGGACGCTGCGATGGATCGCCTCGGTGAGGGGCTTGACCTTGACGCGCCGGCCGTCACGGTCCGGCGTGATCGTGACCGATGTGCCCGCGACGGTGAGCTCGGCATCGACCGGGTCGAGAGCGACCTCGTTGGCGATGCGCTGGGCGAACGTCTTCGACGCGGCACGCCGGTACCGGATCTGGACCTCAGCTGCGACGTCGGCCCTTTCACCGAACCAGCGCAGCTCCGCCCAGTCCCGCCAGCTCAGCCCCGTCTGGGCCTGGGCGACCTCGGCGATGATCGCGCGGGCGTTGGTGCGGGCACCCAGCTTGCGTGCCTTGCGCACCCACCGCTGATCCTCCCACCGCACGACGATCCGGCGGTCGAGCTCCTCGGCCATCGCGCCGCGGACCTCGACGAGGGCCTCCTCCTGCGTCAGTCCGCTGACGTCGACACCGGCGATCGTGGTGCCGGGGAGCAGCCGACCGGTCAGGGAGTCGGCGTAGGACTTGGTCGCGCCGGCGAACGCCCCCGCCGCCATGAAGACGATGAACAGCGCAACAAAGCCAGTGACCAAGGGCCACCGGCGACGCTCTCTGCGGGGGGAAGATCCGGGGTCGTCGGAGTCGAACCCCGGAACGGTCTTGACGGTCACCTGTCGCTTTCGAGACGGCGGGACTGGGCGCCTACAGTACGGGCGCTGTCTGCCGGCGGCAACGGTTGCAGACCGGATTTCACCAGGTCACACCGCGCTCGGGTGCGTCAGTGCACCTCGGTGGTCGCCTCCGGATCGATGTCGTACCGGTCGATGGCGTCGGAGACGACCTCCGGCTTGACGTCTCCGGCGACGGCCAGCTCTGACAGCACCGCCACGGCGATGCTCTCGGCATCGATGCGGAAGTGCCGCCGTAGCGACGGACGGGTGTCCGAGCGGCCGAACCCGTCGGTGCCCAGGGTGGCATACCGCCCCGGCACCCAGCGGCCGATCAGCCCGGGGACCGCCTTCTGGAAGTCGGTCACCGCCACGAACGGCCCTTCGGACTGCGACAGGAGCCGGGTGACCAGCGGCGTGCGCTGCTCCTGGCCCGGGTGCAGACGGTTCCACTCGTCGCAGGCGAGGCCGTCGCGGTGCAGCTGCACCCAGCCGGGGGCGCTCCACACGTCCGTGGCGACGTCCCAGTCCTCGCCGAGGATGCGCTGCGCCGCCAGCGCCAGCGGCATCGCGGAACCCGACGCCAGGATCTGCGCGCGGTGCGAGCGCGGGTCCTCGAACGCCGCGTATCGGTACAGCCCGGCCACGACGTCGTCGTCGGTGACCGCCTCGGGCATGGGCGGCTGGACGACCGGCTCGTTGTAGACCGTCAGGTAGTACATGACGTCAGGGTCGCGGTGCTCACCACCGAGCATGCGCTGCACGCCGTCGGCCACGATCGAGGAGATCTCGTAGGCGAACGACGGGTCGTAGGTGACCACAGCCGGGTTCGTCGCGGCCATGAGGATCGAGTGGCCGTCCTCGTGCTGCAGGCCCTCGCCGTTCAAGGTGGTGCGGCCTGCGGTGGCGCCCAGCAGGAATCCCCGTGCCCGCTGGTCCGCGGCGGACCAGATCGAGTCGGCGGTCCGCTGGAAACCGAACATCGAGTAGAAGATGTACACCGGCAGCATCTGCTCGCCGAAGGTGGCGTAGCTGGTCCCGGCCGCGGTGAACGACCCGACCGACCCGACCTCCGTGATGCCCTCGTGCAGGATCTGCCCGTCGGTGGCCTCCCGGTAGGCCAGCAGCATCTCGCGGTCGACCGGGTCGTAGTTCTGCCCGTGGGGGCTGTAGATCTTCTGCGACGGGAACAGCGAGTCCATGCCGAACGTACGGGCCTCGTCCGGGATGATCGGCACGATCCGCGGGCCGAGGTCGTCGTGCTTGAACAGGTCCTTGAGCAGCCGCACGAACGCCATGGTCGTGGCGACCTCGTGCTTGCCCGAGCCCTTCTTCAGCTCGTCGTACATCGACGCCTCGGGCAGCTGCACGGGGCGGCTGCGGACCACGCGGCGCGGGATGCTGCCGCCGAGCTCGCGCCGGCGCTCGAGCATGTACTGGATCTCCTCGGAGTCCTCGCCCGGGTGGTAGTACGGCGGGAGGTCGCCCTCGAGCTCCTCGTCGGAGATCTCCAGGTACAGCCGGTCGCGGAACTTCTTCAGCGCCTTCTGGGTCAGCTTCTTCATCTGGTGGGTGGCGTTGCGGGCCTCGAAGTCAGGCCCCAGGGTCCACCCCTTGATGGTCTGGGCCAGGATGACCGTGGGCTGACCCGTGTGGCGGACCGCCGCCTGGAACGCCGCGTAGACCTTGCGGTAGTCGTGGCCGCCCCGGTCGAGCACGGGCAGGTCAGCCTCCGTCAGCGAGGACTCCTGCAGGATCTTTCGCAGCCCGGGCGTGTCGAAGAAGTGCTCGATGATGTACTTGGCGTCGGCGACGGAGTACGTCTGGAACTGCCCGTCGGGCGTGGTGTTCATCTTGTTGACCAGCTCGCCGTCGTGGTCGAGCGCGAGCAGCTCGTCCCACTTGCGGCCCCACACGACCTTGATGACGTTCCAGCCCGCGCCTCGGAACAGGCTCTCGAGCTCCTGGATGATCTTGCCGTTGCCGCGGACGGGGCCGTCGAGGCGCTGCAGGTTGCAGTTGACGATCCACGTGAGGTTGTCCAGCTCCTCGCGCGCAGCGACGGTCAGCGCGCCCTGGGCCTCGGGCTCGTCCATCTCGCCATCGCCCAGGAACGCCCACACGCGCGAGCCGGAGGTGTCGGCGATCCCGCGGTGGTGCAGGTAGCGGTTGAACCGCGCCTGGTAGATGGAATTGATCGCACCCAGGCCCATCGAGACCGTGGGGAACTCCCAGAAGTCCGGCATCAGCCGAGGGTGGGGATACGACGAGAGAGCGTCGGGGGTGTTCTCCTGGCGGAACAGGTCGAGCTGGTCGGTGGTCAGCCGTCCTTCCAGATACGCGCGGGCGTAGATGCCCGGCGAACCATGACCCTGGATGAAGATCTGGTCGCCGTGCTGTGGCGCGTCCTGGGTGCCTTTGCCTCGGAAGAAGTGGTTGAAGCCCACCTCGTACAGCGAGGCGGACGACGCGTAGGTCGCGATGTGACCGCCGACACCGATGCCGGGCCGCTGCGCGCGGGTGACCATGACGGCCGCGTTCCAGCGGATGTAGGCGCGGATGCGCCGCTCGACGTGCTCGTCGCCGGGGAAGTCCGGCTCGCGCTCGGGCGGGATGGTGTTGATGTAGTCCGTGGAGCGCAGGGCGGGAATCCCCACGCCCACCTCGCGGGCTCGTTCGAGGACCTTGAGCATCAAAAATCGCGCGCGCTCGCGGCCGTGGTGCTCGACCACGGCGTCCAGCGACTGCAACCACTCGCGCGTCTCTGCGGGGTCCACGTCGGGCAGCTGGCTGGGCATGCCGTCGGTGATGATGGGCCGCTGGTCGTCGCTCACCTGTGTCTCCCGGGCCGCAGGGGTGTCGTGCTGCCCCTACCCTATGTCGGACGCGCCACGCCTGCGTGGTCGTCTGGCCCGGCGGACCGTTCGCAACATCCGATGTCCCAGGTCACTTGGCCCGATACCATGGGGTACTTCAGCGTGCTGACGCGATCACCGCCCCCCTTGTCCTGTGCGAGTGATGGTTGCGCCGGTTCCCGCCTCACGTCCGTGGGGTGGCCGACGAAAGCAACCGATCGTGGTCGACTACGACCTGCTCAGCCGTGAACTCGCTGCCCTCGCCGCGGGGCTCGGGCCGGAATCCGACCTGCACGAGGGCTTGCACCAGCTGAGCCTCACCGCGACCGAGGCCATGGATCTAGGCGGCGCAGGCGTGACCCTGCAGATCCCCGGCGCGCCAACGAGCTACCTCGCCGCCGCCGACCAGCGCACGCTGTACGTCGAACGCAAACAGGACCAGTTGCAACAGGGCGCCTGCATTGATGCCATCGAAGCCTCGCAGTTCGTCGCGGTGGACGACCTCACGGTCGACGCCCCGTGGCCCGAGTTCACCCCTGTGGTGCTCGAGGCAGGCTTCCGCGCGATCGCCGGCGTGCCCATCACCTTCCAGGGCCTGAACATCGGCGCGGTGAACCTGTACAGCGTGGGGACCCGGATGTGGACGACACAGGACCGGCATGCCGGCCACCTGATCGCGAACATGGCGGCGGGCTACCTGATCAACCACGAACTGCTCCGGACGGCGCAAACGCTTGCGGCCCAGCTCCAGCATGCGCTGGACAGCCGCGTCATCATCGAGCAGGCCAAGGGCATCCTCGCCGAGCGTCACAAGGTGCGGCCGGACGACGCGTTCGAGGCGATCCGCGCCTTCGCACGGCGCAACAGGCTCAAGATTCACGAGCTCGCGACGCAGATCGTCACGGGTGCCATCGACATTCCGCAACCGACCAGCCGATAGCGGACCGTCTGCCCCCGCGCGACCCGGGCGCCCTTGTGGCCTCGAACGGTTGTCAGGCGATGCGAACCAACCAGGCACTGCTCGTCGATGGCACCTCGGGGGTCGAGGTGGTTGAAATCACGGGCTGGAGCCGCCCCAAATTTCAACCGGCTCGGCTTTGCGGGCCGGATGGGATTCCACGTCGGGCGCTGCTTGCGCCATCCATCATTCAGACGCTGGGCCACTGAAGTTCGGCGGGCGCTTCTCCTTGATGGCGGCGACGCCCTCGTGGACGTCGGGGCCGGCGAACCCCATGAACTCCAGCGCCAGGGACGTGTCGAACGTCGGGCCGGCCATCCGCAGCCAGTTGTTCAGCGCGTACTTCGTCCACCGGATGGCCGACTGCGACCCCGCCGCCAGCCGCCCGGCGACCTCATAGGCGGTGTCCAGCAGCTGGTCGTCATCGACGCACAGCGACACCAGTCCGATGCGCTCGGCCTCCTCCCCCGACAGGGGATCGCAGGTCAGCAGGTGGTACTTGGCCTTCGCCATGCCGCACAACAGCGGCCACACGATCGCGGCGTGGTCGCCGGCCGCCACCCCCAGCTTCGTGTGCCCGTCGATGATCCGCGCCGACCTCGCGGCGATCGACACATCGGCGAGCAGCCCGACCACCAGACCTGCCCCGACCGCAGCGCCGTGCATCGCCGAGACCACCGGCTTGGAGCAGTTGATGACGTTGTAGACCAGGTCGCGCGCCTCCTTGAGCACGCGGATGCGCACGGCGAAGTCGTCGGCCATGTCCTTGACCAGGTCGAGGTCGCCACCCGACGAGAAGGCCTTGCCCTCCCCGCGCACCACGACGACGCGCGTGTCGGGATCGGCGTCGATGACCTGCCAGACGTTGGCGAGGTCGCGGTGCATGTCGTGACCGGCGGCGTTGAGCTTGCCTGGCGTGGACATGACCAGCTCGAGGATGCCGTCGGCGGGGCGGTGGAACTGCAGGCTGGCGAACGGCGCGTAGGGGTCACTCATGCCGCGACAGGCTAGTCGCCGAGCAGGGCGGCGAACGCGCGGAAGTCGTCGGTGAAGTCGTTGATGGCCGCCGTCCGCTCGGGATCTTTCAGGCGCAGCAGGGCCGAGGGGTGCAGCGTGGCCGTCATGCGCCGCCCGTCGCGCTCGACGATCTCGCCGCGCTGCTTGGTGACCTTGAACGACGGACCGATCAGCGCCTTGGCTGCAGTGGCGCCGAGCGCGACGACCAGCGACGGCTGCACGTTGGCCAGCTCACCGTCCAGCCACGGCCGGCACGCCCGGATCTCCTCGGCGTTCGGGGTGGAGTGGATCCGGCGCTTGCCGCGGGGGGGTGAACTTGAAGTGCTTGACCGCGTTGGTCACGTACACCTGGCCACGGTCGATGCCGGCGTCGGCGAGCGCGCGGTCCAGTAGGCGCCCCGACGGACCGACGAACGGCTGGCCGGCGAGGTCTTCTTTGTCGCCGGGCTGCTCGCCGACGATCATCAGCGTGGCGTCCGGGGGGCCCTCGCCGAACACCGTCTGGGTGGCGTCGACGTACAGGTGGCAGTTGGTGCACGTCGCCGCCGCCTCGCGCAGCTGGTCGAGGTCGGCGCCGGTCAGGTCTTTCATGGCGACGGCCTACCCGCGGCGTGTCAGTCCCAGACGCGGTCCAGCCGCCACGCCCCGCGTTCGTTGACCAGCTCGTACACGCCCGAGGCCGGAGTGCCGTTGCGCGCCTCGACGCGCCACAGGTCACGCTGCGGGATCTCCACCCCGCCACCGGCCCAGTACGCCGCGTCCTCCCGCCAGTGGCCCAGGACCGTGATGACCCGGTACGTCGAGCCGCGCCACAAAAAGCGCACCGGTCCCCGGTCGTCGCCGGTGACGTCCACCGCCTCGCGATACCGCTTGGTCACCCTGACTCCTCCTTCGACGCGCGGCGGAGGGAAGGAGGGCGGCCGGGACGCGCCTTCCCCACGCGTCCCGACCGCCGGTGCCGGAGATTCGAACACCTGTTCGAATCTCCGCTCACCGTACGACATGGCGGCGGCCGACGTCAAGCGTGTGGCGCCTTCTCAGCCGGTGCCGCCGAAGAAGTCCTCTGCGACCTGCGCCGGGTCACGTCCACGCTCGACCTCGGCGTTCATCTGCGCGAGTCCCGGGGTGTCCAGCGCCGTGGTGACGCGTTCGAGTGCCGACCGCACCTGCGGAGCGGCCTGCAGGTGCGCCGTGCGCGCCACCGGGGCGACGACGAAGGCGGGGAAGATCGACAGGTCGTCGGTCACGGGCACCAGGCCTGCGGCCACCGCCTCACCTGATGTCGCGGTCGCCAGTCCCGCGAAGCAGCGGCGGCGGGCGACGCCGCTGATCGCATGCTCCTCGGTGGCGGGGATCACCGCATCGGTGAGGCGCTCGACGTCCATCGCGTAGGCCGCAGCCAGCGCGTCCAACCCCCCGCGCCGCGTGACGAACTCCGGGTCGGCGCACAGGTGCCGCTCCCCCGCCGACAGCACGCCGGCCAGCCACGTCAGCCCGCGGGGGCGGCCTTCCGCCGGCAGGTCTTCGCGGCGTACGAACAGCGCCAGCGTGGCGTTCGCCTCGCTGGGCGCCAGCCAGGTCAGGCCGTTGTCCTCGTCGGCTCGGCGGACCCGCTCGTAGGACTCCTCGGCGTCCCCCGGCGGAGCCTGCTGACCCATGCCCAGCCCCCACGCGGCTCCGGTGTAGTCCCAGAACACGTCGATGGAACCGCCGATCGCCTCCCGCCGCAGCCCCACCGTGCCGCCGAGGTCGCCGCGGACGCTGGGCTCCAGTCCCGCGTCGGCCAGCGCGTGCACGGCCAGCGCCGCGAGCACCCGCTGCTCGGTCGTCGATCCGACGCCGACCACGACCCGCTGCTGTGCCGCGGCGTCGGGTCGGCAGGCCGCCGATGCCAGGAGCATCGCCACCAGTGTCACCGTCGCCGCGGTCCGCATCGTCGCCACTGTGCCACCGCGGATAGCCTGGGCCGCATGGACCGACGTGCATTCCTTCGCCGTTCCGCTGTGCTGCTGGCCGCTGCCGGCTCTCCCGGGCTGCTGGCCGCCTGTGGGCGGGGCGCGGCCGGCGGGATCCCTGAGGGGCCTGCGCAGCTCAATGCCACGATCACGACGTGGGAGTTCCTCGTCGGCGACCCCCGGCCTGTGCCGATCCTGGTCCGCACGTTGGAGAACGTGCAGGTCGAGGACACCGAGCTGCAGGTCTACGTCCGCACCGTCGACGGCGAGGTGCTCGACGGCCCGCTGCCCACGACGTACGAGGAGGTCCCCGGTACGGGACTGGGGCTGCACGTCGCCGAGTTCGCCGTCGAGCAACCCGGGCAGATCGAGGTGGTCGTCGTCGACGGCGACCAGTACGGCGCCACGGTTGTCAACGCGGTCGCTCCCGAGCAGTCCGAGATCCCGGTGCCCGGCAAGCAGGCGCTGGCGGTCCCCACGCCGACCGTCGACCGGCCGCTGAACTTCGAGAAGCTCTGCACCCAGGACCCGGCCTGTGAGATGCACGACATCAGCCTCGACCAGGCGCTGGAGGACGGCCGCCCCGTGATGCTGATGTTCGCCACACCCGAGTTCTGCCAGACCGCCACGTGCGGTCCCGCCGTCGGGACGATGGACGAGATCCGCACCAGCGGCGACTGGCCGGAGGATCTGGCGTGGATCCACGTCGAGGTCTACTCGGAGGTGTCCGGCGAGCTGAAGACCGGCAAGCCGATCCGCGACTGGGGCCTGCCCAGCGAGCCGTGGCTGTTCAGCATCGATGGCTCCGGTGACATCGCGCGGCGGCTGGACGGCCCGATGATCCCGCGGATGATCGAGGAGATGGCGACCGACCTGACCGCCTAGCTAGCCGGCTCGCAGGAGCCGAGCCAGGGCGGTAGTCGCGCCGGCGGGGTCGTCCGCTTCGGTGAGCGCGCGGACCACCACGATGCGGGTGGCGCCCGCCGCCAGGACCTCGGGAGCGGTCGCCCCGCTCATGGCGCCAGTGACGAACCACGGGCGGCCGGCCGCGACCGCCGCGGCGTGCCGCACGGGTCCCAGCCCGGTGCCCGGCCGGCCCTGTTTGGTCGGCGTCGCATGGACCGGGCCGGTCGCGAAGTAGTCGCAGTCAGCGGCCACGGCGGCGTCGACCTCCGACACGCTGTGGGTCGACCAGCCCACGAGCCGGTCGCCACCGACGACAGCACGGGCAGCCTCGGGCGTCATGTCGTCCTGTCCCACGTGCACCCCGTCGGCGTCGACCTCCACGGCCAGGCTGGGGTCGTCGTTGAGGATGAACAGCGCGCCGTGGCGGTCGGCGGCAGCGCGGAACACCGGAGCCGCTGTGCGGATCTGGTCGGCGTCGGCATCCTTGTCGCGCAGCTGGACGACGTCCACGCCGGCGCCGAGCACGGCGTCGAGGAACCCGTCGAGGTCGCCACGGTCGGCGCGCCGGTCGACACACAGGTACAGCACGCTGTCGGCGAGCCGCTGGACGCGGTGATGCGCGGCGACCATCGCGTCAGGCGTCGAGGTCGGGCAGACCGGCGAATGGCGTGGACGCCTCGGCGTACAGCCGCCGAGGAATGCGACCGGCGAGGTGTGCCAGGCGGCCGGCCTCCACCGCCTTGCGCATCGCCTCCGCCATGACCGCGGGCTGCTGCGCGCGGGTGACGGCGCTGGCCAATAGCACGGCGTCGCAGCCCAGCTCCATCGCAATGGCCGCGTCGCTGGCCGTGCCGATGCCGGCGTCGAGGATGACCGGGACGGTGGCCTCCTCCACGATCAGGCGCAGGTTGTACGGGTTGCGGATGCCGGCGCCGCTGCCGATGGGCGACCCCAGCGGCATGACCGCTGCGCAGCCGACCTCGGCGAGCCGGCGCGCCAGGACAGGGTCGTCCGTGGTGTACGGCAGCACCACGAAGCCGTCGTCGACGAGCCGCTCGGCGGCGGTGAGCAGCTCCGGGCCGTCGGGGAGCAAGGTGCGGTCGTCGCCGATGACCTCCAGCTTGACCCAGTCGGTCGCAAACGCGTCTCGGGCCATCTTGGCGGTCAGGACGGCGTCGTGGGCGGTGAAGCAGCCGGCGGTGTTCGGCAGCACCTTGCAGCCCGCGCGCGTGAGGACGTCGAGGACCGACCCCGCAGCCGTCGGGTCGATGCGGCGCAGCGCCACGGTGGCCAGCTCAGCCCCCGAGGCCTCCAACGCAGCGGCGAGGGCATCGAGACTCGTCGCGCCCCCCGTGCCCATGACCAGGCGCGATCCGAAGACCTCGCCGGCGATGACCAGCGGGTCGGTGATGGTGCGTTCCTGGGTACTCATGGCTCCTCGGGTTGCTCAACCGCCGCCGACGGCGACGACGACCTCGACGGCGTCACCGTCAATTAAAGAGGTGGTGTGCCAGTCGCGGCGAGGCACGACGTCACCGTTGCACGCGACCGCCGTGCCGGGGGCGGTCGGGTCCCGCCCGAGGTCGCGGACGAGGTCGGCGATCGTGGTGCCGGCGGACACCGTGCGGTCATGGCCGTTGACGACGACGGTCACGATGCCACCTCGGTGGTGGCGAACCGGTCAGCGCTGAACGGCGCCACGATCGCGGGCCACCGGCCGGCGAGCCCTTCGACGACCGCGTCAGCCGTGACGGGTGTGAGCAAGATGCCGTTGCGGAAGTGGCCGACCGCCAGCATGAGGCCGTCGACCTCGGTCGGCCCGATCACCGGCGCGTTGTCCGGTGTGGCGGGGCGCAGGCCGGCGATCGTCTCGGACAGCGCGAGCTCGGCAAGGCCGGGCACCAGCTCCCACGCGGCGCGCAGCAGGTCCATGACGGCGCCGGCGGTGACGGCGGTGTCGCCGCGCTCTTCCATGGTCGCGCCGACCACGACGCGGCCGTCGCCTCGGCTGACGATGTACGCCTCGAGGCCGCGGACGACGCCGGCCTGCGGGCACGCGTCCGAGGCCCCCCGCAGGTGCAGCAGCTGGCCCTTGACCGGACGGACCGGCGGGAGCACCCCGTCAGGCACGCCACCCAGACGTGCGGTCCCCACACCGGTGGCGACGACGACCGTCTGGGTCTGCACCTGCGTGTCGTCGGTCAGCACGACGCCGGCGACCCGGCCGTCGCGCACGTCGATGGCGCGCACGGCTCGCCGGTCGAAGCGGACGCCGGCGCGGGCTGCGGCGATGAGCAGGGCGTCAACCAGGGCGCGGTTGTCGACCTGGTGGTCGTCTCGGGCCACGATGCCACCGCGGATCCGGGGGGACAGCGCCGGCTCCAGGGCTCGGACCTGTGAGCCCGTCAGCCGCTCGACGTCGAGCCCCAGCCGCTGCTGGAAGGCGAACAGCTCCGCCAGGGCCGCCTGGTCATCCAGGTCGCGGGCGACGGTGATGGCACCGCAACGGCGGTAGCCGGGATCGACGCCGGCGGCGTCTGCCAGCTCCGACGCGAAATCGGCCCACCGCTGGGCCGAGGCCAGGTTCAGGGCGAGCAGCGTCTCCTCGCCGTAGTGCGCCTCGGTGACCGGTGCGAGCATCCCCGCTGCCGCCCACGACGCGCCGTGGCCGGGCGCCGGGTCGAACAGCGTCACCTCGGCGCCGGCGGCGGCAGCTCGCCACGCGACGGACAGCCCGATGGCTCCCCCGCCCACGATGGTGATGCTCACAGCGCTCCCTTCGCCGGCATGACCCGGATCAGGTGGTGACGGTCGGCGTGCGCCCTCTCAGCCCGCCACGGTGGCGGACTCCCGTTGCCGTGCCCACGATGCCACCTGGGCAGAGCCACCGCCAGGGCAGGCGGCAGCGCCCTGGTGGTCAGGGTTGGGGATGGACGTGGGTGGTCTGGCCGTGCGGTCCGTTCCAGGTGGCGATACCGGTGTCGCGGTCGACGGTCACGGTCCACCCGTGGTAGGTGACCAGATTGTGATGTGCCGGGCACAGCGGGATGGTGTTGTTGACATCGGTCGGCCCGCCGTCGGCGTACGCGACCTCGTGGTGCGCCTGCGTCCAGCTCGCGGGCCGGTCACAATCCGGGCCGCGACATCGCCGATGGATCATCAACAACAACGGCCGCAACCACCCCGGCAACGTCCGCTGCGTGTCGGCCACGGCCACCGGCCGCCACCGACCGATGGTCAACACCGTGGTCACCCGCGCGTCCATGGTCAGCCCCAACCGCGCGATCGTCGAGGCCGACACCCGCCCCGTGCGGGCCAGCTCCGCAGCGAACGTCGCCGCCTGGTCGCGGCCCATCACCGTCAACAAGTCCAGCATCATCAGCAGATGCGGCTTGACGCCTTGCACCGTGGGCGCCGCGCCAGACGCCAGCAGCGCGGTCACCGCCGCGCGCATCGCCGCGACCCGCCGCTGGCCCGGCGTCGTGCGACTGGTCAGCGGCGTGCCCGGCGGATCCGGCGTCGAGTACGCGTCGTATAACGCGTTGAGCATCTCGGCCAACCCCGCGTCGACGCAGAACCCGCCCTCGACCATCCCGTCCACCGTCGGGTACTGCCGCCAGTACAACCGCGGGTCATCCGGCCCCGCCGTGAACGGCCGCTCCACCTCTGGCGGCTCGGTGCCGTCGCGGTCCGCCAGATCACGGATCCGCGCCACCGCCACACGCACCTGCCGCGGCGGCGCCGTTCGGGCCAGGTCCGTCAGCGCCTGCTCGCACGCCACCACCGCGTCACGGCGCTGCGGCACCGCCGCCTCGGTCACCGCCACCACGTGCGCCAACGACACATCCCCGTCAGCCAACGCCTGCGCCAACACGGGCAAGTCGGCCAACCGCCAGGCCGTGGTGCACAACCGCGTCGCCGCCGCCGCGTCGAGATTCGCCCGCGCCCCCAGCCACGACGCGGACGTCACCGCCCCGTCGGCGCGGAACACCTGCCGGCGGCCAACCGCCGCGATGGCCGCCAGCTGGCCGGCCGCCAACCGGTTGCCCAAGCGCTGCAGCTCCACCGCCGCCGCGCCCACCGATGACGCCGCCTCACCGTCCCAGTCCACCGCCTGGACCGCGGCCACCGCCGCCTCCAACTGCGACAGCGCCGCGGCAGCGTCCACCGCGCCACTCGGACCAACGTCAACGGTCGCACCGGTCCCCGCTACCGGCCCAGCGTCATAGCCCACCGCCCGCTCACGGGCCACACACCGGCGCGCCGGCCCAACCCGCGGGACCACACGACCTCGAACCGATGACTCGAACATGTGTTCGAAGTATCCCACATCGGGCCCGTGGCGACAAGGGAAACTCATCGAAAAATGGCCTCTTCTGCTGTTCCCGGGGGTCGAATGACACGCCTGTGACTTGAGTGGCCGCTCCCTGCCTACGCTGCGGACTGTCTAGGAGACTGCTGAACAAGGGTCGACTGGAGCGGCGGGTCGGCGTAGCGTCGCGTGGGTCCGGGGAGATGACGGACCGAAGAGCCGGCCGCTGAGGGTGAAGAGCCGGGTCACGCTGGTGGCTTTGATGCCGTAGAGACGTCCCTCGGTGTCACCCCCGGGCCCGGCGCCTGCTGGTCAGGCGATCTGCCAGGTTCCCGCGGTGCCGGTCAGGCCGTTGCGGATGAGTTGGCGCAGGTTGATCGCGGCGACCCGGTGATCCAGCCACATGCGGTTGCGGTCGGTGCCGCGGTAGCGGACCCGCCGATGCCCGTTGGCGACCAGCCAGGCGATGGACCGTTCGACCATCGGCCGGTGCTGGCGATAGACGGCTTGCCAGTCGGGGTCTTGCGCGTCGCGTCGAGCCGCGTGCAAGACGTCGTAATTGGTCAGGTTCTTCAGGCTGCGACCGCGCTTGCTGGTGGTGCACCGTGAACGCAGCGGGCAGCCGCGACACCGGGCTTGGAACACCGCGTTGCCCGACGCCGTGATGGTCGCGGTCTGGCCTGCTGGGCAGGTGACGGTGCCAGCTGCGGTGTCGATGGCAAAGTCGTCGATGGTGAACCCGCCGGGCACGGCTGAGCGCAGCTGTACGGGCTTGATGATGGTGGCGTGGCCCGCCTTGGCCAACGCTGTCCGGGTATCCGCTGAGCCGTATGCCGAGTCGGCGAGGACGTCGACTGGCTGGTCTTCAGCTGCGAGCAGGTCGGCCACGGGCACGCCGTCGTGGGTATTGCCCGGGGTGATCACGCAACCGGTGATCAGTCCGGTGTCGGGCTCCACCGCGATGTGCGCTTTGTAGCCGTCCTGCTGCTGAGACCGCGACTTGTGGGCATGGCGCGTATCGCGGTCCACCGTGGAAATGACCCGGTCTTTGGCGGTGCCGTGGGTGATCCGCCAGGTCCCGTCGACATCGCCGGGTTCGACGTCTTGGCCAGCGACCAGCGCCAGCAGCCCGACCGCATCAGCCTGCGCGGCGTCGAGCTGCTCACCGGCGACGGCGTCCAGGATCGCCGTCGCGTCGGTGACCAAAGCGGTGATCAGCGCGTCGCGGGCGGCCGGGTCGTCCCACGCACACGCCGGCTTGCCCGACTGGTCGTAATCGTGAGCCGCGACGTTCACCTCGGCGGCGGCTGGGACCAGCTTGCGGACCCGACGCACCGCGGACACCAACTGGGTCACCGTGTCCTGCGTGGCGACCGCGTCATGGACCACCGTGGAATCCACGGCCCGACGCCGCTTGCCCTTCAACACGCCGGTGGCGTGGATCACCGCGGCGACCGCGTCATAGATCCGCCGCGGCGCGTCGGACTTGCGCAGCCGGTTGCGCCAATACGTCAACGTCGTGGGATGGATTCCCTCGTCCGTCAACGCCAGACCACACGCGACCTTCCAGTCGATACGCAGCCGCAACGCGTCGGCGGCCTCCCGATCCGACAACCCCTCCAAGGCCTGCAGCACCATCACCGTGGCGATGACATCCGCCGGCACCGACGGGCGGCCCTTGCCCGACGGGAACAGATCGGCGAACGCGTCATCGGGAAACAGGTCACGCCGATGCTCGGCCAGCCACGCTGTCACCGACCCTGCCTTGAGCAACTCCCCGCACAGCGCCGCCGCGTCAGTCAAAACGGCTTCTGGATCACCACGTCCCTGCATGAACAGATTCTCAACAACAAGGGCCGGTCCCCACAGGAACCGGCCCCACATTGTTCAGCAGTCTCCTAGGTCCCGTCGCGTGGAAGGAAGCGGCCGTGTTCAGGATATGGCGGATGTTGCTTGGGTTGTGTGACCGCACCGTGCTCGAGCATGTGGACATCGATGAGGACGCCGAGACGGTCGTGGCA
>Ga0247713_1000415_pt1 | contig 26874 bp, 25 predicted proteins | sample 21E_NmetaG_FD_189936 | JGI IMG/M metagenome (GOLD analysis project Ga0247713, IMG submission 189936) | Soil microbial communities from hillslope of Landscape Evolution Observatory, University of Arizona, Oracle, AZ, United States - 2-1-E_N | ecosystem: Engineered > Artificial ecosystem >... | reverse complement strand
CCGCCGCGGAGAACGTCGCTGCCCCTGCCACCCTCGAGCACGTCGTTGCCGTCGCCGCCCGAAAGTGTGTCGGCCCCGCTGCCGCCCTCGAGGGTGTCGTCACCCCGGCCGCCGAGAAGGATGTCGTTGCCGCCCCGTCCCCGGATGATGTCGTCGCCGCCGAAACCGCAGATGCGGTCGTTGGCGGGGGTGCCCACGATGACGTCGTTCGCAGGTGTTCCGAGGATCGCCTCACGAGCCCGGCAGCGTCCGCGTGGCCGGGGGCCGCTCTCGTCGTCGTCGTTGGGGCCGGTGCAGTTGGGATCGTCGAGGTCGACATCGCCGTCGCCGTCGTTGTCCCGCCCGTCACTGCACTCGGGGCGAGGAGGCGTCTGCGTCGGGGTCGGGCTCGGTGACCGGGTCGCGGTCGCGGTGGGCGTAGGAGCTCTGGTTGCGGTGGCGGTTGCCGTCGGGGTCGCGGTGCCGGTCGGCGTCGCGGTGGCGGTCCCGGTTGGACTCGCCGTTGCCGTGGGCGTGCCGGTTGCAGTTGCGGTTGCGGTTGCGGTTGCAGTTGGGGTCGGACAGACCGTCGCCGTCGGGGCCGTCGTCGGGGTCCCGGTCGGGGTCGCGGTGGCGGTGGCGCCGGGAGTGGGGCATTCCGCGGTCTGTGCCGAGGCGCTGTCGGTCCACGGGGCGCCCCCCGAGCCGCCGGCGATCAAGATGCCTCCCGCGACGAGAATGCCGGCAAGTACGCCGATGATGACGTCGGTAGCGCGATTTCCCGATATTCCGCCCACAGCACGAACCTCCTGATTATCGACCCCGTCCGAGGGGCTCTACCCACCCGGGGGCCGGCCCAAACTGAAGCCGCGCCGGACAAGTCTGTCGGGCGGCAGCATACCCTCGCCTAGTGCGGGGGCGGACCGGCGGCCAGCGCCCGCCGAATCCCGCGCGCCGCTTGCCGAATCCGCTGCTCGTTCTCGACCAGGGCGAAGCGAGCATAGCCGTCGCCCTCCGGCCCGAACCCGATCCCGGGGCTCACCGCAACCTTTGCCTCCCGCACGAGCAACTTCGCGAACTCGAGCGACCCGAGGTGACGGAACGCCTCGGGGATCGGCGCCCACGCGAACATCGTCGCGGGGGGGACCGGAACGTGCCAGCCGGCGCGCCCGAACGCGTCGCACAGCACGTCGCGGCGGGCGCGATAGATCTCCCGGATCTGCTTCGGGACCTCGGTGCACTCGTTCAGCGCAATGATCGCCGCGATCTGGATCGGCTGAAAGACGCCGTAGTCGAGGTAGCTCTTCAGTTTGGTGAGGGCGCCGACGACGGCCGGATTTCCCACGCAGAAAGCGACCCGCCACCCGGGCATCGAATACGACTTCGACATCGAGAAGAACTCGACGCCGACGTCTTTGGCGCCCTTCACCTGGAGGAGCGACGGAGCCCGCTCCGCGTCGAAGATGAGGTCGGCATAAGCGAGGTCGTGAATGATGATCATGTCGCGCGAACGGGCAAACTCGACCAGCTCTTCGAAGAAGGCGAGATCCGCGACCGCGGTGGTCGGGTTGTGCGGAAACGAGCACAGCACGACTCGCGGCTTCGGCTCGCTGCGCTCGTAAGCCTGTACCAGGTCGGTGAAGAAGTCGCTGTCGAGCGACAGCGGGACCGACGTCATGTTCGCGCCCGCGAGGATCATCGCGTAGGTGTGAATCGGATAGGTCGGTTCCGGAACCAGGACGGAGTCCCCCGGCTGCAACAGGACCCATGCCAGATGGCTGAGTCCTTCTTTGGCCCCGATCGTGACGACCGCCTCCCTGTCGGCGTCGAGTTCCACGTCCCACGAACGCCGGTAGAGGTCGCAGATCGCATGGCGCAGCTTGGGGATGCCCTTGGACGCGGAATACCGGTGGTTGCGTTCGTTCAGCGCAGCCTCGCGAAGCTTCTCGACGACCGGTTCGGGCGTGGGGATGTCGGGGTTTCCCATTCCGAGATCGACGACGTCTTCGCCCGCACGTCGCGCCTGCATCTTGAGGTCGTTGACTATCGAGAAGACGTACGGCGGAAACCGCTCGATGCGACGGAACTCCATGGCGCGCAACTTATCAGTCGTTGGGATCGTCCAGATCGGGCCGGTTGCCGTCGAGGCGCCGAAGATTTTGATACACCATCTTGCCGTTCTCGAAGGAGACGTCTAGCTGCACGATGCCGCCGTTTCCCAAACCTCGGATCCGAGCAGAACGCCGATCGTCGTACCCCAGCGCCTCTGCGGTGATCCAGCGAATCGTGCCGCCATGACTCACCAGCACGACCGACTGCTCTCTGTGACTCTCGATGATGCGTGTGAGCGCCCGGGTCGCGCGGGCGCGCACCTGTTGCGGCGATTCGCCGCCCGGTCGCGCCGAATAATGGCGCGCCGGACCCCACAGCTCGGGCCACCGCTCCCGTATCTCCTCGACGGTCAGGCCCTCCCATTCCCCCTGATCGATCTCTCGCAGATCGGGCTCGATCTCGACCTCGAGCCCGTGCGCCTCGGCGATCGGTCGGGCGGTGTCCACCGCGCGGCCGAGATCGCTCGAGTAAACCGCGGCGATTTCCAGATGGGCGAGGCCGGCGGCCGCGTGCGCCGCCTGTCGGTGGCCGTCGGTGTTCATCGCGATGTCGGCGTGGCCCTGGGCCCGCTTCGTCCGGTTCCATTCGGTTTCGCCGTGTCTCACGAGGAAGACTCTCGTCATCGTGCTATCTCTCCCCCCTCAGCGCTTGCGCCAGCCGCACCGGCGACGATCCCAATCCGTGCCGTTCCGCGAGAGCTTCGAGGGCGTCCACATCCGGCGGGTGCGCCTCCGTCCGTTCGATCGGAGCGTCCCTCACCATCGGCACGACTCGCTTCATCGCGCGGAGGTAATCGAGCGCCGCTTCGAACCCCGCTCTCTGCTTCGGGGGGAGTTCCTCGACGTGGGCGAGGATCCCCTCGACCGAGCCGTACACCTCGAGAAGCTTCGCCGCCCGGACGGGGCCTATCCCGGCGACACCCGGTAGTCCGTCGGAAGGGTCCCCCCTCAAGATCGCAAACTCTTCGTATCGGCCGGCGGCAACACCGTACTTCTCGTATGCCTTCGCTTCATCGACCCGGATCAACTCGGTCACGCCGCGTACGGGAAAGAGCAGCGCGACGTGCGGGTCGCGCACGAGCGCGGTCAGATCGCGATCGCCGGTAACGATCTCCACCCGTTGGTCGCCCGACACCGGGCCACACAGCGTGGCAAGAACGTCGTCGGCCTCGAGCCCGGTGGAAACCGCACGAGGGATCCCCGCCGCGTCCAGAACCTCGGCGATGACGTCGAACTGGTGCGGTAGCTCGGGGGGATCCTCGGGACGTTCCTCTTTGTAGCCGGCGAACGCAGCAACGCGAAACGCCGGGCGCCAGTCGTCGTCGAAGGTCGCGATGAGCTCGTCCGGACGTCGATCGACGAGAAGGCGGGTCGTCATCTCGAGAAATCCCCGCACCGCGTTGACCGGACGTCCTTCGGGATCGGCGATCGTCTTGGGTAGGGCGAAGAACGCTCGGTAGATCAGGCTCGGGGCATCCAGCAGGAGAGCGAGGGGCACGGCGCGAAGATAACCGGGACCTCACGAATTCGACCGCCCGAGAAGGTCGAGGAGACGAGGTTTGACCTCGCCGGCCAGCATCTCGTACGGCCCGCTCTCTCCGGCGTCGGGAAACGTCACCACGAGATGCTTTGCTCCCGCCCGAGCAAGTCTCGCAAGGTGGTCTGCGATCTTGTCGGGGCCGCCGACCACGAATTTAGAGCGATCGCGCGATCCCGCCCGGCGTTCGGCATCGTCGTCGTCGCGGCCGAGGATGGCAAGTCCTCCCCACGTCACTTCACACCCGTCGACGATCGCCGCCTCGCGGGCAAACAGCTCCGGGGTTCGGTCCCACCCGTTCCAGCCGTCGGCAATGCGCCCCGCGACGAGACGAAGCGCCTCGGCGTGCCCGGCGACCCAAACCCGCGCGCGCCCGGCAACCTGCGACCGCACCGTCTCGACCGTCTCGACCAGTTGTGCATGCCGCTCCTCCCCCGCCCAATACGGAAGCCCGAACGCCAGGTTCTCGGGACGGCTCACTGCATCGCCGCTGCCAATTCCCACGATGAGACGACCGGGGGCCACCTGCGCAACGGTCGCGGCCATATGCGCGAGGAGGTGAGGGTTGCGGAGCGACGACCGCGTGACGAGCGAGCCGATGATGATGTGTTGCGTCTGCGCCGCAACCCAGGCAAGCGTCGTCCAGCACTCGAGGATCGGGCGGTTCTTCCCGCCGGATAAGGGCCACAGGTGATCGAACAGCCACAGCGAGTCGAGGCCTGCCCGTTGCGCCCGGCGCGCCGCATCGAGCACCTTTTCCGGATCGTCGGTGAAGTGGGGAAGGGTGACGCCGAGCCTCACGTGGCGTTCACCATGAGGTAGCGCACGAGGAATTCGGCAACCCCCGCGCTGAGCAGTGCAACGTAAAGAAGACCGGTCGCCGACTGTATGGACCTGATGCGGATGCATCGGCGCGCCATGAACACGATGACGCCGGTGAATGCAACCAGCGCCAGCCAGATCAGAAAGAACGCGAGGCCGAACGACTCGCCGAACCCGGGTATCCCCAGGACCGCTCCCGACGTCTCGGCGGCTGCGAGGCGGGGCGCGGCGAGGATGCCGAGGACGCCGGTTGCAAGCGTCGCCACCAGCGACAAGGTCGTCAGTCGGTCGAGGGCCCACGGCTTGAGGCCCGGCTGATTGAGATACCAGTGCCCGAGAAGCATCCCGTTCGTCACTCCGCCGAGGAACACCGCGCCCGCAACGATCTGAACGGCGGCCAACGTCTGCGGCCATCCGGAGAGCAATCCGGCCGTGACTACGAGCGCGACCGCGCCGAGTAGGCCGGCCGCCGCCCCCGCCGCCGCCCCCGGCAGGTCCGTGCGCGAGTACTGCACCAGCATGTAGATGATGGCGGCCGCCACGACCCCAAGAACCAACGTTTGCTGGAATTCGGAGCCCCGGGCGCCGTCCTGCACCGCACCGTGGTTTGCCGCCGCCGCGAGAGCTGCGAACGCCAGTGCACACCACGCAATGATGCGGAAATGGCCGCGTGTTACGACCGACCATGACTGCGTCCATGCGGCTGCGCCGATGAAGCCGGCGGTCCACTCGAGGAGAACCACGGCGAGGACACCGCCCGCGCCGGTCATGCGTCCGCCACTGCGATCAAACGCCGGGAAGGCGCCCGCGGATGCGGGCCGGAAGCGACCGCACGGTGATGTCGAGCACGTCGCGGACCACCTGCAGGATGTCCTCGTCGCCATCCCAGTGCTCGGCAACGAGATGCTCGGGAACGCGGTTGAGAATTTGATCGAGGACAAACGCGGCGACCACGAGATCGTCGAGATACCCGGCCCCCGGGATGAAGTCGGGAACGAGGTCGATGGGCGACGCGAGATAGCCGGCCAACACGACCATCATCGCCTTCGAGCGCGCGGGAACTCGCTTGTCCCGCATCAACCGCATCACCAACTTGACCAGCCGGGGCGCAAGCAGCGCGTACTCCGACAGACGAGTGCGTGCATCGGCACTCGGTTCCACCCGCGGTTCTTCGCTCATGTTGCCTCGTCAAAGGCGAGCGCGGCGGCTCCGACGATGCCCGCGTCTTCCTCCAGCATCGCCGCATCGATCCGCATCGGACGGCGTCGTTGGAGGGCGGTCATCTCCACCAGCATGTCGCGCGCGGGGCCGAGGTATGCCTCGCCCGCCTTGACCACGCTTCCGCTCAGCACAATGGCGTCCGGATCGAACAGGTTGACGACATTCGACATGCCGATACCTAGATAGCGCCCGGCGGTGCGCAGAATCATTCGCGCCGTCTCGTCGTACTCGCGCGCGGCGCGAGCGACATCTCTTGCCGTGACCGTCGCCGGCGAAGTCGCGAACGACAGGATCGTGCTCGCAGGATCGTCGAGCAGCGCCGCCCGCGCCATGCGTTCGATCGCCTGCCCGGAGGCAAACTGCTCGAAGCATCCGCGCAACCCGCACCCGCACGGGGGTCCGTCCGGGTCGATCACCATATGGCCGAGTTCGGCGCCGGCCCCCGTGGCCCCTCGCACCAAGCGGCCGCGGGAGATTATTCCCGACCCAATCCCGGTCCCGAGCGTCAGCAGCACGATGTCGTCGAGGCCGCGTGCGGCTCCGAAGCGGCGCTCGCCCCACGCGGCGGCATTGGCGTCGTTGTCGACGACGACGGGAACGTTCGTCCGCGCCCGCAGCGCGGCGGCCACGTGTGGATCGTCGTACTCGAGGTTGGGAGCGAAGGTGACCGCTCCGGTGGACCAGTCGATGAAGCCGGCCGCACCCACCCCTATCGCAAGAATGTCGTAGCCGAGGTCGAGGGCGCGGCGCAGAAGATCCTCCACGACGAAGATGATTCCCTTGGTCCCCGCGCTCGGATCCGTGGGTCGCTCGAGCCGGGCGATCACGTTTCCGTCCGCGGCGACGATCGCGGCCTTCGTCCCCGTGCCTCCGACGTCGACGCCGATCACCGCGTTGTTCATGAACACCAGGATAATTCGGCGGGTCGCTTACCCGACGTCTATGCGGCGCACGCGGCCGCCGGTGGCACCTGGGTCGGACGAAGCGGGCCGGCCGACTCGCTTCTCGGCCTCGCCGACGAGGATCCCCACCGCCGCGATCAACTCGCGCGCGGCCGCCGCGAAATGCTCGACGACTTCTGGATTGCTCTCCCGCAGCACCGCAATCCCCGTACAGATGGGACAGAATGCACAGTCGGAGTGATGATCGTGCGTCCCGCTCGCGAACAGGTCCGTGTAGCGGCCCGCTCGTTCCGCCTCGCTCATCCGAGCTCCCCTCGCGAGAATGTGATCTGCATCCGGCCGCCCTCCAACTTTGCACCCGCGACCTCCCTCGACCTGAGGACCGCGGGAAGCATAATCGTCCGGCGGTAGGGCCCCACGCGAACGAACAACTCTTCGTCTTTACGCGCAAGATCCAAATCGTCGCGGTCGGTGAATGGGAGCCGAAGCGACAACAAGTAGCCATCCCCCACTTTCTCCACCGTCATTGGATTGTCGGTGAACAGCACCTCGGACGCGTCACGTTCGCCGTAGAGCTCCTCGCCCAGATCCTCGAGTGAGCCGGGCCCCGACAGTTCCTGGTCCCTGAGTCGCGCCGTGAGAATCGGAACCGGCTGAAAGGCTTCGACGATCGCGCGAAAGTGCTCCGACTGAATCTCCTTCCACCGGGCGAAATATGGATCCGAGATCTCGTCGGGCAGGAGGCGATTGGCGACCACTGCATCGACGCGGTAGCCGAACAGGTTCAGGTACGTGAACGTCCTCTTTGCCTCGGCGATCACCATCCGCTCCGGGTTCACGACGAGGCGCACCGAGGTGGTCGCGCCGTCGCTCAACACGCGGCGGACGCCGTCGAGCTTGTCGTAGAACCTGCGGACCGCGGCATAGACGTCGTCCCCGGGAAGCGGAAGATCCGTCATGCGACGGGCGACCGGCCGAAGCGCGCCCATCACCCGGCGCTCGATTGGGAAGATCCGCTCCATGTACCACTGGATGATGTCGGGGAGGCTCAGGAGCCGAAGCGTTTCGCCGGTGGGCGCACAGTCGACGACAAGCACGTCGTACGGATCTTCATCGTGATGTCGCTTCACGTCGGCCAGCGAAAAGAGCTCGTCGAGACCCGGAATGACCGACAGCTCTTCGGCCTCGACGGCACCAAGACCCGCCCAGTCGAGCACCCTGACCGCGTGGTCGCGGATCTCTCGCCAGTTCTCTTCGAGCCGCTGCTGCGCGTCGAGCTGCTCCGCCCATAGATTCCGCACTATCTCGCGCGGCTCGTCGCTCAGGTCCGCGTCGAACGCATCGGCGAGAGAGTGCGCCGGGTCGGTGGACATGATCAGCGTCTTGCGGCCCCGGGCCGCGATGCGTAATGCCGTCGCCGACGCAATCGTCGTCTTACCGACTCCGCCCTTGCCGGTGAACAACACGATTCGCATGAGACTGTTATCCGCCGGATTCGACGCGCTTCTTGAGGTCCTGCAGCGCGCCGCGCACGATCAGCTTCTCCGCCTGGCGCTTGAGCATCGAGGGAATGTTGAAGCCGGGATCGATTTTCGTCTCGTAGGACACGTCGGTGACGTCGCCGAACTCGTCGAAGGTGTAGGACCCGCTGAGCTCCCTCACGTCACCGTCGACGAGGTCCCACGAGAATGATTCCGGCGCGCCCGAATAGTCGTAGGCAAGCGTGTACTTCACCACCTTGAGCTTGGCATCGACCTCGTACCACACCTTGGTCGCCCGCCCTTGGTCGTCGCTTTCCTTTATCTGTACCTTCTTGATATTGGGGTTCCATTCGGGATAGGCCGCGAAGTCGGTCGCCACCGCGAAGATCGCGGCGGCGGTTGCCTCGATATCTATGGAATCCTTCACGCTCTCGGGCACGGCTACCCCTTCCCCAGGTGAGGGAATGCCTGTCTCGTTTTCCGAAAGTACCCGACGTTGACGCACAGCGTCCGTCCGACGCGCATGGTCGAGATCAGTGGCTGATGAAGGTGGCCGAAATAATGGCGTCGCGGCTGGACGTCACGGATGTATTCGAGGATGTCCGGACTCCCCCGCTCCGGTTTGGCGGCAACGGTGTCGAAACACAACTCGGGAACGTCGGGAGGGATGTGCGTGCACAACACGTCGACCTCCCCGAGCCCCGCCAGCTTTGCACGCAGATCCTCGTCCGCCACCTCTCCCGCAGCATGCAGCGGGGTGGGCAGTGCCCCACCGACGAACCCGAAAAGTTCTCCTTCGAGCTCGATCGCACGGCCGTCGGCATCGTGTGCGGCGGGACTTTGCTCGATGAACCCTCGGGCGACGGCAGGGTTGTCGACGTTTCCCAGGATCACGTATGTGGGGTCGGGAAGGGACGCAAATACATGCGAGTACTGCGCAACCACGCGGCGTGTGATCTCCGTCCGAATTTCTTCCTCTCGGCCGCGCGACCGCTCACGCATCGCCACCCGCGCCTCGTCGATCAGCCCCGCCGTCCGCAGGCGCACGACCTCGGCCACGGCGTCGGCCGAAAAGACATCCACGAGGATGCCGGTCATCGACCGGTAGTCGATGAAGTTGACGAGGTCCCCAAGCAGCAGCAACGTGGCCCCGTCGGGCACGGCGGCGCCGAGCGCCTCCGGCGCGCCGTGAAGATCAGAGACCACGTAGACGGGCACACGCGGATCGTAGAGGACGACGCGGCTCCGCTAGGGTGCGCGCCATGACCCTGTTGTTCGTTCACGGTGGCGTCGCCGGGCGCCCGAAAGAAGTTCGTGACCTCGGGTATGCAGTCGGTGCGGGAGCGGCCATGCCGGGCGCTCTCGATGCCGTGGAGGCGGCCGTTATCGCCCTGGAGGACGACGCCGTTCTCAACGCCGGGTTCGGCTCGACTCTCACCCGCGACGGGACCCTGGAGCTCGATGCCGGCATCGCCCGCGGAGGACACTGCGGCGGCGTCGCGAACGTCCGCGTGCGACACCCCATCTCGCTGGCGCGGCGGGTCCTCGAAGACACCCCCCACGTGCTGGTAACCGGCGCGGGGGCAACCGCCCTCGGTTGGGACATGGAGCTGCTCGACGACACCAGCCCGGCGCAACGGGAGCGGTGGAGACAGGCCCGTGCCGCCGGAGAGCTCGACGCCGGGCGTTACGGCGCGCCGGAACACGTCGACACGGTAGGGGCGGTGGCCCTCGACGACGATGGGGTGCTCGCCGCCGCATCCTCTACCGGCGGCGTGTTCGGAAAGCTCCCCGGCCGGGTCGGCGACGCGCCGGTGTACGGCGCGGGCGTCTATGCCACCGCCGAGATCGCCGTGGTCGGCACCGGAGTCGGCGAGCTGTTCCTCGAGACGCTGGCGGCGGCGCGAGTGGCGCGGGCGGTCGAGGACGGCGCCGATCCCCAACACGCCTGCGAGCGCGTGATCACATTGCTGGGCGAGCGGGAGCGGACTCCTGCGGGCTTACTTGTGATCGACCGCGACCGGCGCGCCGGCGCCGCGTTTCGGGGTGCGTCGTGGTCGGTGTGGGGCCCGGCGGGCCGGGTCGATGCGGTGCGGCTGGATTAAGCGGCCGACACGAACGCGACCACGAGCCCCATCATCAACACGCCCATGAGAGCGAACGTGACGTACATGTAGCGGCGGCCCCTCAGGATGACGAGATCGTCCTCCCCGCGGGCGCTTCGGTAGGCGTCGTGCGCGGCACCCGCCCACAGCGCGAACGCGGCCAGCCCGAACATGCCGGCGAGCAGCAGCGATCCCGGGACGCCGTCGGCGAACGCCCCGACAAGGGCGACCGCAACGACGAAGAGGCTCAACACGGCGCGCGCGATCGCCTCCGGCCACCGGCCGAGATAGCCGTGGCCGGCCCCCGGCAGGAAGAGACTGAGGAGCGCGGCGGTGTTCGCATCGCGCGGCTCGGGCTCCGCCTCGGGTCCGTACACGGTCGCCGCGAATGGGGAGCCACACACCCCGCACGTCGACGCGGCGAGGTCGTTGACGTGCTCGCACATGCGGCAACGCCACGTGATCCCGTCGTCGGTGACGGCAACCGGCGCCGCGGGGTCGCTTGCCTTCGCCTTCGCCTTCGCCCCTCCGACCGCGGGAGGCGGTGGTGGCGGGGGCGTGAAACGCCTGAGACACTGGCCGCACCAGTCGGCCGCCGCGGGATTGAGCCCCCCGCACGAGGGGCAACGTCTCGTCTCCGTCACGACGTTTGTATCTCCCACTGCTCCTCCGCCATTGGTTCGCGTTCTACCCGCGCGCGTGCACCTTGCCCGCACAGGAAGGATCGGCGCGCCGGAGGTAGGTCTGAAGCGGATCGACCTCAGTCGTAGGAGTGCTCGGGGCCGGGATACGCCCCGTTCGCCACTTCCCGTGCGAACTCCCGGGCGGCGCGGCCGATCGCGTCGCCGATCTCGGCGTAGCGCTTGACGAAGCGCGGCACACGCCCGGGTGTGATCCCGAGGAAGTCGTGGAACACGAGCACCTGCCCATCGGTGTCGGCCCCGGCGCCGATCCCGATCGTGGGAATCGATACCGCCCGCGTGATCTCGTGCGCCAGCGAGCGCGGCACGGTCTCGAGCACGATCGCAAACGCTCCCGCCGCCTCGAGATCCTTGGCATCTTGGAGAATGCGCTGCGCCCCCTCGGCGTCTCTGCCCTGCACCGGATAGCCGCCGAACTGATTAACCGACTGGGGGGTAAGCCCGAGATGCCCCATCACCGGAATCCCGGCGCCGGTAAGGCGGTGGACCAATTCGGTCACGAACGGCCCGCCGCCCTCGAGCTTCACGCCGTTCGCCCCGCCTTCCTGGAGAAGCCTTCCCGCGTTGCGAATTCCATCCTCGATCGACGTTTGATAGCTCATAAACGGCATGTCTCCCAGCACGAACGCATCCGGCGCGCCGCGCCGGACCGCCTGGACGTGGTGCACCATCACATCGATCGTCACCGGGACCGTCGACGAATGGCCGAGCACCACCATGCCCAGCGTGTCGCCCACGAACAGGATCGGGATGCCGGCGTCGTGGAGGATGCGGGCGCTCGGCGCGTCGTAGCAGGTGAGCATGACGAACTTCTCGCCCCGCTCTTTGAAGGCGCGGATATCGCGCACGGTGATCGCCATGAGTCGACTCCTTCGAGGTAGCCGCTGGTGCCGACCAGCATACGACCGGCGGATCACCGGCACCGACAAAAGCGGGGCCCCCGGCCCGGGGACCCCGCTTCGCTTGTGACGTAAGTGTCTAAGGCGTCTCTTCGCCCGGAGCCTGCGGGTCGGTCTGCGGCTCCGCCAGCCACAGCTTAACCGTCAGGTTGCCGCCCTCTCCCATGTGGTTCGAGACATCCATGGTCCATCCACCACAGTTATCGGTGCGGATCCCGAGGAGCTTCTCGTAGTTCGTTCCGTGCTCCCCGCCGTGCCCGGCGGTACTGAACTGAGTGCCGGCGAGGGTGTTGAAACCGCGAGAACGGGCCGCGTAGCTGCCGTCGGGATGCAGCAAATCGAGATCGTAATCCCGCCGGTCGGAGAACTGCAGCAGGGCAAAGAGGCCGGCGTCGGCGTTCTTCGTCTTCACCTGGATGTTAAAGACGTCGTGGGTCGGCTGAAACGGCGCCGGCAGGGGCCCGGGGTTGACGTCCGCCAGCGACATACCGAGGGTCACCGCCTGCTCGACCGGCACCTCTTCGGTGGCGGCATCGGTGACTTCGACGAGCGGCGCCTCGGCGCCGCGCTCGCCCGGCACGAACGGCGCACAGCCCTTGGCGGGCGGGGTCTTCGGACCCTTGCCCTTGCCCTTTTTGCCCTTCTTCTTGCAGCCCTTCTTCTCGGCTTTCTCCCCGCCCTTCTTGCAGCCCTTCTTCTTGCCGGGCTTCTTGCCGGGAGGCTCCTCACCCGGAGGCTCTTCGCCCGGAGGCTCCCCGCCACCCGCGCTGATGGTGTAGTCGGTGCCCGCGACTGTGTTGTCGACCTGAGGAGTGATCAGGGATCCAACCGGCGCCGCGCCGCCGGTGAGGTGGCGGCTCTCCGCGAATGCGCCGGTGAGGACTCCGCCGTCGGCGAATAAGGGACTGTAGGAGCGGGGTCCGGTGATCGTGAGAATGCCGGTGCCCTCGGGGCCGTCCGTCCACTCGAATTGGCCGTCGATGGGATCGCCGACGTTGCATAGGTCGCGAACCCGGGCAACGGGAGTCCCCACATATCCGGCGCCCGGCATGAAGGCGGTGATCTGCAGGCAGCCCAACGTGCTGCTGCCGGCGCTTCCCTCGCCCGCGTTCGCGTAGAGGCGATAGAAGAGGGCGGCGGTGGCGGGACCCTTCACCTGCGTCTGGATGTGAAGCGAGATGTTCTCCGCGTCGTTGGAGAACCAGATCTTTCCGAGATCCGAGACCGATGCGGCGTCGCGAGGCGTAACGCGGTTGCCCTGGAATCCCGTGGTGCCGCGTGCACCTTGGTCGTTCACGTAATTCGCATCTTCGAAGGGATCGTGGATCTGGACCTCTTCGGGAATCTGGGGTGGAGCCCCCTGGGCGCCGGCGGGCGCGAGCCCGACCGCGGATGTAATCAGCGCTCCAGAAAGCAACAGCAGCAAGACCCGTCTCGGCATGGTTCCCCCTTATCTCACTCCGGTCTGACCCGGATATTCGTCCGCTTGGGTACGTTCGCACCGCTCCCGAAACTGATTCGGTTCCGGCCGGGGGATTCCTGCACGCTACAGACGTGCCGGGGCCTGCGGCGACCCGTGTGCTACTTGCGGACGGGGGCGGAGGCGGATCCAGAGGTGGGGGTGTCTTTCCGGTACATCTCCTCGATCACGCCGGAGTAGCTCTCCCCGATCTGCTTGCGCTTCACCTTGAGGGTCGGAGTGATCTCGTTCTCCTCCTGCAGGAAGTCGCGCTCGAGAACCCGGAACTTCTTTATCCCCTCGACCTTGGCGAGCTTCGAGTTGATCTCCTCGAACCACGACTCGAGCTCTTTCAGCACGCGCTCGTGGCCGGCCACCGCAGCCGAGTCGCCGTCGATGCCGTGCTCCTTGGCGAACGCCGGCGCCTTCTCCTCGTCGAGCGTAACCAGCGCGGTGAGGAACGGGCGCCCGTCGCCGATCACGACCACCTGCGAGATGAGGTCGTGAAGCTTGATCCGGTTCTCGAGCTCCTGGGGTGCGATGTTCTTGCCGCCGGCGGTAATGATGAGGTCTTTCTTGCGGTCGGTGATCTTGAGGTAGCCGTGCTCGTCGACCTCGCCGACGTCGCCCGAGTGCATCCATCCGTCCGAGTCGATGAGCTCGTTGGTCGCCTCTTCGTTCTTGTAGTAGCCGGGCGAGACGTTGCCGCCGCGCGCCAAAATCTCACCGTCGGATGCGATCTTGAGCTCGAGCCCCGGCATCGCGGTGCCGACCGAGCCGATCCTCACGGCGTCGGGCGGGTTCCACGTGGTCGGCCCGGTGTCCTCGCTTTGGCCGTAACCCTCGGCGATCTTGATCCCGACCGAGTGGAAGAACCAGATGAGCTCGGGGTTGAGCGCCGCGGCCGCCGACAGCGGAAGCTCACACTCGTCGAGGCCGAAGTTCGCCCGGATCTTGTGAAGGACGAGCTTGTCGAGGAGGGCGTGGCGAAGCTTGAGGCCGACGGGAATGCGTGCGTCGGCCGTCTTGCCGCCGCGCGCGACCGCCTCCTGCTCCAGCTTCGTGACCTCGCGTCCGGCCGCGATCGCCTTCTTGGCGAGCTTGACCTTGCGGTCGTTGGGATCGGCCGCCGCCATCTTCGCCATTGCGCCCGCGTGGAACTTTTCCCACACCCGCGGCACCGCGAAGAAATAGACCGGGCGCACGTCCTTCAGATCGTCGAGGAGCGTCTCGAGGCTCTGGGCGAACCAGGTGGTCGCGCCGTAACGGATCTGCATGAAGTGGGAGATCATGCGTTCCGCGATGTGACTGAGCGGCAGGTAGGAGATGGTCCTCGCCTCGGGGGGCTTCTGGGGGACCAGGCGCTGGACCGCCGATTCGGCCGTCCACCAGATGTTCGCGTGGGTCAGCATGACGGCCTTGGGGGGACCGGTCGTGCCCGAGGTGTAGACGAACGTCGCCAGCGCGTCGGGCGTCACCTGCGCGAGCGCCTCGTCGAACGCGAAGTTCTCGACCGAATCTCCAGTCGCGAGAAAGTCGTCCCATGACGTCACGAACTCCGCGTCGGCCGATCCGTCGTAGCCCTCGATAACGACTACCTTCTCGAGCTTGGGCAATTCGGCGCGCATCTTGAGGATCTTCTCGAGCTGCTCGGAATCCTCCACCACCGCAACCTTCGAGTCGGAGTGGTCGACTATGTACTGCACCTGTTCGGGCGAGTTCGTCGTGTAGACGGGTGCGGTGGCGCCGGCCACCGAGAGGCACGCGATGTCTGCGATGTGCCACTCGGGACGGTTCTTGGACAACAGGCTCATCTTGTCGCCGGGGCGAAAACCATGTGCCAGCAACGCCTTGCCGACGCGCCGCACGCGCTGTCCGTAATCGCGCCAGGTGATGTCCCGCCACTCCCCGCCGGACTTGTGTCTCAGCGCCACCTTGTCGGGCGTCGTCCGAGTCCGCTCCCAGAACAGCTCGATGATGGTTTCCGCTGCCATCGTTCCCCCCTGCTTTGCGTTTCCGACCGGTTAAGGCGCTGTATCCCGAGTCTATTGGGTTCGGTTCGATCCGGCCACGGCGGCGCGGATCCGTTCGGATACCGGCGGGTGAGTGAACAACATCCCGACTGCGACGCCCGGCGGGCGAAGGTCGGCGAGGTTGGAAAACGCAAGACGCCGGAAAGTTCGAACCGCGGCCGCGGGATCATCCGTGAGCCGGAGCGCGATCTCGTCGGCGCGCCGTTCGAACGCACGCGACACCGCGTTCTCGGCGGGCAGCAACAAGAGCCCGGCGACGGTGGCAAACAGCACGAGCACCGGCAGCGCGCGCAGGTCCGCGATCCCGGATGCACCCGCCCACTCCCACAACGCGCTCCGTCCGGACAACCACAGAAGCGCGACAAACGACAGCAGCAGTCCCACCGAGGCAACGGCCACGCCCTTGAAAACATGATTTTCCACCCGGTGTCCCAACTCGTGCGCGACGACGAACGCGGTTTCGTCGTCGCCTCCGGCGTCGAGCAGCGTGTCGTAGAGCACGAGACGCTTGGTCGCGCCCAAGCCGGCGACGTAGGCGTTCTCGGCAGTCGTCCTCCGCGACGCGTCGGCGACCAACACGTTGTCGACCGCCACCCCGGCCTCGTCGGCAAGCGCCATCAGCCGCGCCCTCAGCGGCGCCTCCTCCAGGGGGGTGAATCGGTTGAAGAGGGGCGCGACCAGGATCGGATAGACGAACGTCATCAGCGCGGTGAGTCCGGTGAAGGTTGCCCACCCGACAAGCCACCACCACCTGGGCTGCCACCGAACCACGGCAAAGAACGCGGCCGCCCCGATCGCCGCGACGACGATCGCGACGACGAGGCTCCGCGCTTGGTCGGAGGCCCACCCGCCCACATCCTGCGTCGAGAGCCCCCACGCATGCTGGATCACGAAGCCGCGGACGAACGACAGTGGCAACAGCGCCGCGAACAGGACGACCGCGACCACCGCACCGGCGGCGAGGGCGTGAACCGGCAATCCACCCGGCAGCGACTCGATCCACCCGGCCGCGCGCGCCATCGGGCCGCGCGCCAACACGATCAGCGCCGCGACCTCGACGACGATCGTAAGGCCGAAGGCGAGGTATCCGGGGGCGCGGTAGCGGCCGTGGCGGGCCACTTGCTCGTTCGAAAAGCGCGCGCCGAAAGATGGATCGCTTGCGCCCGCGGCGGGCTTCTGCAGCCGGACGTCACCGGGCGTGCGGGACGCGACGGCAACGACGGCCGCCGCCCCGAGCGCGACCGCTCCGAGAACGGCGACGGCGCGGACGATGCTCACGCTTCGGAGCGTAGTGCCCCTAACCGGTTTGGGCGGCGCCGCCGGGGGTCTCGTCGTCGGTGGCGGGCGCCCGCGGGCGAAACTTCAGCACCGGAATCAACCCGGCCTCGGCGAACGCCCCCAACGTGGGCTCCACGTCGTCGTCCACCTCGAGCGCGCGGGCTGGAGGATGCAGCACCGCGGTGACGAGGCAGTCGTCACAGGCATCGCTTTGGTACATCTCGCACTGCGTGCAGTCGATCTTCACGGCCCTCTCCCTTCGACGGTGACCCTGGATCTCAGACTAGGAAGAGGGTGCGACGTTTTCGCGGCCCGGCGGCGCCCGGCGGGATCAGCGGATCAGCGCCAGGAGCTGGGGGCTGGTCGCGATCGTGGCACCGTGCGCCCGGAGTCGCTCCTGCAGCTCCCGATCGCTCGTGACGACCACGACCGGATTCGGCGGCAGCCGCCGCACCAGCTCGACGAGGTGGTCGTCGGCGGTTTCGTCGGGCGTCGAGTATTCGACCTTGACGGGGCCGCGGAACGCCCGGCGCGCCGCGGCGTCGACCTCCGAGCCGTCGAATACGACGATCGCCGAGACGTTCTTGCGGCCGACGAGCGGGATCAGGTCGGCCACCAGACGTTCCCGCTGCGCCTCGAGCTCGAGCGTCCCGAAACCCCCCTTCGCCTTCGTCACGTTGTAGCCGTCGACGAGAAGGGTGACCCCGTCTGCGCCCAGCCATCCCTCGAGCGTCTGCGGGTCGTCGTCGAAGCGTCCCTTGGGGACGCCGAGGCGGGGCCGTCGGCGGGGCGGGACGCGCCGATCCGCCTCGGCCGCCTTGTCTACATCCCTATCTCGCGCCCCCGCCAGCTCTGCCTCGAGCGAAGCTATGCGCGCCGCGGCCGCGTCGGCGTCGCGGCGCGCCGCGGTTCCCTCCTTTCGTGCCGCCTTGAGGTTGCGCATTGCCTCGTCCTGCCCCGATTTCGCCGCGTCGGCGGCGCGCTCGGCGCGCCGCACCTCTTTGTCCCGCGCCGCCTCCGCGTCGGCGCGGCGGCGCTCGGCCGCGTCGAGATCGGTGCGGATCCGAAGAAGCTCGCCGCGGGCGCGCTCGAGCTCGCGCTCGAGGTCGGCAACCCTCCGTGCGTGCGACTCGACTTCGGCGGCCGCTTTTGCGCGGGCTCGCTTGGCATCGGCACGGGCGCGCCGCACCTTCTCCCGCTCCTGCTCCAGCGCCGCCTCGGCTACCTCGATCCGCCCCGACTCGGAGCGCTCCTCCGGCACCGGCGACGACCGCGCTCCCAGCTGCTCCTCCCACCCGTCCGGCCGCTCGCACGCGAGTCGCAGGAGAAGAACACTCTCCGCCGGCAGTTCGGGTTTGGCCTCATCGAGCCACGTCAGCACGTCGTCTCGAAACTTGTCGTCGTCCAACGTCGCCAGCAGGACCCCGCGGCGCGACGCCAGCGCCTTCGGGCGAAATGCCTGGAGGGGCCGCAGGGAGTTTGGGAGCTCGTGGCGCGGCACCGCCCGGACGTATGCGCCGATCGCACGCGCGAGGGCGTCCGCGATGTCGTCGGGAAGGTTCATCACACGATGTTGCCCGCGCGCAGCCGTTCCAGCTCACGCGAGTCGATACCCGCTTCCGCCAGAACGGCACGGTTGTGCTCGCCCAGCGCCGGCGGTGCTAGACGGAGGACGTCCGCCGGGGCGCCGGCCAGCCGCACGGGGTTGCCCACGTGGGTCCACCGGCGGCCGTCGGGCAGCTCTGCCTCGATCACCATGTCGCGCGCCCGGACCTGCTCGTCGGCGAACGTCTCGGCGAAATCGTTGACCGGGGCAAGGCAGACGTCGAGTCCGTCCAGCTCCCTCATCCACTCGCTCCTCGTCTTCGAGCTGAAGATCGCGGCGAGTTGGGCGGCGACCTCGGCGGCGCGGGCACCGGTGGCAAACGCGTCGTCGGCGAGATCGTCTCGGTCGAGTGCCGAACAGAGCTCACGCCAGAAGTGCGGTTCGAGCGCCCCGAGTGCAAGGTGGCCGTCGGCGGCGGGATAGACCCGGTAGCAGGGATACCTGCCCGACAGGGGCATGCTTCCCGGTACCGGGGCCAGACCGGTGGCGACGAACTCCGCCGCGTGGATCGACAGCCACGAGACCACCCCGTCGAGCATCGAAACATCGCAGAAGTCCCCCTCGTTTGTCACGCTGCGCCTGTGGAGCGCCGCCAAGATCGCGATCACCGCGTTCGCGGCGCCACCGCCCAAATCCCCCACCTGGACTCCGGGAATGACGGGCGGCCCATCGGCTGAGCCGGTGACACCCAGGATCCCTCCGTAACCGATGTAGTTCACGTCGTGTCCGGCGGCGTTCGCGCGCGGCCCGTCCTGTCCGTAGCCCGTGATGGCGCACACGACCAGCCGGGGGTTCCTCCCCCGCAACACGTCGCGGCCGAGGCCGAGGCGGTCGAGGACGCCCGGGCGGAACGACTCGATCAGAACGTCGAAACGTTCGGCGAGCCGCAGCAGCAGGTCGCGCCCCTCCTCGTGTTTCAGGTTCAGCGTGATCGAGCGCTTGTTGCGGTTGAGCGCGATGTGTGCGGCCGACATGTCGCCGACCATCGGAGGCGTCCAGCGAATGTAGTCGCCCTTGCCCGGTTCCTCGACCTTGACGACATCCGCTCCGAGATCGGCGAGCATCAGCGTCGCGTAGCCCCCCGGCAGCAAACGGGTCAGATCGAGGACCCTCACTCCGGCGAGGGGTCCGCCCACCCTCACTCCGCCTGCGGGGCCGTCTCGGCTACATCCGTCGAGCCACACCAGCGGCACACGACCTTCTCGATCTCGTGTTCGAGAACCTCTTCTTCCTCGATGGTGTCCTCGCCGCCGAGAGTCAGGTGATGAAAGGCACGCACCCGTTTCGATTCAAAGACATCGAACCGGGTCTTATTGCCGCAGGCGTTACATCTCAGGAACTTCACGCGTCGTCGGAATCACGCCACAGCGCAAGTACGACCGTATCGTCGGTGACTTCCCCGAATTCCTGCGCCCTGTTGTAAAGGCGTCTCGCGAGATCGTCTCGTTTCCCCCGCAATTCGGTGAGCGCCTCCCGCAACCCTTCGAGGCCGAACAACTCCTTTCCTCGCCGGGCCTCCGTGAGGCCGTCCGTGTATGCGACGAAGGCGTCCCCGGGGTCCAGCTTGAATCCCGCCTGCTCGAACTGCTGCTCCTCGAACGCGCCGAGTATCGTTCCGGGTATCTCCAAGACGTCGATCTCACCGCACGCGCGCACGAGGAGCGGAGGGGGATGCCCCGCGAGGGCGACCTGTCCTTCGGAGTTCTCCAAATCGAACACCGCGAACATGCAAGTGGCAAAACGGTCCTCGTCGAACCCCTGCACGAGCGCGTTGTTGAGGTGAAAGAGCACCGAAGCCGGCGACGCATTGCGCATTGCGAACGCGCGCAACATGTATTTCGCCTGCGCCGTTTGGGCGGCCGCCTCGGCGCCCTTGCCCGACACATCACCGACGACGATCCCGACACGTCCGTCTCCCAGGTCGACGATGTCGAAGAAGTCTCCGCCGATATCGGCGTCGAGGCTTGCGGCCTCGTACACAGCATCGAGATGGAACCCGTCGAGCGGCGGCGCCTCGGTTGCGAGCAAGCCCTGCTGGAGACTACGCGCCATGCGTCTCTGTCGTTCGAACCGCTGTGCATTCTCGATCGCCATCGCCGACTGGGCGCTCAACACGTTGAGCGCTTCCGTCTCGTCCGGTCCGAGTGTGATCGAACGATCGAAGAAGACCAGGATGGCGCCGCCGAGGGGGCTGTTCGTCATGAGGATCGGAGCGGCGACGATCGCCACGGGAACGTCGGCGTCTACGGCCGCCGCGCCCGTCTGCGCAACGAGAACGGTCTTTGCCTCGAGCAGGTCCGACCACGGCTCGTACAGGGGATCGAGGAGGGCCGGAGCGGATACCTTGTGGGCCTCGGCGAGCCGGAGAGTGTTGTGAGAGTCGTCGTAGAGGTAGACCGCACCCCCATCCCCCGACAGCAACCCCTGCGCCCCGCGCGCGATCTCCTTTACCACCGCGGAAAGCCGCGGGACGCGCCCGACGTTCAGCCCAAACGCCCGGAGTTCCCGCATGAGACCAAACTGCCGAGCGGTCGCGAATGCGATGGCGACCTGCCGCGCGATTCCGCGCGCCAGCGCCTCGTCCTTCGGCCCGAACCGGCGCGGGTGTGAGGATTCGACGGCGAGCACACCGAACTGCTCGCCCCGGCGCTCCAGCGGAATCGCAATGTACGCCCCCAGGTTTCGACGCTCGGCCATCTCCGGTCCCAGTCTCGGATCGCGCGCCGCGTCCGGCACGAACTGCACCGTGCGCTCGTCGAGGAGCGCCGCGCGCACCACGGGCAGCCCATCCGGCTGGGCCGCGAGATTTTGAAGGAGAGCTGCATGTTCCTCGTCGTATCCCGCCAGCGCCAGGACGATGAATCGCTGTCGCACGCGATCCCACGTCGCGGCGAAGCAACGCTGCGCGCCGAGCAGCTGCGGGGCGACCCGCACCGCGAGCTGGAGGGTCTCCTCGACGGAACGAACCTGCGCCAGCGTCGCCGACAGCCCCAGCAGCGCGTGTGCAACCTCGGCTTCTTCCCGAAGCGACTCGAGCGTCTGCTCGACGTCGTTCGCCCACGAGGGGCCCCAAATCTCCTGAGCCATGCGCGCATGGTAATCGGGGGCGCTCGATTTGTTTATCGAACATGTGTTCGGTACGGTGTTCGTCATGACCATGCAGGCCTCGTTCGTGGATGCGGGAACCCCCCTCGCCCTCGTCACCTTCTGCGTCGTCGACCTGGAGACGACCGGGGGCTCCCCCGCCGACGACGGGATCACCGAGGTCGCCGCCGTCAAGGTGAGGGGCGGCGAAGTGTCGGGGACGTTTCAGACGCTCGTCGACCCCGGCGTCCGGATGCCCGCGTGCGTTCGCTTACTCACCGGCATCTCCGAACCCATGCTCCGCGATGCGCCCCCGATCGAAGCGGTTCTGCCGTCGCTCCTCGAATTCGCAGGATCCTCGATCCTCGTCGCTCACAACGCCTCCTTCGACGTCGGCTTCCTCGACGCGGCACTGACCCGCAACGCCTATCCGCGCCTTTCGAACAAGGTGATCGACACGGCGCGCCTGGCACGGAAGATCCTGGCGGACGAGGTTCGCAATTACCGGCTGGCGACGCTCGCAGAGCACCTGAGATGCGCCCACCGTCCGGCGCACCGCGCGCTCGCGGACGTCCTCGCGACGACCGACGTTCTGCACGCGTTAATCGAGCGGGTGGCGGGGTTCGGCATCACGACCCTCGAGGAGTTCGAGGCGGCGTCGAGGACGCGCCTCGACGGGATCTTTCGCAAGATCGAACTCGCCCGGGCCGTTCCGAGGGCTTCCGGGATCTACCGCTTTGTCGGCGCCACCGGACAGACACTCTACGTCGGAAAGGCAACCGATCTTCGGTCGCGCGTCCGTTCGTACTTCTACGGCGACACACGCCCGCGTATGCGGGGACTCCTCGCCGAAACCCAGGAGATACGCATCGAGCGACATGTGACGATGCTCGAGGCCGAGGTGGCCGAGGCCCGAGCGATCGCCACCGAGATGCCTCCCTACAATCGCGCCGGCAAACGACGCGGGACGTGGTACCTGAAGGTGTGGATGCGGGCGCGCGTGCCGAGGATCGCGACGTCACGTTGCCCGCGCGACGACGGCGCGCTGTACCTCGGGCCGCTTCCATCGCGGCGCGCCGCCGAGGTCGTCCTTCTCGCGTTGCGGGACGGCCTCGATCTCCACAGGTGCGTCGACCCCGCACGTTGTCGAGCTTGTCCCTACGTGCGGTTCCAGACCTGTCCCGGCGACGACGTACCGCGGCATCGTGCCACGGTGCGGCGCGCCGTCAACGCGCTGCTCGGCGATCCGCGGCCGCTCCTCGATACCCTGGAAATCCGGATGCGCCGGCTGGCCGCCCAGGGCCGTTTCGAGGAAGCGGCCGAGGCGCGCGACCGTGCCGCGGCGCTGGAACGGATGGCCGCGCGGATGGCCGAAGTGCAGGGTCTCGTCGATGCGGGCGAGGTCGTGCTGCTGATCCACGACCGCAGAGTCATCATTCGCAGCGGGCGGCTCGCCGACGCAGGGGATGCCGCCCGCGTGAGCGAGTTCCCCCCTCTTGAACGTTTGGGAGCCGGCGGCGCAAACCAGCCTCTCTCCCCGGAGGTTCACTTCGAAGCCGCGACCGTCGCACGCTGGATCGTCCGTCACGCAACAGAGGTCCGAGTCATCTCCGTATCGGGGACGTGGAGCCAACCTGCTTGGGCACGACCCCCGGGGCGCTTCGGCTCCGGCGGGGGCGACGCAGGGGGCCGACGACGTAGGGCATGATGCTTCGGTGCCAATCAGTGACCGCCTGCGGCTGATTCTGCTCAGCTTCCTGATGCTGTTCGTCGAACTCGCCCTTATCCGGTGGGCGGGATCGAACGTCGTCTACCTGTCGTATTTCTCGAACTTCATTCTGCTCGGCAGTTTCCTAGGTATTGGGCTGGGCTTCCTGCGCGCGGAGGCCAAGGTGAACCTCTTCCCGTGGGCGCCGGTTGCGCTCGCCGCACTGGTCGCGTTCATCTCGTTCTTCCCCGTGAAAATCGACCGTTCGGGAAGCGAACTCATCTTCTTCGGCGAGTTCACGAGCACCGGCCTTCCCCCGTGGATCACTTTGCCGGTGATCTTCCTCGCGGTTGCAGCAGCACTAACGATGATCGCGGAAGGCGTCGCTCGCACGTTCGCGAAGTTCGAGCCCCTCGAGGCCTACCGCCTCGACATCCTCGGGAGCATCCTCGGGATCGCCGCGTTCTCGCTGCTGTCGTTCCTGCACGCCCCGCCGATTGTGTGGGGGCTCGTAGCGGTGTTGCTGTTCTTCGCACTGGGAGCCGTCACGACAATTCTCCAGGCGGCGGCAGTGACGGCGCTGGTGTTCATCCTGGCGATCGAGAGCGTGTCGCCGAACGACTCGTGGTCTCCCTACTACAAGGTGACGACCGCCCCTCAACCAGACGGCACCTACCGGGTCGACGTGAACGGGATTCCCCATCAGGCGATCAGCTCGACCGAAGTGCGTCGCGGAGGTGAACCCCTCTACTTCCTGCCCTACGAGCGAGCAGCCGGCAGCGACCTCGAAAATGTTCTGATCGTCGGGGCGGGAAACGGAACCGACGTCGCGATTGCGCTCCAGCACGGCGCCGAGCAGGTCGATGCGGTGGAGATCGATCCACGGCTTCAAGAGGTGGGCGCCGAGCTCCAACCGGACCGTCCCTATCAGGATCCACGCGTCGAGGTACACATCGACGACGGTAGGGCCTATCTGGAACGAACCGGCGAGCGCTACGACATGATTCTGTTCGCCCTGCCCGATTCCCTCACGCTTGTGTCGGGACAGTCTCAACTTCGGCTCGAAAGCTTCCTCTTTACCGAACAGGCCCTGACGGAAGCGAAGGAGCACCTTGCGCCCGGCGGCGTGTTCGCGATGTACAACTACTACCGCGAACGATGGCTCGTCGATCGTCTCGCGAATTCGCTCCAAAAGGTATACGGACACTCCCCGTGCCTCGACCTCAGCGGTCACGGGAACTTTGCGCTGATGACGATCAGCCCCGATCCGGCGGCCGTGGAGTGTCCCGCAACTTGGGCCGCCGAAACGACGCCGGTTCCCGAGCCGGTGAGCGACGACTACCCGTTTCTGTACCTTCGCGATCGGAGTCTGCCAAGCATCTACATGATCGCCGTAGGTCTGATACTCGTGGTCTCCCTTCTGCTCGTGCGGGGGGTGTCGGGCCCATTCGCAGGCATGCGTCCGTACTTCGACCTCTTTTGCATGGGCGCAGCCTTCTTGCTCCTCGAAACGAAGAGTGTTGTGCAATTCGCCCTGCTTTTCGGGACGACTTGGTTCGTGAATGCCCTCGTGTTCGGAGGAATCCTGCTGTCGGTTCTTGCGGCAATCGAGGTGGCGCGACGCTTCCCCACCGACAACCCCGTCTTGCTGTATGCCGGTTTGGCCGTGGCGCTCGCCATCGCCTACGCGTTGCCGCTCGACCGACTGCTCGTCCTTCCGGAAAGTATTCGCTTCGTCGTCGCAACGCTGATCGCGTTCGCACCGATCTTTCTCGCGAACCTGATCTTCGCCGAGCGCTTCAAAGATGTGGGGTCGTCGACGATCGCGTTCGGCGCAAACCTCTTGGGAGCCATGGTCGGAGGCTTGCTCGAGTACGCCAGTCTGATCGTCGGATACAAGGCGCTGTTGATAGTCGTCGCCGGCCTCTATGCGTTGGCGTTCGTCACCCGCCCGCGCACGCGCGCCGGGAGCGCGCCGGCGTCCGTGGCCGCCCGTATCTGAACATCGCGCCAGAAAGGTTACAAAGTCGCGCCGCGCGCGGTTTGCCTGCTAGCGTCGATTCGGGCGAGCGCCTCGACAAAGTCCTCGTGCGTCACCGCGGCGCTCGATGCACCGGGCGAAGAGGCGCCGCGCGCCATCGCCGCCAACGCCGCCTCCTGACACAGGGCTTTCAGATCCGCAGGAGACAAACCCTCCGAATCGCGCGCCAACTCTTCCAACCTGACGCCGACGGTCGGCATAGGAGCCGAGTGAAGGCGCAACATCGCGGCGGCGCGAGCGAGCTGAATAACACGAAGAAGACGAGCAGGATGATCAGGAGTGTGAACACGCCTCGATTGCTACCCAGATCGCGCTCCGCGAACCCGCGGCGGCGCGGCCGCCGTCAGGCGACCGAGCTCAAGCGATGTTGCGAACGCGCGCGACGCCGTCGAGCAACTTCCACACCGCCGCCGCGCCCGCCTCGGCTCCCGCTTCCGCCTCGGCGCGGGCGTCGTCGTCGCCTGCGACCGTATCGATCGCGGCGGCGAGTCCCGCCGCGTGTTCGACGTCGAGTCGGCCGTGGAGCGTGAAGTACTCGAGCGCGGGACCGTCCATCCCGTAGTGGTCCCGCAGCCCTTTCACCTTTGTTTCCGCGACCGCCGGCGTCTGCGCCTCGTAGCCGTAGAGCATGCCGAGGCCGTAGGCGACCGAGCGAGCGCGCGCCCCGGCGGCGAAGCGATCGACGCACGCGGCGGTCTCCGCCTCGACCACGGACGTGCGCACCTGTTCCTCGTCGGCCCCGAGCGCAGAGGCAAAGTCCAGCCACAGGCGGGGGTGGTCGTCGCCGACCTCGTCGCCCAGGTTTTCCTCGAGGGTCACCCGGGCGGCGCCCGCCGGAAGCCGGTCCGCGAGCGCTGCCAGGTAACCCGGGAAGGCCTCGACCTGGCGCCAGTACTGCGTTGCGTAGAAGCCGAGGTCGTCGGGCGTCAGGCGCCCCTCGGCCCACGCCACGTAGAAGGGGTGCTCGAGTATCGGGTGCCGGGCACGCGCTGCGTCCAGCCTGCCGGTGAGGTCGCTCATGGGGGCCTCCATGCTTGGTTTGTGGGATCCCAATCTATCGCGACGCGGCGGCGGATGCCGTGATCATTCGATCGAGGGTGGCGGCCGCGGCGCCGGAGTCGAGGGCATCGGCAGCGCGCCCGACCCCCTGCTCCATTCCGGAGACGATGCCTGCGGCGAGGAGCCCCGCCGCCGCGTTGAGGAGGACGATGTCGCGACGCGGCCCGGCCTCGCCGTCGAACAGCGACCGGATGAGGTGCGCATTCTCGGCGGCCGTGCCCCCGCGGAGCTGTTCGAGGGCGGCTAGGTCGAACCCGAGATCCTCGGGGCCGATCGTCCAGCGGTCGATCTTCCCGTCCTTCAGCTCGACGACCGTGCTCGGCCCCGACGTCGACAGCTCGTCGAGACCGCCGTGACCATGAAAGCCGATCACACGCTCGCTTCCGAGCCGTGCGAGAACCTCGACCATCTTCTCGAGCATCGGCAGGTCCGACGCGCCCACGGCCTGGCGGGTTGCGCCGGCGGGGTTCGTGAGCGGCCCGAGAAAGTTGAAGACCGTCGGGATGCCGAGCTCCCGGCGGGGGACCGCCGCATGGCGCATGGCCGGATGGAAGATGGGCGCAAAGCAGAAGCCGATTCCGGCCTCCTCGATGCACTCGGCGACACCCTGGGGCGACAGATCGATGACGACGCCGAGCGCCTCGAGCACATCGGCGGATCCACACCGCGACGACGCCGCACGATTGCCGTGCTTCGCCACCCGGGCTCCGGCGGCGGCACATACCAGTGCGGCCGCGGTCGAGACGTTGAAGGTGCCGCTGCGATCGCCGCCGGTCCCGCACGTGTCGAGCAACGGCCCGGTGATGGGCACGCGCGCACCGTAGGCGCGCATCGTGCGGACGAGGCCG
>Ga0247713_1000414_pt1 | contig 26913 bp, 21 predicted proteins | sample 21E_NmetaG_FD_189936 | JGI IMG/M metagenome (GOLD analysis project Ga0247713, IMG submission 189936) | Soil microbial communities from hillslope of Landscape Evolution Observatory, University of Arizona, Oracle, AZ, United States - 2-1-E_N | ecosystem: Engineered > Artificial ecosystem >... | reverse complement strand
TCGCGGAGGGGAGCGAGTTTGCGATGGACGACGAGATCGTCGCCCGCATCTGTGACGAGCGCGACGTGCTCGAGTTTCACCGCATCGCCGGAGCCGACTGCTATCTGATCAAGGTCCGCACCGCGACGAACAAGGACCTCGAGCAACTGCTGCGGCGGATCCGCACGATCCGAGGCGTGTCCCGTACACGCACCACGATCGTCCTCTCGACCGAGCTCGAGAAGCCGTCGATCGACGTTCCCGACGAGCGCTCGGTCGAGGAACAGGTCTAGCGGGCCTTTTCTCCCGGCACCTGCGGCGCCTCCCGTCCGATACGGAGTTTCTCGTCGTGCAACCACGTCTGCAGCACTACTTCGTTGTTGTAGAAGGAGTGACGAGCGATATCGCTCCACGAGGTTCGTACCGGGTCCGGCCATGGAGGCAGCCGTAGGTCGAGGTCGAGCGTCTCTGTGAGGGGCCATCCCGCGGGATCCGGGACCTCCTGATCGAGAGATCCGGCCGGGGGTGCAATGCCCTCGAAAAGATCCTTGCCGATGTAATCGGTGCGGCGGAAGAAGTTATGCCACTCCGGGTGTCCATCGGGAGATCGCAGTCTTTGCTCCAGGTCGCGGATCAGCGCGGGCGGAAAGTACGCGGGAAAGAACCGGCCGTAGAGCGAGCGCAACGGAGAGCCGTAGGTGAGAAGCGAGATCCGCTCGAGCACCTGCCTCTCCGAGCATGCAAGTGCAGCAAACGCGATTATCGATCCTTGGCTGTGCCCCGCCAGCAGCACTCGCCGATTCTTGGCGAGCGTGTGGAAGTACAGCCGGTGTCGCAGCTCCGGAACCGCGCGCTCGGCATACGGCCGCACCGCCAGCGGATGGTGCCGCCGGGGGAAGAACGTCATCACATCCCACAGGATTCCGACGAGACGGCGATCGGCCGGTCGATAGGCCCGCCTTATGAGGAATGCGAGAAGGGCGGCCGCGCCGGCGATCGCCAAAACGTCGCCCGCTCGTCCGACGACGTTCCAGACCCGGCCCGACGGGACCCATGGCAGCAGGACGATGACGGTGAAAACGATCGCGGGCGCGGTGAGGACGAGGTCGGTCATCGTCAACGAGTCCGAGGAGCTACGTGCCAAGGCGAGCTGAAAGCCCGAGCCCGTGAGGCCGTTCGGTTCGCGCCCGGCCGGCGCGGAGTTGAGAGGAACCACTCGCTTTGCGTCCTCCACCGAAAGATCGGGCGACCGCGGATCCGCCCGGATCACCCGAAGCTCTCGCACGGCGCGCCGGACGGTGTAAATGAGAAGCGCGATCACCACGAGGGCGGTGACAAAAATGCTGACGCCGAAGGCGACACCCATCTCGAGAACGGGCCGCCCGATGTTCCACTCGGGCCTGATCGTCGCCGGCAGCGGGGCGCGCGTCAGGCGTTCCTGCGCCAGTCGGAAGATCCCGTAGAAGAAGCCGGTGGAAAGGCCTATTGCGGTAGACGTTGCGACCGCGGGGCCGCACCAGCGAAAACGCGCGGTCGAGGGTTCCCCCTTTCGTCCCAGCATATGAGTGACCGCGAGCATTACTACGATCAGGACCTGGACCAGAGTCGCGATCCTGATCGGTTCTTCGATTGGAAGGGCGGCCAGGCCGGCGGCCACTTCGTCGCGCAGGGTGAGGACGAGGACGACGAAGGTGATCAGCGCTATCCACGCATGGGCAAAGAGGAACGATTGTGCCTTCGACTCCCCGTGCCACACCTCCGGGTCGGTGAAGCTTTGCGGTGGAGGCACCTCCAGTGCCGTGATCCAGTTGCGGGCGCGCACGGGAAAGGTGGCCCAGCGGACGACGTCGCCGACCCACGCGCGCATCCGGGCGCCGAGGGTCGGTGCCGGCGGAGCCGCTTCGTCGGGGTTGTAGTCCGACGCGGGGCGAGGGCCTCGAACGCATTCGAATCCACGCTGGGCGCTGCGGGCGGCCAGCAACACGATCGTTCCCAACGCCGTCAGCGCCGCCGCGCCCCACCAAAAGCGGTCGTCCGCGTCGGCGATACGTCCGCCGAGACCCCACTGGTAGAAGACGCCTTCTAGCAAGATCGCCGACAGCCACAACACGTAGGTGGCGGTGAGCACCAGGCCTTCGAGCCGGAGCAGCGCGTGGAGTGTCGCCGTGGTCCACGGGCGTACTTCGTCCTCGGGGGGATGCATCCAACCTGCGACGTTGATGAGGGTGAACGGCAGCAGCAGGAGCCATAGGGGCTGGAGCAGCGCGCGCGACGTGAGTCGGCCCCACACGTAACCCTCGACGCGCAAATTTCGCTTACGCGCGTGGAACGACGCGACGTGGTCGCCCGCGGTGCGTAAGGTGTGCTCGTCGCTCTCCTCACCGAGGATCTGCGCCGGCGTCGATCCGCCGACGCCGTGCACCCTCAGCTCGATGACTTCCGGCATGACCCTCCCTCCGAATGACAACCTAGTCAAAGCAAGGGAAGCAAGCCAGGTTTTTTCAGGAAAGACGTGATCCCGGCCTCTTTCCGAGCATGATGGTCGGGTGAGCGACGCCCTCTCGACCTCATGTGATCTGTCGATCGTTTGCCCCAACTGCGCGCGCGAGATGATCCCGGAGCACAGCCACTATCGCTGCGAGGAATGCGGCTACCGCGACTCCTGCTGCTTCTGATATCTGTCGTCAAGCCGGCCGGTACCATGCGACGGCCATGAGTGAACCGAAGGACGTCGAGGGGCTGCTGGAGATCGCCGAGCGCGTCCTCTCCGACTCAACTCACATATTCGAAGATCACGACAACCGGGACGAGGCCGAACGGCTGCTCGCGCACGTGCTCGGAGTCGAGCCCGACGAGCTCGACGCCGACGCGGTCCCGGCGCGCCGGGACCGAGACCGGTTCCTGGCCCTGGTCGCGCGGCGCGCCGGCGGCGAACCGCTTCCGTTCCTCATCGGGTACATCGAGTTCTACGGCCTCGAGCTCGAGGTAAAGCCGGGTCCGTTCGTGCCCCGCCCATCCAGCGAACTGACCGTCTCCCGGGCGGTGGCGCGCGTGCGCCGGCGGCGAAGGAACCCCGCGGTCGTGATCGACGTATGCACAGGTTCCGGCCCGATTGCGCTCGGGATCGCCGACGAGGTGCCGGGTGCGGAGGTGTGGGGGCTGGACATCGACGCAGGGGGCATCCGGCAGGCGAAGAAGAACGCTCGGCGTCTCGACATCGCCAACGCCCGTTTTCGGGTGGGCGACATGTACGACGCACTGCCGGGGCGCCTGAGGGGTGCAGTCGACGTCATCACCGGCCACATCCCTTACGTCCCCCTCGGCGAGCTCGACGACCTGCCCACCGAGGTCCGTGGTTACGAGCCGGTTTATACGTTGACCGACAACAGCGCCGACGGCCTCGATCTCATCCGGCGCGCCGTCCGGGAGGCGCCGGAGTGGCTGGCCCCGGGAGGGTGGCTGCTGCTCGAGATCTCGGACGACATCGTCAAGAAGGTGTCGAAGATTTGCACCCAAGCGGGTTTTGAATTGAAAGGCGTTGCCGACGACGAAGATCGACTGAGCGTTGTAGTCGAAGCCCGCAATCCTCGCTGAGGGCGAGGGCTAAACCGATCCGGGGGGGCGGGAAGGGCGCGCGGTACGCTGGGTCATGGACAAAGTTCTGGTCGTCGACTTCGGGGCGCAGTATGCGCAGCTGATCGCGCGGCGCGTGCGGGAATGCCACGTTTACTCGGAGATCGTTCCCCACGACGCACCCGTGAAGGAGATCGCCGCTCACCATCCCGGCGGGATCATCCTGTCCGGCGGGCCTAAGAGCGTCCATCAGCCCGGTGCCCCCGACATCGATCCCGATGTCTTCCGCCTGGGGGTGCCGGTTTTGGGCATCTGCTACGGGCAACAACTCATGGCCAAGACGCTGGGGGGCGACGTCGCCCGCACCGGCATCGCGGAGTTCGGCAAGACCGACCTCGACGTACGCGCCAGCGACAGCGTGTTGTTCGGCGAGCTTCCCGCCGCGCAAACGGTATGGATGAGTCATAACGACGCGGTGACGGGGTCGCCGGAGGGATTCCGCGTCACCGCCTCTACACCGTCGGCTCCGGTTGCCGCGTTCGAGGACCCGGAGCGGGGCTTCTACGGGGTGCAGTTCCATCCGGAGGTTGCTCACACGCCGCGCGGAATGGAGGTGCTGAAGAACTTCCTGTACGACGCGTGCGACCTGCTGCCGCAGTGGACGATGACCTCGATCATCGAGACGGCGGTGGAGCAAATTCAGACCAGGGTCGGGCCGGCCCGGGTCGTGTGTGGGCTCTCGGGCGGCGTCGACTCATCCGTGGCCGCCGCACTCGTGCACCGTGCGGTCGGCGATCAACTGACCTGTGTGTTCGTCGATCACGGCCTGCTGCGCGCCGGAGAAGCGGAGCAGGTCGAGGAGACGTTTCGAAGGCACCTCGAGACCGATTTCATCCACGTCAAGGCCGCGGATCGCTTTCTCGAGCGACTGACCGGCGTGACCGATCCCGAGGAGAAGCGCAAGATCATCGGCGAAACGTTTATTCGGGTTTTTGAAGAGGTAGCGCGCGACGAGCTGGAAGATGCAAGGTTCCTCGTGCAGGGCACCCTCTATCCCGATGTGATCGAGTCCGGGACCCGCGACGCAGCGAAGATAAAGAGCCATCACAACGTCGGCGGTCTCCCGGAAGACATGAACTTCGAGCTCGTAGAGCCGCTTCGAAATCTTTTCAAGGATGAGGTCAGGCGTGTCGGCGAAGAGCTGGGCCTGCCGGAGGAAATCGTATGGCGCCAGCCGTTTCCGGGTCCCGGTCTGGCGGTTCGCGTCATCGGCGACGTGACGCCGGAGCGATTGGAGATTCTCCGCGCCGCGGATTCAATCGTTTACCAGGAGGTGAAGCGCGCCGGCCTCCTGCGAAAGATTTGGCAGAGCTTCGCGGTCCTTCCGGCGATCCGTTCCGTCGGCGTCATGGGCGACGAACGAACCTATGGATACCCGATCGTCCTCCGCGCGGTCACGAGCGATGATGCGATGACCGCCGACTGGGCGCGCCTCGAGTACGACCTTCTCGAGCGCATCTCGAGCCGCGTCGTGAACGAGGTTCCCGGCGTAAACCGCGTCGTATACGACATCACGTCAAAGCCGCCCGGCACCATCGAATGGGAATAGCGGACAAGCTTCAAGGCTCCGGCTCCGCATCGATCCAAATACTCTCGGGCACCGCACAGAATGTCGTCGGGATCTTCGTCACCGCGCTCGGAACGCTGGTCGCACAAGTCCTGATCAGCCGAACTCTCGGCAGCGCAGGGTTTGGCTTGGTGACGGTCGTTACTCAGGCGGCATTCGTCACGTCGTTTCTCACCCGTGCGGGGATGGATATGGCGGTGTTGCGTGCCGTCGCCACCGCGACCGGCGAGGGGCGAACGGGGACACTTCGGGTCACGATCGCGCGCGCCGCCCTCATTGCGGCCGGCATAAGCACTTTGGTCTCGCTTGTTGCGCTCGCGGGTTCCGACGCGCTCCGGTCGCTGCTGTCTCTCGACCCGGGCGATGGGCGCGCTGCGATTCAGGCCGCGGCGGTCGGCCTTCCGTTCCTGGCACTTGCAAATGTGTGGCTCGCGGCAACGCGCGGACTCAAGATCATGCGTTACACGCTCTACGTCTTCTGGGCGGGACAGCCGCTCGTGTGGATCGTCCTCATGCTCGTCGGGTGGCGCGTCTCAAAGAGCCCATCGAGCGCGGCATTCGCCTACTCCGCATCGTGGGCGTGGGCTGCGGCGGCAGCGTGGTGGTATTGGCGGCGCGAGTCGCGCCGGTGGGGGATGGAAAGGCCGGAGGACGGAGCGACGTCGTGGCTGCTTCGTTATGCGGGACCGCGCGCTCCTGCTGCACTGTTCTCACAAGTCCTCTTCTGGGCCGATCTCTTTGTCCTTACTCGCTACGTGGGCGATGCCGACGTCGGGATCTATTCGGCCGCGCTGCGCGCCGGACAGGTGGTGGTGTTGTTCCTCACCTCGGTGAACCTGATGTTCAGCCCCTACGTGGCAGATCTCCATAATCGCGGCGAGATCGCGCAACTCGATCGACTCTTCAAGCGGCTCACGCGCTGGACGCTCGCGGCCACCCTTCCGGGGTTCCTGCTACTTGCGGTGGCGCCGGCGTCGGTTTTGCGTCTCTTCGGCGGCACCTTCGAAGACGGAAAGGCCGCGTTGCTGATCCTCCTCGTCGGTCAATTCGTCAACATTGCAACGGGAAGCGTCGGCTTCGTGTTGATCATGGCCGGGCGGACCGGCTGGGATCTCGCCGTCTACGCGGCGTCGCTCGCGCTCGATTTGGGCCTCGCCTTTTACCTATGCCCCCGCTACGGCATCGCCGGCGCCGCCGCCGCCAACGCATTCACGTTCGGCATCTCGAACGTCGCTCGGCTCGCGCTGGTGAAGCGGCTGGTCGGCATTCAGCCCTACGATCGCCACTACGGACGGCTGATCGCTCCTGCAATCGTCTCGGGCGCGATCATGATGATTGTTCACGAAGGGATGGGCGGCGGGGGAACCGACCTCGTCGCGACGGCGTTCGTTGGAGGTCTCGCCTACGTGGTCGTTTACGCAGTTGCCGGCCTCACCAAAGCGGAGCGCCGCGGCGTCAGAGAGGTGCTGGCGAAGGTGAGGAGCGCGTGAGGGTCGTGTCGGTCAACGTCGGTCGTCCCCAGACGTACTCGTGGTGCGGCGAGGAGATCACCACCTCGATCTTCAAGACGCCGGTCGAGGGGCGTGTGGCCGTGCGGGAACTGGGGGTCGACGGCGACGAGCAGGCGAACAAGAGGGTTCACGGCGGGCCGTACAAGGCCGTCTATGCCTACGCGCTCGAGGAGCTGCGCCGCCTTGGAAAGATGACCGGGCATGACCTCGCACCGGCCGGCGTCGGTGAGAACCTCACGCTCGAGGGCGTCGCGGTCCGGTCGGCAGAGGTGGGCGAAAGGTGGCGCGTCGGCACCGCTTGCGTTCAGGTGACGATGCCGCGCTCACCGTGCACGAAGATCGAGCTGCGAACCGGCGACCCGAGCTTTCGGCGCAAGTTTGCAGATGCCCGCCTCTTCGGCGCCTACCTTCGGGTGATCGAGGAGGGAGAGGTCGCCGCCGGTGATCCGGTCGAGATCCTGCATCGGCCCGGGCACGGACTCACCGTCACAAAGGTGTTCGAGATCGCAACCGGCCCGCGCGAGCGCGCTGCGGAGTTGCTCGTTGCGGGCGACGCCCTCCCGCCTCACCTCCGGGAGCTCGCGGAGCGGCGCTCGACGTAGTGCACTGTTAATCTCCCACACCTACCCGCGGGAGCTCGGGCTACCGGGCTGAGAGGGCGGCTGTGTGCGCCGCCGACCGCATGAACCTGTTCCGGGTAATGCCGGCGAAGGGAGGCGGGATGATCTCGGAGGCTGCTGCTCTTTTGCTGCTGGGCGTCACTCTCTTGCTGCTGTTGTGGATCGGCGTCAGAGCGCGTGGTGGAACCGAGAATCTCGACGACTACATAACCGCCCGCAACTCGCAGACGGGGCTCGCGCTCGGCCTTTCGTTTTTCGCGTCGGGAATGGGGGCGTGGATTCTTTTTGCGCCGCCGGAAGTCGGCGCATTCATCGGCATTGCCGGAATCATCGGTTACGCGGTTGCCGCCGCCGCACCGTTATTGATCTTCGCCCTGCTCGGGCCGCGCATCCGCCGCATAGTCCCGCGCGGCCACGGCCTGACCGAGTTCGTCCGTCTGCGGTTCGGTCGCATTTTTCACCTCTACGTAGTCGGGCTCTCGATTCTCTACATGCTGGTGTTCGTCGTCGCCGAGTTGACTGCAGTAGGCGGGGTTGCCGCGATCGTCTCGGGTATCGACTCTCGAGCCGCGGTGGTGGCGGTCGCGACGACGACTCTCGCGTACACCGCGTACGGCGGCCTGCGCGCGTCGCTGCGCACCGACGGCTGGCAGGCGTGGATGATCTTCGCGCTGGTGGCCGTGGCCGCCGCCGCGATCTTTGGGAACGGCGGCTCGGCACAGGGGCTCGGCAACTCCGGCCTGCTGGACGTGGGGCGGCCCGGCCTCGAGGCCGCAGCCACCCTCGTAATCGCGGTGATTGCCGCGAACATGTTCCACCAGGGCTACTGGCAACGCATCTGGGCGGCGCGCGACGAACGCGCGCTTACCCGGGGAGCGGCGTTCGGAGTGGTGACGACCTTGCCCGTCGTGCTGATCGTCGGCGTCTTCGGAATGCTGGCGATCGCGCGCGGCGTCGAGCTGGGCCAGCCTCCGGTGCCGTTCTTCGCGTTGCTGACCGGACTGCCGGCGTGGATCGGCGGAGTCGTCCTGGTGCTTGCCGTCGCGCTCGTCGCCTCGTCGGTCGATACGCTCGAAAACGGGCTCGCCTCGTTGGTCGCCGTCGAGCGGCCCTCGGTGTCGCTGCGAGCGGCCCGGATCGCCACCGTCCTGCTCGTCGTTCCCGCGGTCGCGGTTGCATTCCAAGGCTATTCGGTGCTGCGCATCTTCCTCATCGCCGACCTGCTGTGTGCGACCGCGGTCGTGCCGGTGCTCCTCGGGTTATGGCGCCGTGCCACCCCGGCGGCCGCGCTGGCGGGTTCGCTCGCCGGGCTCGCGGGCGCCGTGCTGCCGGGAGGGGTGGAAGCAGCTTCGTTCCCGGGGGCCGTCCCCACGCTCGGCCCGTTCGCCGGCGCGCTGTTGGCGTCGGCGCTCGTCACCTGGGTGGTATCGGTGGCGGCGCGCCGGGAAGTCGATCTCGAGGATCTCGGGAACCGGGTTCCCGCCGTGGGGACCCATGCGCAGGCGTAAGCCGACCCGTGCCCCCGCGCGGGTCCGGCGCCGGGCCCCGATAATGGCGCCATGGATCCCGACTATCTCCTGGGGCTCAATCCGGTCCAGCTCGAGGCCGTCCGTCACGACTCCGGTCCCGTGCTGGTGGTGGCCGGCGCCGGGTCGGGCAAGACCCGGGTGCTCACGCACCGGATCGCCTACCTCGTAGAGCAGGGGACCTCTCCACACTCGATAATCGCCATCACTTTTACCAATAAGGCGGCCGCCGAGATGAAGCGGCGCGTCGTGGAGCTCGTCGGGTCCATCGGCGAGAACATGTGGGTATCGACGTTTCATTCCGCATGTGTGCGGATCTTGAGGCGCGACGGAGACCGGCTGGGCTTCGGGCGGAGCTTCTCCATCTACGACAAGAGCGACTCCGAACGTCTCGTGAAGCTGTGTCAGAAAGACCTGAACCTCGACCCCAAGAAGATGCCGCCGCGCGCCGCGCTTGCGGCCATCTCCGACGCAAAGAACAAGCTCGTCTCGGCGGGGATCTATGCGGACTTCGCGTCGAACCCGTGGGAGCGCGTGGTCGCCCGCATCTACACCGCCTACCAGCGGCGCCTCGAGGAGAACTCGGCGCTCGACTTCGACGATTTGATCATGCGGACGGTCGAACTATTCGACCGCTTTCCGGACGCACTCGACTATTACCAGCGACGGTTCCAGCACGTGCTCGTCGACGAGTTCCAGGATACGAACTTCGCCCAATCGCGGCTCGCGACCTTGATCGCCGGCAAGTGGCGCAACATCTTCGTGGTGGGCGATGCCGATCAAGGCATCTACGCGTTCCGCGGCGCGACGATCAAGAACTTGCTCGACTTCGAGCGCGACTGGCCGGACGCCCGCGTCGTGACGCTCGAACAGAACTACCGTTCCACGAAGACGATTCTGTCGGCGGCCAACGCGGTCATCGAGAACAACGTGATGCGCAAGCCGAAGGAACTATGGACCGACCTTCCGCAGGGTGAGCCGGTGGTTCGGTATCGGGCGCAAAACGAGCACGATGAAGCCGGGTGGGTGGCGACCGAGATCATGCGCCTCCGGGATCATGGGCAGGCCCTCGGCGACATTGCGATCTTCTATCGGACGAATGCACAGAGCCGGGTGCTGGAGGAGGTGTTCTCTCAGCACGACGTGCCCTACAAGCTCGTGGGAGGCGTCGGCTTCTACGACCGCAAGGAGATCAAGGATCTCTTTGCGTGGCTGCGCGCCGCGATGAATCCGGCGGACGCCGTGTCCGTCGCCCGGGCCGCTCAATCGCCCCGTCGCGGCATCGGCGACTCCAGTCTCGCAAAGCTTGCACTTCATGCGCGCGAGCAAGAGCTGCCGCTGGGCGAGACATTCACGCGCGCCGAGGAGGTGCCCGGAATCCCCAGGCGTGCGTTGGGCGGCGTGTTGGAATGTGCGCGCATCTTCGAGAACGTTCGGCGCGCCGCGGCGGAGGGCGAACCGGTCGCCGACATCGTCGAGACGGTGTGGACGGTCTCCGGAATGATGGAGGAACTGGCCGCGGAGCGATCTTTCGAATCGCTCTCGCGTCAGGAGAACTTGAGGGAGCTGCAGGGGGTCGCGCGCGAGTACGACGAGACGACTCCCGACGGTGGGCTCGTCGACTTCCTCGAGCGCACTGCGCTTATCACCGATACGGATCAGGTCGAGGGCGAGGAGCAGGGCGTGACGCTCATGACTCTCCACAATGCGAAGGGCCTCGAGTTCCCCATCGTGTTCATCCTCGGGATGGAGGAGGGTGTGTTCCCGCACATCCGGTCGCTCACCGAACCCGAGCAACTCGAAGAAGAGCGGCGTCTCTGCTATGTCGGCATCACGCGCGCGATGGAACGTCTCTACCTCGTGCACGCGTGGAGCCGCAGCTTGTGGGGGAGCCTCAACTACAATCCGGCGAGTCGTTTCCTAGCCGAGATCCCAGACGATCTCGTTCATGTCGCCGGCGAACGCACGAGCGCCTCTGCACCGCGGCGCGCCGGCACGCCCGGCGCGCCGCGCGCTCCCAAGTCCGACCCTGCGGCCTTCCGCATCGGGATGGAGGTCGAGCATGCGAAGTGGGGGCGGGGGACGATCGTCGATCTGTCGCACAGTGCGGTAGGCCTGGAGGCAACGATCAACTTTCCCGACGCGGGGGGAATGAAGCGTCTCGACCTGTCGCTGGCGCCGCTCAAGCCTGCATAGCGGGCGCCTCCGAAAATGCGCAGGTCGGGCCGCAAACGGGTAGAGAAGACGGGCGAGCGTGACTGGACCGTAAGCGGAAGGAGCATGCCGGGCCATGGAGTTGCTACGGGACGAGATCAGGGAGTTGGTAGAGAAGACGCACGAAAACGTGCTTTCGGTCTACATCGCCACCGATCCGAAGGCATACGAGCCACAGGCGAACTCGTTGCATTTTCGCGCCGCACTGGATGAAGCGGAGTCCCTTCTCGAGCAGCATGGCTTGCGAACGGGCGAAACGAACGAATTTCTCGGCCCTCTTCGGTCTCTGCTGGACGATGCTTCCTTCTGGCTCCACCAGAACCGAGGACTTGCCGTCTTTCGCACTGCGTCGCAGACCGAGGTCGTCAAGCTGCCTTTCGAGCCGGCGCCGGCGACGAGGTGGGGTGAGGCACCGTACGTCGTCCCGCTGTTCTCTCACACGGTGATGCACCCGCGCCACGCCCTTCTCGCGCTGAGCCAGGATCAGGTGCGGCTTTTTTCGATTTCCGGGAGCATGATCGAAGAGAGAGAACTCGACGATCTCGACTTTCCGCGCAATCTTGCCGAAGCGCTTCGCTACGACGATTTGCAAAAGCCCGAGCTGCAACACCATCCCGTCACGGGACAGGGAAGGGGCAGCGTCGGGTCGGCGGTGATGGGAGAGGGGCCGAACGAGCGGCAGGGGGCATTCCACGGGCACGGCGAGAGCGGTGAGGGCAAGAAGACGCAGATAGAAGGCTTCCTGCGGCAGGTGGACAAAGGTATCGCTCCCGCGCTGCGCGGCCTCGGGCTGCCGCCGCTGATTCTCGCGGGAGTCGACTACGTGTGCGCGATTTATCGCAACGTCACGGATTACCCGGATGTCGTAAACGAGACCGTTTCCGGAAATCCCGACGGATGGCGGCCCGAGGAGCTTCTCGAACGGGCCGCCCCGCTGCTCGAAGCGCGCCGGGCAGAAATGATCGCGCAGGTCGGGTCGCGGTTCGAGGAGCGGCGCGCGCACGGCTTGGCTTCCGATTCAATCGAGGATGTCATCGACGCAGCCGATATCGGCCGGGTGGAGACGCTGATCGTGTGCGAAGGGGAGCATCTGTGGGGAAGGTTCGACGCCGAGGATCGCGGCGTGCATGTGGAGGACCCGCCCGGAGACGGAGCGGTCGACCTGGTCGACCTCGCGGCGAGACGGGCTCTCGCCACGGATGCGGCCGTCCACCTGCTTCGGCGCGAGGACATGCCCGACACGTCGTCGCCCGTGTGCGCCGTGTTCCGCTATTGACCCACGGCCCGCGCGGCGTCAGCGCTCGACGATGTCTATCCCGAGGATGTAGATGGGGTCCACGGGCATAGATGCCTCGGCGGGGTCGCCAGCACCGCGCGTCGGTTGCACATCGATCTTCTTGATCGTCTCGTACGAAGATTCCGCGACCTCGCCGAAGATCGTGAACTGTCTGGGAAGCCCGGCCGCTTGACTTTCAACGTCTTCCGGCGCCTCGTAGGTGATGATGAAGAACTGGCTGCCGCCGGTATCCGGTCCCGCGTTCGCCATCCCGACGACTCCGAAGACGTACTCGCTCGGCTGATCGGGTAGCTCGTCCGGAAGCATGTAGCCGGGTCCGTCGGGTTCGACCCCATTCTGGCCGTTGGGATCTCCCGCCTGGATCACGAACCCACGCTCGACGCGATGGAAGAGGAGCCCGTCGTAGAACCCCTCGCGCGCGAGGAACGCGAACGAGTTCGCATTCTCGGGCGCCTTCTCCTCGAGGAGGTCGATCTCGATGTCTCCACACGAGGTTCGAACGACCGCGGCGTAATCGACACCCTCTTGGAGGACGTCCTCCGGCGCCTCATACTGCTCGGGATCTGCCTCGGGGACGTCCTCGGCCTGCGCACAAGCTTCGCCCGTCTTACGTTGCGGCGTGGGGGTTTGTTGCGACGCGGCGTCGTTCTTGTCGTCGCTCAGGCTGCTGCCGATAAGGATGGCGAGGACCGCGACGAATGCCAGGATGCCCGCGATCCTCGCGGCGCGCCGCCGCCGCAGTTGTGCGGCGAGTGCGGCGGCACGTTCATCACGCGCGTCTTTCTTCCTCGCCCGTTTGGGATCACGATTCGCCACGTCGCCTCCAGCGTTTTCTGCGCGCCGCCGTCCGGTCGACGCCGGGCGCCTCTGCGCCCAGATCGTCGAGATGATAGGCGACCGCGCTGCGCAACATCTGGGGTTCCAGCGGCTCCGGCAGCAGCGCATCGGCGACTCCGAGGTCCACGAGATCGGGCGCAGTCAGACGCAGAAGAGACGCCGCGTCCGCGGCGCGCGTCTGGTCGCGCCACAGGATCTCGGCCGCCGCCTCGGGAGCGAGCACCGAGAAAATCGCGTCTTCGAGGAGGAGGAGCCGGTCGGCGGCGGCGAGGGCGAGAGCACCTCCGCTTCCGCCTTCGCCGGTGACGATCGCAAGGACGGGTACCGGCGCGCCCAGCATTGCCTCGAACGTAGATGCGATCTCCCACGCAATTCCTCCGGCTTCGGAGGCTTCCCCGGGATCTGCTCCGCGCGTGTCCACGAGCGTGACGACGGGGAGGTCGAGACGGGTTGCGACGGCGAGCGCGCGACGGGCGGTACGGAAGCCGGCCGGAGCCAGCAGGCGGCGCGAATCGGTTGCGATGGCAACACAACGTCGCCCTGCGATTCGAGCAATCGCTATCTCGAGCGCGGGGTCCACGTTTCCGCTTCGGTCGCCGCGCGCCAAAATCACCGAGTCGCTGATCGCCCGCAGCAGATCCGGTCCTTTCGGGCGCGCCGGACGGCGCGCCGCATCGACCGCAGCCCATGGGATCAACCGCTTACCCGTGGGCTCGGGCGGAACCGCGACCGGCTCCGGCGCATCCGGGGCGAGGACCGCAAGGGCCGCTCCGACCTCGAGGCGGACCCGTGCCTCCGGGATGATGGCGTCTACCAGTCCCCGATCGAACGCACTCTGCGCGGTGTGGGATCGGGGCGAAAGCCCTCGCCCGGTCACCCGCTGAACGATGCGCGGTCCGGCGAAGCCCACCGTCGCGTTCTCGACCGCGAACGTGACGTCTGCGAGGCCCGCCACCCCGGCGAGGACCCCGCCCGTCGTAGGGCTTCCCAAGACGGCGACGAACGGAACATGCGCCGACGACAATTCGCTGCGGGCGGCGGCGACCTTCGGCATCTGCACGAGGGCGCGCATCCCCTCCTGCAAGCGCGCTCCCCCCGTCTGCGTCCACAGGACGAACGGGGTTCGTGCCGCCGCGGCTTCCTCCATCGCCCGGGCGATGCGCTCCCCGGCTACCTCTCCCATGGTGCCGGCGATGAACCCGAACCGGAACATCGCCACAAGGCAGCGCCGGCCGGTGATTTCGGCGGGGCCGTACACGACCGATTCGTCGGTTCCTGCACGAGCGCGGGCGCGCGCGAGCGCGTCTCGGTAACCCGGGTAGCCCAGAGGATCGCGGCTCTCGAGTCCGTCGGTAATGGCTCTGAAAGTCCCCGGATCACACAGTTGATCCATGCGGTTCACCCCGTCTGACCTGCTAGTGTCGGTCCCCGGGTCCCGACCGGGCCCTTCCGGTATCGGCGCAACACGGTACAGCACCGACCGTGTCGATCTTCGAGGAGTGAATCCATAGTGGCGCATTCCAGGCCGCGGATCCTCGTCGCCAAACCTGGTCTCGACGGGCACGACCGCGGGATCAAGGTGGTCGCGAGGGCGTTGCGAGACGCAGGGATGGAGGTCGTATACACCGGCCTGCACCAAACGCCGGAGCAGATAGCCGCGGCGGCCATCCAGGAGGATGTCGACGCCGTCGGCCTCTCGTGCCTCTCCGGCGCCCACATGACGCTGTTCCCGAGGGTGGTGGAGCTCGTGCAGGAGCAGGGGGGGGAAGACATCGTCGTGTTCGGCGGCGGCATCATCCCGGACGCCGATATTCCGGCACTCGAGGCCGCCGGGATCGCCGCGGTTTTCACGCCCGGCACGACCACCACTGCGATCGTCGAGTGGATCAACGACAACATCGCCGGAACCAAACAGGAGGCCGGGTGAACCTGTTCGAGTACCAGGGCAAGGAGCTGCTTCGGCGCTTCGAGGTGCCCGTGCCGGAGGGCCGCGTCGCCAGATCCCCCGAGGAGGCGCGCGATGCGGCTCGTTACCTCGGGGGGAAGGTCGTCGTGAAGGCTCAGGTCCAGGTCGGGGCGCGCGGCAAGCAGGGTGGGGTCGAGCTCGTGGATTCCCCCGACGAAGCCGCCGCGGCAACCGAGCGAATCCTCGACGTCGAGTTCATGGAGCAGAACGCGTTCGCGCTGGTGCAGCGGCGCAGCCGCGGCGCGCAATTGACTCCCGAAGACGAAGAGCGCATCTCCAAGGCGGCGCCGATCAAGGCGACGCGCGTCCTGGTGGAACGGGCCGGAGACATCGCGGATGAGTACTACTGCGCATTCCTCGTCGACCGCTCGAACCGAGCATTTCTCGGAATGATGAGCGCCCAAGGCGGGATGGACATCGAGAAGGTGGCAGAAGACGATCCAAGCGCGATCGCGCGCGTACACATCGATCCGTTGTTGGGGATCTCGGATTTTCACGCCCGCCGGCTTGTATTCGGTGCCCGCATCAATCCGGACGCCGTCAAGGGAGCAGTGGCCATTATTCCGAAGCTGTACCGCGCATTCGTTGAGATGGACGCGTCACAGATCGAGATCAACCCACTCGTCCTGACCGGCGATGGAAAGGTCGTAGCGCTCGACGCAAAGGTCACGCTCGACGATTCTGCAGCCTTCCGTCATCCCATTTTCGACGAGCTGAAGGCGGCGCACGAGGTTCCCGAGCAGGAACGGCTCGCGAAGGAAAAGGGATTGAACTTCATCAAGCTCGAGGGCAACGTCGGCATCATCGGCAACGGCGCGGGTCTCGTCATGTCCACTCTCGACGTGGTGAATGCCGCCGGGGGAGAACCCGCCAACTTTCTCGATGTCGGCGGCGGAGCGTCGGCCGACATTCTGTCCGCAGGGCTCGAGGTCATTACTTCGAATCCGGAGGTCAGGAGCGTGTTCGTCAACATCTTCGGTGGCATCACTCGCTGCGACCTCGTGGCGGAGGGAATCCTCGACGCACTCGGTCGCCTCGAGGTAAAGGTGCCGCTCGTCGTGCGTCTCGACGGGACGAACGCAGAACAGGGTCGCAAGATGCTCGCGGATGCACCTCATCCGATGCTCAGGACCGCGAACACCATGTTGGGCGCCGCGGAGCTCGCCGTGGAGCTCTCCCGGGCGGGGATCTGAGGCATGGCGATCCTGATCGACGACACCACGCGCCTCGTCGTCCAAGGCCTCACCGGACGCGAAGGTTCGTTCCATGCCAAGCGCAACCGGGATTACGGGACGAATCTCGTTGCCGGCGTGACCCCCGGCAAGGGCGGGACCGATGTCGACGGCACGCCGGTGTTCGACACCGTTGCCGAGGCGGTTGCGGAAACGGGAGCGGATACGTCGATGGTTTTCGTGCCGGCGCGTTTTGCCGCCGATGCGGTCCTCGAGGCGCACGACGCCGGCTGCGACACGATCATCTGCATCACCGAAAACATCCCCGCGATGGACATGGCCCGCACCGTCAGCCACATCCGGCACTCCCGGCGAGGGGTGCTGATTGGCCCCAACTGTCCCGGCGTGATCTCGCCGGGAAAGGCGAACGTCGGGATCATTCCCGGCGAGATCTGCGAGCCGGGCCCGATCGGGCTGGTCAGCCGGTCGGGCACCCTCGTGTATCAGATCGTGAACGAGCTGACCCAGAAAGGCCTCGGCCAATCGACGTGCGTCGGGATCGGGGGCGATCCGATCCCCGGAAGCGACTTCATCGACATACTCGAGAAGTTCGAAGCCGACGCCCAAACGGAGGCGGTGGTTCTCGTCGGCGAAATCGGCGGCGACGCGGAGGAGCGCGCGGCTGCGTGGGCCCGGGAGAACATGACGAAGCCCGTGATCGCCTACATCGCAGGGCGGACGGCCCCGCCGGGGAAGCGGATGGGCCATGCCGGGGCGATCGTGTCCGGCTCGAAGGGAACTGCCGCCGCTAAAACCGACGCGCTCGAGGCCGCCGGGATCCGCGTCGGGAGGAACCCGACAGAGGTGGCAGAAATCGTCGCCGAAATCCGCGCGTAGCGGGCGATGACGCTATCGGAGGTTCCGGGACCGCTCGGCGCGCCGTGGGAGCGCGTCCTCAGAGGCCGATTCGACAAGTTAATAGTCGAATCGGAGCTGCTCGCGGACAATCCCCTCGGTGATCCGGCGCGCCGGCCGCTTTACGTCTACCTGCCGCCCGGGGTGCGAGAAGACGACGCACTCGCGAGCATTTACGTCATCCAGGGAATGACGGGACAGCTCGACATGTGGCTCGGCAGGAACGCGTTCGAGCCGACGACGATCGAACGCATCGACCGCTTGTTTGCCGACGAGGGTTGTCCACCGGCCGTCGTCGTGTTCGTCGATTGCTGGACGTCATACGGGGGAAGTCAATTCATCAACTCGGCGGGCACCGGGCGCTACATGGACTATCTATGCGACGAGGTGGTGCCGTTCGTCGACGGGCGTTATCCGACCGAACCGGAGCGTGGCCGCCGCGGCATCACCGGGAAGTCCTCGGGTGGCTACGGCGCCATGGTGGTGCCGATGATGCGTCCCGATGTGTTCTCGGCTCTCGCATCGCATGCCGGCGACGCGCTCTTCGAAGTCTGCTACCAGCCCGAGTTCCCCGTCACGGCGCGCCTTTTGCGGGACAAGTTCGACGGTTCCTACGACGTCTTCTGGGAGCGCATGCGCCGGGCGGACCGTTTCGACTTCAAGCTCTACGGCGCGCCGCTCGACTCGTACGCGATGGCCGCCTGTTACTCGCCGGACGAGGACCATCCGGGAACTGCCCTGCTGCCGTTCGAGATCGATACGGCGCGCCTCGTCCCCGACGTGTGGGAGCGGTGGCTGGCGTGGGACCCGGTGCGCTTGGCGCCGCGGCACGCCGACGCGCTTGCATCGATGAAGAAGATCTACCTCGACGGCGGCCGGAGCGACGAGTACAACCTCGACCTCGGCGCGCAGGCGGTCAGCAAGGAGCTCGGGCGCGCCGGGATCGAGCACACGCTGATCCTGTTCGACGGGACCCACGGGGGCCTCGCCTACCGCTATCCCGGCGCGATCCGGACGCTGGTCGAGGCGCTCGTCGCCGACTGACGGCGCGCCGAGGGCGAACGGCGCGCCGAAGTGACGTGGTTCGACCTCAAAACCAACCCCCACCCAGGCGTTTTAAACGTCAGGATGCGCTCTCAACACGCGTCTGGGCGTTTAAAACGACGAGGTGCATGTTGGGCGGGGCCGGTGCGGGCGGCGATAGGGTGCCGCCCATGAGCGCACGGATCGTCGTTCTGGTCTCTGGTTCGGGCTCGAACATGGCGGCGCTGGTCGACGCCTGCGAGGCGGGACGGGTACCGGGGCGGGTGGTGGCGGTGGCGGCCGATCGGCCGTGCCGGGCGCTGGAATTTGCCGCGGCGCGCCGGATCCCGAGCGTTCAGGTCGACTTCGGCGCGTACCCGGATCGAGAGTCGTGGAGCGCGACCCTGCGCGACGAGGTGGCCGCGCACGATCCGGGACTCGTCGTCTCGGCCGGCTTCATGCGGATCCTCAGCCCCGTATTCGTGGATGCATTCTCCGGACGTCTTATCAACCTCCACCCGGCGCTCCTGCCGGCCTTTCCCGGACCGCGCGCGGTCAAAGACGCGCTGGCGTTCGGGGTCAAGGTCACCGGCACCACCGTCCATTTCGTCGACTACGAAGTCGACCACGGCCCGATCCTCCTCCAGGAGGCCGTGCCGATCGAAGCCGGCGACACCGAGCAGTCACTTCACGAGCGCATCAAAGCAGTCGAGCGCCGGCTTCTGCCCGAGGCATGCAAGCTCATCCTCGAGGGCCGCGTCCGGATCGAACGACACCTTACGTTCGTCGATGCGAGGATGCGCGGGTGAAGATTCAAAGGGCCCTCCTCAGCGTTTCGGACAAGAGCGGAATCGTCGAGTTCGCGCGCGGCCTGTCGGAGGCGGGGATCGAGATCATCTCGTCCGGCGGGACCGCAGCGGAGCTTGCCGCCGCGGGTGTGCCGGTCGTCAAGGTTTCCGATGTCACCGGCGCGCCCGAGATCCTGGGCGGTCGTGTCAAGACACTTCATCCGAAGGTTCACGGCGGCATTCTCGCCGACCGGCGCAATCCCGATCATGTGGACGAGATCGCCCATCATGCGATCGATGCCATAGATCTCGTTGTATGCAACCTGTACCCGTTCGAGGAGACGACTGCGGACCCGAACGTGAGCGAGGATGCGGCGGTCGAGCAAATCGACATCGGTGGTCCCGCCATGGTTCGCGCGGCGGCGAAGAACTTCGCCAACGTCACGGTGATCGTCGACCCGAATGAATACGCAACCGTGCTCGAGGAAATTCGTGCAGCAAGGGAAATCCCCCTCGATATGCGCCGACGGCTCGCGCGGGACGCATTCGCCCACACCGCCGCCTACGACACCGTCATCTCCACGTGGCTCGCTCACGACGAGGTATTCCCGGAGGAGAAGCTCCTCCGGATGCACAAGGTCATGGATCTGCGCTACGGCGAGAATCCTCACCAGGCGGCCGCGTTCTACCGCGGCGCCGGGCCGCCGACCGGGCTCGCCGCCGCCGAGCAGCTGCACGGGAAGGAGTTGTCCTACAACAATCTTTTGGATACCGATGCGGCGTGGCGCCTCGTCCTCGAGTTGGATCGCCCCGCGGCCGCGATCATCAAGCATTCCAACCCGTGCGGAGTGGCTCGGGCGGCATCACTTTCGGAGGCATACGTCCACGCATTGGAGTGCGACCGAACCAGCGCGTTCGGCGGGATCGTCGCATTGAACGAGTCGTGTGACGAAGACACCGCGCGCGCGGTTGCGGAAATTTTCACCGAGGTCGTGATCGCTCCGAGATTCGAAGCGGCGGCGCTCGAGACCTTGAAGCAAAAAAAGAATCTGCGCATCCTGTTGGGGTCTTCCGAGCCGGTTCGTGAGATCGATGTGCGGGGCGTCTCCGGCGGATTTCTCGTTCAGGCACGTGACGGCGTCGACGATCTCGACGATGCGCGGGTCGTTACCAAGGCGGACCCCGATGAAGGGCAATGGGAAGACCTTCGTTTCGCATGGACCGTGGCGAAGCATGTCAAGTCGAACGCAATCGTGCTTGCCCGGGACCAGGTGGCGGTCGGTGTCGGAGCCGGACAGATGAGCCGGGTCGAGGCGACGGAGCTTGCGGCGCGCCGGGCGGGAGCACGGGCGAAGGAAACCGCGTGCGCCTCCGACGCCTTCTTCCCGTTTCGCGACGGTCTCGACGCTGCGGTTTCGGCCGGGGCGGTCGCGGTGATTCAACCGGGAGGATCGGTTCGTGACGAGGAAGTCATTGCGGCCGCGGACGAGCACGGGATTCCGATGGTGTTCACCGGCCGCCGCCACTTCCGCCACTGACCCAAAAAGCCGCGTCCCCGCGGACGCTCAGGAAGGTTTGACGACCCTGATCTTTCCGCACATGCCGACGCAGACCTTGCGCCCATCCTGCTCGTCCATGACCGAGTGGATCCGGCAGCGATAGTGGTAGACGCCCTTCGTCCGCAGTCGCTTCCTGACCGCCTCGTCCGGCATCAACTGGTCGTCCACGACTTGTCTGCCGGTCGGGCTCTTCCAGATGCGGAGATCGTGCACCTGCTCGGTCGAGTTCTTCCACACGATCGCCGTTCCGCGCACGACCCGCTTCGTTTTTGGGTCCCACGTGTTTTCAGGTGTTGCTTTGATGCGCACCGTCGCGCCGCCGGCCGCCGAGGCCATCACGACCAGAAACACGGCGAGCGCGCCGACTGCTGTTTTCATCTAGATGAGCCTCCTGTGCTTGTGTTCCTGCCGGATCGACCCCCTCAGGTCGACCCGGGGACTCTACCCGCGCGCTTCGACCGATAAGCGCGGCCGTTCCGGGGCGTGCCTTGCGGGTGCATGGTGTGTTCCACACGCCGCTCGCCCGAGCGAAGGCAAGTAGGATGCCGCCCCACGAGCAGGCCGAGATCGGGGGATGCATGGCGGCGGAGATCATCGACGGCAAACGCATTGCAGCCGAAGTTCGCGCCGAGGTTGCCGTTGCCGCCCGCACCCTCGGGGCACGCGGGGTCACTCCAGGACTTGCGACCGTTCTCGTGGGCGACGACCCGGCGTCGAAGGTCTATGTGTCGTCAAAGCAAAAGGCCTGTGCCGAAGTCGGAATTGCCGTGATGGATCATCCACTTCCTGCATCTACTCCGCAGGAAGACGTGCTCGAGTTGCTTGCGTCGCTCAACCGTGACCCGTCGGTTCACGGCATTCTCGTGCAGCTTCCTCTTCCCGAGCACGTCGACGAGCAAAGCGTCCTCGTCGCCGTCGATCCCGCCAAAGATGCAGACGGGTTCCATCCGCAAAACCTCGGACGGCTCCTCGCCGGCGATCCGGCGGTAGCTCCCGCCACCCCTGCGGGGATCCAGCAGATGCTCGTTCGATCCAACATCGAGACGAGCGGCGCAGAGGTTGTCGTCGTCGGACGCTCGAACATCGTCGGCAAACCGTTGGCGGCGATGCTGATGCAGCGCGGTCCGGGAGCTAACGCAACGGTGACGGTATGCCATACGGGCACACGCGATCTCATTGCGCACACCACCCGGGCCGACATCCTTGTTGCGGCAATCGGGAAGGCTCACGCAATCACCGGCCCGATGATCAAGCCCGGCGCGAGCGTGATCGACGTGGGGATAAACCGGACCGAAGAAGGACTCGTAGGGGACGTCGATTACCGCGCCGCGGTGGAGATCGCCGGTGCGATCACTCCGGTCCCGGGTGGAGTCGGCCCCATGACGATCGCAATGCTGCTGCAGAACACGGTAACGCTGGCAACCCGCGCCACCGGGCGATAGCTCTGCGGTGACGGCCCTCTAGCCGCGTTCGCTCGGTGGAACCCACCGCCGCGGTTCGGGGCCGACGTAGCCGTGGTCGGGCCGGATGAGGCGGTTGTCGGCGTACTGCTCGCGAACGTGCGCGGTCCACCCGGCAACCCGGCTGCAGGCGAAGACGGGAGTAAAGAGGTCGGTCGGGATCTGCAGGTATCCGTACACGCTCGCGGCATAGAAGTCCACGTTGGGATAGAGGCCCTTCTCGTCCATCACCGTCTTTTCGATGATCTCCGAGATCTCGTAGTTGCTCCCGTCACCACTCTTGTCGGCAAGGCTTTTTGCCATACGTCGCAGGTGCGTGGCGCGGGGGTCCTCGGTCTTGTAGACCCGGTGCCCAAACCCCATGATCTTTTCCTTGCGGCGGAGGCGGCCTTTGATGTAGTCGGCGGCCGCAGACTTTCCACCTTGGTTCTTGATGTCCTTGATCATCCTCATCACCGCCTCGTTGGCGCCACCGTGGAGCGGACCCTTGAGTGCGGCGATCGCGGCGGTCATCGCAGAATGGATATCGGAGAGGGTCGCGGCGCACACGCGTGCGGCGAAAGTCGATGCGTTCATCGTGTGGTCGGCGTGAAGCGTGAGGCAGACATCGAAGATTTCCGCGGACTCGTCGTCGGCCTTGTCTCCCTTGAGCATCCACAGAAAGTTCGCGGCCTGCGCCAGCGCGGGATCCGGCGGGATCACCGGTAAGTCTTTGCGAAGCCTGTCGTAGTAGGCGACGAGCGTGGGAAAGACGGCAACCAGGCGAATCGCCTTTCGCAGATTGGCCGCCTCCGATGTGTCCCATCCGTCCGGATCCTTCGCCGATGATGCCGAAACCGCGGTCCGCAGCATCGACATGGGTGCACTTTCGGCCGCAAGTGTCGGCAGCAGCGTGAACACGAAGCCGTTTGGTTCCCGTTCGGTGGCGAGTTGATCTCTCAGGTCTTGAAGTGCGCTTTCCGTCGGCAGCTCGAGGTGGTGAAGGAGGTAGACGATCTCTTCGAAGGTCGCATTTTCGGCGAGGTCGTGAATGTCGTACCCGACGTAGGAAAGACGGCCTTCCTTGCCGTCGATGTCGCTGAGGGCGGTCTCTGCGGCGACGACCCCCTCTAGTCCTTTCCCATTAGCCACCGCTCACCTCGCTTTCTCCGGGGCCGCCGTGGCCGCTTTGCTCGTCTTTCGTCACGCGTAGGCTATCGCGGTAGGTTAGGCGCGGCTTCCGCCACCTCAATCGTCCGCTCGACACAACAGGAGCAACTCATGTCCCAGACGACGCATCGTGTGACCCTGATTCCGGGCGACGGCACCGGGCCCGAGATCTCAGAGGCAACGCGACGGGTCCTCGAGGCGACCGGGGTGAAGTTCGAATGGGACGTCCAGCACGCGGGTGCCGACGTCATGGATCGATACGGGACGCCCCTCCCCGACGACGTGCTCGATTCGATTCGCGCCAACAGCGTGGCGATCAAGGGGCCGATCACGACGCCCGTCGGCACCGGTTTTCGCAGCGTCAACGTTGCGCTTCGCAAGGAGCTCGACCTCTACATGTGCCTGCGACCCTGCAAGAGCTATCCGGGAGTGCGCTCCCGCTATACGGAGATCGACCTCGTCGTCGTGCGCGAGAACCACGAGGACCTTTACGCGGGCATCGAGTTCGAGCAGGGCAGCCCCGAGGCACGGAAGCTAATCGACTTCATCGCGGAGCTCGGTGGCCGACGTATTCGGGAAGACTCCGGCATCTCCATCAAGCCGATTTCGGTCACCGGAACGCAGCGAATCGTCCGCGCCGCGTTCGAGTACGCACTCAGAAACGGGCGCAAGAAGGTGACCGCCGTGCATAAAGCGAACATCATGAAGTTCTCGGACGGGCTCTTCCTTCAGACGGCGCGCGACGTAGCCGAGAAGGAGTACGGCGACTCGGGCGTCGAGTTCGAAGACCGGATCGTGGACAACATGTGCATGCAGCTAGTGCAGAAACCAGAGTTTTACGACGTTTTGGTCCTTCCCAACCTCTACGGAGACATCGTGAGCGACCTCGGCGCCGGGTTGATCGGCGGGCTAGGACTTGCACCCGGTGGAAACATCGGTGACGAGACGGCCGTATTCGAGCCGACACACGGATCTGCACCCAAGTACGCGGGGCAGAACAAGGTCAACCCGATGGCGATGATGCTGTCCGGTGTCTTGATGCTGCGTCACCTCGAAGAGTTCGGTGCCGCCGACCGGCTCGAGAAAGCAATGTCCTCGGTGATCGCCGAGGGTAAGTCCGTCACCTACGACATGAAGCCGTCGCGCGATGATCCGACCGCAGTCGGCACGTCGGGTGTAGCCGACGCCGTTATCGACAAGCTCGACGCCGACATCGTCTGATCGAGGCGTCCATTCCGAAGGGGGCAGGATGCCGGGGAAAGTGACGGTCGTGGGGGCGGGAAACGTGGGATCGAACACGGCGCGCCGCGTTGCCGAGCAGAACCTGTGCGACGAGGTGGTCATGATCGACATCGTCGAGGGTCTCCCGCAGGGGCTCGCGCTCGATATCAACCAATCGGCTCCGGTCGAAGGTTTCGAAACCCTGGTCGTCGGAACGAACGACTACCGCGACACGGCCGCCAGCGACGTCGCGGTCATCACCGCGGGGCTGCCGCGCCAGCCCGGTATGAGTCGAATGGACCTGCTCGACAAGAACGCCGAGATCGTTGCCGGTGTCACGGAGCAGATCGCCGCCAACTCGCCGGACTGCATCATCATCGTGGTTTCGAACCCTCTCGACGAGATGACGTTCCTCGCGGCGCTCGTGTCGGAGTTTCCGAAGGAGCGCGTGATGGGAATGGCGGGCGTGCTCGATTCGTCGCGGCTTCGGTTTTTCATTGCCGAGAAGCTCGGCGTTCCCCCAGCTTCGGTCGAGGCCATCACCTTGGGGAGCCACGGCGACCAGATGGTGGCGCTTCCCCGGCATGCCACCGTCCAAGGAAAGCCGCTTCCCGAGCTCGTCGGCGAAGACGATCTCGCGCAGCTTTTTCAACGGACGCGTGACGGCGGCGCCGAGATCGTCGGGTACTTGAAGAAGGGGAGCGCCTTCTACGCGCCGTCGTCGTCGGCGGCGGCGATGGTGGCGTCGATCCTCAAGGACGCGAACACGGTGCTCCCGACGTGCGCGTGGACCACCGGACAGTACGGGGTTGCGGACGTGTACCTCGGCGTTCCGGCGCGCCTGGGAGGCGGCGGCGTCACCGAAATCGTCGAGATGGACTTGAACGACGACGAGCTCGAGCAGCTACGAGGTGCTGCGGAGGCGATCCGGGCAAAGTGCGATGAGTTGGCGGCGCGGCGCTAGCTTTCGCTTTTCCGCCCTCACGTGTGATGCGCCGAATCCGGTTCGCGCCGGATTAGCTTGCCGGAGGGCGTGCGTGCGAGGGCGGGGACGATCACGATCCGGCGGGGGCATTTGAACGCGGCGAGGTGTTTTTTCGCCCACCTGTCCAGGGCGCCGACGTCGACGTCGCGGCCGGTCGGGACGACCGCCGCATGCACCTGTTGGCCCCATTCCTCGTCGGGCGCGCCGTATACGACGACCTCTGCCACCGTGGGGTGCGCGGCGAGAACTCGCTCGACCTCCTGCGGATAGACGTTGACTCCACCGGTGATGATCGTGTCGTCCTTGCGGCCGACGAGGAACAGGTAGCCGTCCGCATCCAGATACCCCAGGTCTCCGACGGTGAACGCGTCGCCGCGCCGGGCGGCACGTGTCTTAACCGGGTCTTTCCAGTATTCGAAGCGCTCCACATCGGGATCGTCGATCCATACCTGACCCGTCTCCGTCGCAGCTACCGGGTGACCGGACTCGTCGGCAACGATGATGCGCGCGCCGGAACCCGCGGTGCCGACGCTCCCAGGCTTGCGCATCCATTCGCTCGCCGAGATGCGCGTCGTCGTCCCTCCCTCCGTCGACCCGTAGAACTCCCATACCGAGCCGGCGGGAAAGGACGCGATCACGTGTTCCTTGGTCGCTCGGCGAATCGGCGCACCTGCGTGTGCAAGAAGCCTCACGCTCGAGAGATCGTGACGCGATAGCCCCACGCGGCCGAGCCCGACGATGCGTTCGAGGTGAGTCGGCACCATGAAAGTCGTGGTGATGCTATAGAGCTCGATCGCGGCCAGGGCCGCGCGCGCATCGAAGCGGCCGAGCAGCGCCACGGCTCCCCCCGCCTCGAGTGTCCGGAGTGCGAACCTGAGGGGCGCCGAGTGGGCCAGCGGCGAGCAGACGAGATGTATGTCGTCGGCGGCCACGGCCCACAGCTTTCGAAACCGTTCCGAAATCTGCACCGCACGTCCTTCGGGAAGCGGTGCCACCCACACTCCCTTAGGCCTGCCGGTAGTTCCCGACGTGTAGTGCATCGGCCGCCCGAGCGCCACGTCTGCAAGGACGCTCGGTGCTGCCTCGTGAAGGCAGCGTTCGTAGGCGTCCCCGAAGATCACGACCCGCTCTACGCCCGGCAGAGGCTCCACCGGACGATCGGCGAAGAGGCATCGGGCGCCGGAGTCCTCGAGGATGTAGGCGATCTCGGGCGGTGCGAGAAGGGGGTTGATCGGCACCGGGACGATGCCGCTGCGGAGCGAGCCCGCCACGACCTCGATCAACTCCGCCCGATTTCCGCTCAGGATCGCGACCCGGTCGCCTGACTTCAGCCCGGCCGCGGTGAGAAACCCGGCAACTGCACGGCAGCGATCGTCGAGCTCGGCATGAGTGCGAACCCCGGCGGCGTGGACGATCGCCGGTGCATCGGGCGTCGCACGCGCCGCGTTCCCCATCGTCACGGGGGGCCGTCGGGCAAAGCCTTCAATGGGT
>Ga0247713_1000413_pt1 | contig 26984 bp, 30 predicted proteins | sample 21E_NmetaG_FD_189936 | JGI IMG/M metagenome (GOLD analysis project Ga0247713, IMG submission 189936) | Soil microbial communities from hillslope of Landscape Evolution Observatory, University of Arizona, Oracle, AZ, United States - 2-1-E_N | ecosystem: Engineered > Artificial ecosystem >... | reverse complement strand
GTGTTCGACTTCGCCGCCGCCGTCGCGGACCCCGCCGCCCCGTACCGGCTGGCCCCGGCCTCCGACTCCGGTGACGGGCTGCATCTCTCGGCCGAGGGCTACCGGGCGCTCGCCGGGGCGGTGGTGGTCGAGCGGCTGTCGGGCAGCCCGTGCCTGGCAGGGCCGCGGGCGGCGGAGGCCGAAGGCCGTGCGGGCGGTCAGTCCGCGACGGTGTAGCCGGCCTCGGTGACGGCCGCGGAGATCTCGTCGCGACCGATCTCCCGGTCGGCGAGCACGGTGACCGAGCCGGTGGCGAGGTCGACGTCGACCGAGCGGACGCCGTCGAGCTCGCTGACCTCCTCGGTGACGGACATGACGCAGTGCTGGCAGGTCATCCCGGTGACGGTGATCTCGGAACGGAACGGTGCGTCCACAGCCATACGGAGCCTCCTGGACCGGTCGGAACGGACCCCGGAATGGTCGCAGAGGCCGGCCTGCCCTGGTCGTCGCGGGGTCAGTTGGCACGAGCCGGGCGATCGCGGCCGCGGCCTCGGCCATCTACGGTGCGCCGGGGTGAATCCCCGCCGTATCCGGGGTGTCACCGCCCGCTCATCGCCTCACCCGGCAAGAGGGGTGCGCCCTGCGACTGCGGTAGGTAACGTCGCGGTCACGGCCACGGGGGTGGCTGCGCGAGGTCACCGGGAGGGACGGGGAACCCGGCCAGGTGACCCGCGACGGGTGGACGTGCTCCGCGATGGCGCGACCACCCGCGTCCGCCTCCCTGGGCGTGAGGACTGGGGAGGCGTCCATGGGTGTGAGTGCACAGCGCGGCAGCGTCAGCGAGGACCGGGGCGTGGGGGGTGCGATCCCGGCGCCCCGCACGGCAGCCGACGCCTACCGCGTCTCGGACGAGGAGGTGCACCGTGCCCGGCTGGTGGTCGCCAAGAACTCGTCGGACCCCGACGACCTGCGCCAGCTGCTGGACATGCTGGGGCTGATCTCCGCCAACCCGGACCAGCCGCCGCCCGTCAGCCGCTGACCAGCACCTTCCGGGTCCACCGGCCCCGGTGCAGGGGTGCCGTCGGGACTGTCCTATGCTGGTGTGGCTCCCAACGGACAGCCGTTGGTGGGTTCCGGTCCACCCTGGTGGGCCAAGCCCCCATCGTCTAGCGGCCTAGGACTCCGCCCTTTCAAGGCGGCAGCGCGGGTTCGAATCCCGTTGGGGGTACGCGGTACATCTCGATATGGCCCAGTGGCGCAGTTGGTTAGCGCGTCGCCCTGTCACGGCGAAGGTCGCGGGTTCGAGTCCCGTCTGGGTCGCTCCACTCCGGGTTTCCGGCGCACCGCCGGGTTCCGCCCGGCCAGGTAGCTCAGTCGGTACGAGCGTCCGCCTGAAAAGCGGAAGGTCGGCGGTTCGACCCCGCCCCTGGCCACTCTCCTGACAAGCGGTTGTGCAGCTTTTGGCGCACGCGGTCGCCGGGACGGAGGTCTCGACCGGGCCGCCCTCCCGGTGGCACAGCCCGACGCCCTCCGTGACGGAGATCGTCTGTCCATGGGGGTGGGTGTGCCAGGCGGTGCGCGCGCCGGGTGTGAAGTGCACGGCGGCGGTGGCGAACGTCGAGCTGCCGGCGGGCGCGGCGACGGCGTCGATGTAGACGTCGCCGGTGAACCAGTCGGCGGGGCCCTTCTGGGTGTCGATGCTGCTTCGGGTGATCTGCATCAGGGTTGCTCTCCGGGGCGGGGGCTCAGGCGGTCTGGCCGCCGTCGACAACCATGGCGTGGCCGATCGTGAATTCCTACAAGCGCCTCGACGTCGTCTTCGACACCGGCATGACGATCTTCACCTACACCGCCGATCCCGGCACGCGATCTGCCGAGGCGCTCGGCCTGCTCGGCAGCCTGGCCGCAACCACCGGCACCGGAAGAACGCCGACATCGCCCTGACGCACATCTGGCTCGCTCACTCGTCCCGGCCCGCAGGCACAGCGACCGATCGTGGGTGGCCTCGAAGCTGCGGGCCCCCGCTCAAGGTCGACGTTGACCAGCGCGGCGTCGGTGGCGGCGATCGCGGCAAGGTGGCTCTCGGTAGACCGCTGCCGTGATCGTGAGCCTCAACCCCCCGTGGCGTCGAGAGCGCCGGTCGGCTCTTTCACGAAGCACCGAGGAAGAACCCCGTGGGGGACAGTGGACCACCGAGGCGGGGAACGTACTGGTCGAAGAAGACCCGCGCGACGAGTTCTCGGCGGCTGCTGACTCCGGTCTTCGTGAAGATCGACTTGAGGTGGTCCTGGACCGTATGCGGCGACACATGCAGCGTCGCCGCGATCTCCCGCGTGCCGAGGCCCTGCAACACCAGTCGGATCACATCGCGTTCCCGGCCGGTCAGGTCGAAGGCGGCGACGACGAGCGGCACGATCTCCGGCGGCCGTGCCTCCTCGAGGGTGATCACGACACTGGAGGTGGAGCCGTCTGCGGCCGTCAACGGTGACGCGTGCAGCACGACCCACTCGCCGCTGCGCAGCCGCAGCCGGCTCGAGGGAAGCACCTCCGTGAGACCGGCGGCGTAACGCCAGGCGGCGGCGACCAGCGAGCCGATCACCGCGCGCACGGGCCTGTGCGCGCCCTGCATGAGCTGGGCCAGTCGCGCCTCGGCGCCCACGCTGACCTGTGTCGGGCGGCCGTCGCAGCCGAAGACCATCACGGAGGGCCCGTCGCCTGCCGTGAACGAAGGCGGTTCCACGGCCAGCCGAGCCAGGAGCCCCACCCGTAGCCCATGGGCAAGCAACCCCGAGAGCGAGGCCATGAACTCCACGTCATCCTCGCGATAGGGAGCGCAGCGGTCGTCGCGAAACAGTGCGAGACCGCCCCACACCTGGCCGCCGGCCGCGGCGAGGACGCGGAGCTCGTCGGTGCAGCCGAGGCCGGCCTGCACCAGCTCGCGCACCCGCCGCGACCGCCGGCCGTCGCCGTGCGTGGATACGTGCATGCCGACCGCCGTGACACCGGCCTGGCCGAGTTCGGTGAAGCTCGTCGGTTCTACGTGTCCGTACTCGAGCTGTCCCCATATCTCGTCCGTGTCGTCGCACCCGGCGAGAGCACCGAACTTGAACGCCCCGGTCACCAGTTGCGTGGCGGGGTCGAGGGTCGCCATGCACGCTGCCGAGCTCGGCACGGCGCGCTGCAGCGACTCGTACGCCTCCGCCAGGAAGGTCGCCGTGTCGAGCCCGGCGTGGGCCAACACCTCGACGTCCCGCTGAACTCGCTGAAGAGTCAACGCGCTGCCGGGCACGCCGAGCAGTATCGCGATCCGCAGCCGTCCTGACCATCCCAGGTTTCTGGGGGCCCTGGTCCCCTCGCAGGTGGCCGGGAGTTCCCCGACAGCCGGGGATGGGTTCGGGGGAGGCGGTGGGCGCACGCTGTCGGCCCACGAGTCGACCGGCGGAAACGGTCGGAGCGGGAAGGAGCACGCGATGACGTGGATCGAGAACAAGCGCGTCGTGATCACAGGAGCCACCTCGGGCATCGGCCAGGAGGTCGCCAAGCGTCTGGCGTTGCTCGGCGCGCACGTCGTGCTCGCATGCCGCGACCGCGTGCGAGGCGAGCAGGTCGCGGCTGACATCACTTCCGGCTCCGGCGCGACGGCGGCGACCGCCATGACGGTCGATGCGTCCGACCCGGGCTCCATCCGTGCCTTCGTCAGCGCCTACCGCGAGACCTACGGCTCGCTCGACGTGCTGGTCAACAACGCGGGCGTCCTGCTACCGGCCCGCGCGACGAACGTCGACGGGATCGAGCTGACCTTCGCCACCAACGTCCTCGGCTACTACCTCGTCACGGCCGGGCTGCTCGACGCGTTGCGCGCCGGAACTGCCTCGCGGGTGGTCAACGTGGCGTCCACCTTCGCCAGTGACGTGGACCTGGACGATCTTCAGTTCGAGCGCCGCCCCTACGACGGCATGGCCGCGTACGCGCAGTCGAAGGCCTGCGATCGGATGCTCACGTGGGCCTTCGCCCGACGGCTCGAAGGGGAGCCGATCACGGTCAATGCCATGGCACCCGGTCTCGTGCTCGGCACCGCCCTGTACCGCGACCTGCCGCCGGACGCACTGCGTCACCTCGAACAGCTCGGCGGCCGCAGCGTGGCCGAGGGCGCCGAGACGGCCGTCTGGTTGGCGAGCAGCCCGGAGCTGGAGGGCGTGACCGGAGAATTCTTCGAACAGGGCATTGAGATTCCGTGCCGGTTCCGGGACGCGGAAGCCGAGGAACACCTCTGGACGACCTGCGCCGAACTGGTCGCCCGAGACCACCTCGCCCCGGCAGTCGTCGCGCCCGATCGAACCGCAGAGTGGACCTCCTGATCAGAACGGATCTTCGACGTGTCTTCCTCCCTTCCCATCACGACGCCTCACCGCATCGCCGCCGACACCTGGCTGATCACCAACCTCGCCCCCGCCGGACCAGACGTTTACGTGCCCGCGAACTCCATGCTCATCCGCGGGTCCGAGCCCGTCGTGGTCGACACCGGAGCGCCCGTGCACCGCCGGCAATGGTTCGACCAGGTCTTCTCCCTCGTGGACCCGGAGGACGTCCGTTGGGTGTTCCTGTCGCACGACGACGGGGATCACATGGGCAACCTCCACGAGCTGCTCGAACTCTGCCCCAACGCCACGCTGGTGGCCAACTTCTTCATCCACAAGCGGCAGACCCTGGAACGGCCCCTGCCTTTGACCCGCATGTGTTGGATGGGCCCGGGCGAGTCCTTCGACGTCGGCGACCGCCGCCTGCACCTCGTCGTCCCCCCGATCTTCGACGGCCCGACGACCCGGGGGCTGTACGACGAGAAGACGGCCGTGCTGTGGGCCGTGGACTCCTTCGCAGCCCTCACCCCCGGACCCGTCCACGATGCGAAGGACGTGCCCCGCGAGCTCTTCGACGAGACATTCCCATTGCTCAACAGCCTGACCGCGCCCTGGCACCAGTGGCTGGACCCGGCCCGCTACCGCCGGCATGTCGACTCCATCGAAGCCTTGCGACCACGGGCCGTGGCCTCGGCCCACGGTCCTGTCCTGCGGGGCGACGCCATCCCGGACGCGTTCGCACGTGTTCGGGCTCTGGCGGGCGAGCCCATCGTCGAGCCACCGGGCCAGCCCCTGCTCGACGAGCTCGTTGCGGCTGCCCTGGCCGTGGTGACGACGGGGTGAGGGCCGGAAAGGCGAAGGTCGACGGTTCGACCGCCCCTGGCCACCACCTCGCACAGCGCCCCGCCGGTCCGCCCAGATCATCCGGCGCCGAGGGCGGGCGGTGCTGCAATGGCCGACGGCGGCTGGGCCGGCGTGTTCGGGTGGCGACGCTGCCACACGCACGGGGGCGGGGCGCCGCCCGCAGCGTGCTCGCGGCGATGGCGGGCTGGGCCGGCGCGCACGAGGTCGACCGCTTGTACCTGCAGGTGGAGCAGGCCGACGCGGTGGCACGGCAGCCGTACGCGCGGGCCGGCTCGGCGAGCTGTGCGGTTGCCACTACCGCGGGCGCACCGACCCCGCTCTCAGCCGGCCCGCAGCTCGGGGCGCCCTCGATGATCACCACCTGCAGCGCCGCGTCGATCTCCCGGCGGGAGCGGACGGAGGTACCGTCGCCCTGTCGCACCTCGAGCACATGCACGGGGATTCGAGCGCCGCAGGAGGACGAGCATGGCCCGAAACCGCGCGTCGCCGCCCCCGCCGGACCGGTTCCCGGTGACGCGGTGACCGTCGGCATCCAGCAGCTCATGTGGGAGATCGAGCGGATCCGGGACGCCTTCCACGAGGCCGTGTACGTCACCGGGGATCTCGACGCCGCGCTCGCGGGAACCACGGCCGACTGCACCCTGGTGAACCTCCCGACGGGCACCGGGGCCGGCGGCGAGGAGCTCCGGCGCCATCTCGCCGACGACGTCCTGCCGCACCTGCCCGCGGACCTGCGCTTCCGCCGCCTGTCCCGGACCGTCGACAAGGTTCGCGTGGTCGAGGAGTCCACCGTCGCGTTCACCCACGACCGGGAGCTGCCGTGGCTGCTGCCCGGCGTCGCGGCGACCGGCCGCCCCGTCGAGGTGCTCGCGATCTCCGTCGTCACCTTCGCGCACTCGCGGATCAACGCCCACCGCACGCGCTCGCAGATGCGGGCGCACCGCACGCTGTGGGATCACACGAGCCTGCTCGCCCAGCTCGGGCTGCACGCCTCGGAAGTCGCGGCGCGCGCGTGAGGGGTCGGAGCGGGTAGGGCCCGAACCGCCCCCCGCGCGACGAACGCCGCGACGGCCGGCAGGAGCGCGGTCACGGCGACGAACGGCACCTCGCCCGCGCCGGACGTGCACGGCGGCCGCCCTGCGCCGCTGCTCGACGGTGCCGTCGGTCCGGATCGGGAGAGCGCGTCAGGGTGTCGGGCCCGGTTGCCGCGCCGGCGGCTCCGGCGCGGGCAGCTCGCCCGGCGTCGTCCCCGACGGCCCCGGTGTTCCCGCGCCGGGCACGGCCGGGCCGTCCACCGGCAGGCAGGCCGTCGGATCCGGCTGCGCGGCCTCCGTTGAACCCGTCGACGCGAGCCCGGGCAGCGCCGGCGTCGCGGGCCTGGCTACCCCGGGACCCGTCGGGTCGCCGGGTGGCGTGGGTGCGGCGGGAAGGGGCGGTGCGGCTGCCGGGTCGCCGGGTGACGTGGATGCCCCCGGCGGCCCGCCCGGACCGGTGGGCTCGTCGCCGGGTGGGGTGACTCCCGTGTCCCCGGGGCAGGGCGGCAGGTCCGGTGGCCGGACGGGGTCGACCCCGCCGGGAAGCGGGGACGCCGTCAGGGCCGCGGGTGGCAGGTCGCCGGGCTCCCGGCCCGCGAACGGGTCGAACTCCGGGTCCTCGACATCCGCGGGCTCGACGCTGTCGGGATCCTCCGGAACCGTGCCGCCGAGCAGGCCGGGCAGCAGGTCCTGCGCGGTGGTCAGCAGGTCGTTGAGCAGGCCACCGAGGGCGGTCTCGGCCGGCTCGGGCGGCGCTGCGCCGGAGGCGGGCGGCGCACCGGGCTCCACCTGGCCCGGTACGGCCAGCGCGGGCGGGGCGCCGACGACGGTGAGCAGTCCGGCCGCCGCCGTCGCTGCGATGACGTGGGCCGTCTTTCGACTCCGCATCGGAGCCTCCCGTATCGAGTGGTGGGACAGAGCGATGCGGATGATGCGGAACGAGTGACTGGTGTGACCAGAGTGATGAGCTGCGCCCGGCTGCCGCCTGCGGACCCGGCTGCTACCGGTTGTGACGAGAATGAGTCTCGCCACCGAGTGGGGTGACGACGGATCGGGTGGCCCCGGTCACCGCCTCACCCGGACGCGGCGTGACACCACCTCGGCGGGTCGACGTCCGGCGCGGGCGGTCACCCTTCGGCGTAGAACTCACCACGGCCACCCGAACGAGAAGCGCTCGTCACCAGTTGTGGAGGGTGACGGGCTCCTCGATGACGGTCAGTGACTTCAGTTCGCCGCGAGCCGTGCCAGCCGGCGCGCCGTCGGCCAGCGCACCGCGTGCGCCCAGCCCAGCTTCTCGAACAGCCAGATGACCCGGGCGGAGATGTCGACCTGGCCGCGTCGGACGCCGTGGCGCGCGCAGGTCGGGTCGGCGTGATGCAGGTTGTGCCAGGACTCGCCGAAGCTCGCGACGGCCAGCCACCACACGTTCGCGGACCGGTCCCGGGAGGCGAACGGCCGGTCGCCGATCATGTGACAGATCGAGTTGATCGACCAGGTGACGTGGTGCAGCAGCGCCACACGCACCAGCCCGGCCCAGAACAGCGCGGTGAGCGCACCCCAGAGCGACCACGTGACCAGCCCGCCGACCAGCGCCGGCAACCCGAGGCTCGCGACGGTGAGCGTGATGAACTGCCGGTCCACCGCCCGGACGTCGTCGTCGGCCAGCAGGTCGGGGGCGAACCGGCGGGCGTTGGTGTTGTCGCGCTCGAACAGCCAGCCCATGTGGGCGTGCCAGAAGCCGCGGGCCAGCGCCACCGGCCCGGTGCCGAACAGCCACGGGGAGTGCGGGTCGCCCTCACGATCGGAGAACGCGTGGTGACGCCGGTGGTCGGCCACCCAGGTGACGACGGATCCCTGCAGCGCCAGGCTCCCGGCGACGGCGAGCGCGACGCGCAACGGGCGGCCGGTCTTGAAGGAGCCGTGCGTGAAGTAGCGGTGGAACCCGACCGTCACGCCGAGCCCGCTCAGGACGTACAGCCCGAGCGCGAGGCCGACGTCGAGCCAGGTGAGACCCCAGCCCCAGGCCAGCGGCACCGCGGCGGCGAGTGCGAGCAGCGGGACCGCGGTGAAGACCAGGACGAGGACCTGCTCCCCGCGGGAGCGGCGCCCGTCGAGGAGGGGAGCGGGGGTGGATCGGGGGAGCTCCGAGGCGATCGAGGGCATGTTCTGCGCACCTTCGGTCGGTGAGGACCGCGAGCATCGCTTGCGGAGCGGCTCGCACTCCCACCGGCGTACTCGCTACGTCGTGGACGGCGGCGCCCCGGACGGGCCGGTGACCGCAGAAGATGACCATACAGCAGTTGATCGTGACCGTCTCGTTGTGAACCTGACGACTGGACGACGATCGGCCGCGCTGCGGACGCGATGATCCGTGGTAGGTTCGCCGCCGGTTGCAGTCGTGTCGTCCTCGCTCGCCTTGTCAAGGGCCCGTGGAACGTCAGACGGTGGGCTCGTGGGGCGCTCGGCTCGTCCTCACCTCCTCGACCCCACCACGCAACTCCCGGACGGCGCAGTGCCGCCCGGTCCGCTTCACGTGTGGGAGAACAGGTATGCCGCAGGGCACCGTCAAGTGGTTCAACGCCGAGAAGGGCTTCGGCTTCATCGCCACGGACGACAACGGTCCGGACGTCTTCGTCCACTACTCGGCCATCCAGGCCGACGGGTTTCGGACCCTCGAGGAGAACCAGCGCGTCTCGTTCGAGGCGAGCCAGGGCGCGAAGGGCCCGCAGGCGGACGTCGTCCGCCCCATCTGACTTCAGGTGACACCGGTGTCGGCGACCCTCGGGTCGCCGGCACCGGCATGTCCGGGCCCGGTCAGGAGCCGGGCAGCCCCCGGATCCACGACGCGGTGAGCGCCAGCCCCTCGTCCACCCCGCGCGGCGCGAAGCCCAGTCCGCGCGCCCCCGCGTCGTCGACGCGCACCGGGGGGAAGGTCCCGTAGACCTCCGAGCGGCGGGCGAAGGTGCCCGCGTCGGGGCCGAGCCGGGAACCCGGCGGCACGGTGCGGACCCGCCGCCCGCCGACGAGGTCGGCGAAGGTGTGCAGCACCCGCCCGAACGGCGCGACCTCCCCGCACAGCACGTACCGGCGCCCGGGCTCGCCGCGCTCCAGCGCGAGCAGGTGGCCCTGCGCGGCGTCCTCCGCGAGCACCCAGCCGACGGCCGAGTCCACCACCTCGGCCACCTCGCCGCGGGCCGCCGCGGTGAACAGCCCGTTGTAGCTCAGCGGGCCCCGCGGGCTCGGCCCGTAGAGGTTGACCGGATTGACGATCACGGCCGCCAGCCCTCGGGCGGCCGCGTCCAGGACGAGCCGCTCCGCCTGCGCCTTGGACGTCGAGTAGGCGTCGGTGAGCGCGGGCGGGCCGGCAGGTTCCTCGGCGACCACGCCGTCCGCGTCGAGGACGGCCGCGCTGCTGCTGGTGTGGACGAACCGCTCCACCCCGGCGGCGACCGCCGCGGCCAGCACCGCCCGGGTGCCCTCCACGTTGATCCGCCGCGTCTCCTCCGCCGAGTGTCCGACCGATCCGGCCAGGTGCAGCACACCGGAGCACCCGCGGGCGGCGCGGGCGAGGGCCTCGCCGTCGGCGAGGTCCGCCCGAGCCGTCGCGACGCCGTCGGGCAGCACCGTGCGAGCCCGCTCCGCGTCGCGGACCACGGCCCGGACCGGCAGGCCGCGACGGACCATGAGGTGGACGAGGGCCGAGCCGAGGAAGCCGGTCGCGCCGGTCACGAGCAACACCGGCCCATCCTGTCAGCCGCCCGGGCGCACGACCGCTCGTCCGCGGACGACCGGCCGCCCCCCCGAACGGAGCAGCCACCGGTCCGCGGTCGTCAACCGGTCGCCTGCCGTTCACCCTGCGCGCCCGAACTCCCGGACGGCCGGGTTCCCGCTCGTCTCGCGGTCACGCGCGGTCATCGCTCGGGACTGCCCGGCCCGTGCCCGGGGCGGCATCCTCGGTGTTGGACGTCACGGAACACGCGGTGAAGGACCTTGACGAGAGGGATGCAGATGTCGTGGTGGGACAGCTACCGGGCCGTGTACGGCGCGGAGCTGAGGGCGGCGGCACGGGAGTTCTCCGACCACGGCTGGCCCGTGGTGGCCGGCTCGGGCCTGCTGCTCGTCACGGGCACGGTCCTCGACGTCGTCGAGGTGCGGGAGGACCACGGCCGCCGCATCTGTGCCCGGCTGCGAGGGGCCGGTGAGGTGGTGCCGGTCGCCGCCGCACCGGGGTCGTGGTGGTTCCCGGTGCGCGCCGGTGGCGTTCTGGTGGAGCGCCCCGGGATCACGGTGCACACTGGTGGCGCGGCGGTGCTCGCCCCGCCGTCGGAGCTCGCCGACGGGTGGGTGCACTGGCGGGTCGCCCCGGCGTCCACGGGATACCGGCTGCCCACCATCGACACGATCGCTGCGGCGATCGCGGAGACGATCACCGAGGTCGCCGCGGGGGCGCTCCCGCCCGGCGACCGGGACCCCGGACCGGGCGCCCAGCGGCCCGTCGCCGCCGGGGTTCGGGATGCGGTCCTGATGCGGCGGTAGTTCGCGTCGGGTCGCGGGCCGGTCACCCGATCGGCCCCCGCTGTCGCGGTGCGTCGCACCGTGCCGGGGGTACCGGGTGGACGCGGTGCGGCGCCCGATGGCCCGGTCGACGACGCACCGGCCGTCGCTGCGCAGCCGCACCCCCAGCGTGGCCGGGGTCGGTGGGAGAAGCCCACCGGCCCCGGCCGTCACCAACCCGACCGTCCGGCCGGCGACGCTTCCGGCGCGGTGTCGCCCGCGGGCGACACCGCGGCGCCCCCCGGGGCCGTGGGGGCAACACAGCCCCGGGGAGCACTGCTTCCCGGTCCCGTCCCCTCGACGTGACCGGGTGTCGTGGGTCCGCAGCAGGCCGGCGCCCGTTCCGGACCCGAAGTGTTCGCGGCGACGGGCACTATGGGTTCGTGCAGACGTCGCATGTCCCCCCGACGGCGCAGTCGGAATCCCCGCCGCGCCGGCAGGTCCGCGTGGCCGTCGGGCTCGGGCTCGGGCCGATGGACGAGGAGATGAAGGCTCGTGACCTGCGCCGGATGAAGGCGCTGGCCACCGGTCTGCTCCTCGCCGCCACCGCCGTGTTCGTCGCGGCCCGCTGGTGGGAGGTCAACGGCGGCCCGACGTCGATCGCGTACCTTCGCGCGGCCGCGGAGGCCGCGATGATCGGCGCGCTCGCCGACTGGTTCGCCGTGACGGCGCTGTTCCGCAGGCCGCTCGGGCTGCCGATCCCGCACACGGCGATCATCCCGACCAAGAAGGACGTGATCGGCGACAGCCTGGGCGACTTCGTCGGGCAGAACTTCCTCGCCGAGGACGTGGTGCGCGAGAAGCTGGCGAGGGTGCGGCCGGCCGAACGGGTCGGCGGATGGATCGGCCAGGAGGCCAACGCCGATCGGGTCACCGCCGAGCTGGCGACGGCCGCGCGCGGCGTGGTGACGGTGCTGCGCGACGAGGACGTGCAGGACGTGCTGGAGCAACTGGTCGTCCGCAAGCTGCTGGACACGCCGGTCGGCCCGCCGGTGGGTGCGGTGCTCGGCCGGGTGCTGGCCGACGGCTCGCACCGCCGCCTGGTTGACCTGGTCTGCGACCGCGCCTACGACTGGGTCGTCGCGAACCAGGAGATGGTGCTGACGATCGTGCACGAGCGCGCACCCGGCTGGACGCCGCGCTTCGTCGACGACCTCGTCGCGGACCGGGTGTTCACCGAGGTGCAGAACTTCGCGTGGGAGGTGAAGAACGACACCGAGCACCCGCTGCGCAAGGCCGTCGACACCTTCCTCGTGGAGTTCGCCGCCGACCTGCAGTCCGACCCCGTGACGATCGACCGCGCCGAGCGGGTGAAGCAGCAGATCGTCGAGCACCCGGAGGTGCAGCGGTTCATCGGGCGGGCGTGGAGCGTGGTGAAGGCGATGCTCCTCGACGCGGCCGAGGACCCGTCGAGCGCGCTGCGGCAGCGGGTCCGTGACGGGCTGGTCGCGTTCGGCCGGCGGCTGGACGCCGACGCGGAGCTCCGCGCCAAGATCGACGGGTGGCTCGGCGACGCCGCGGGCTACGTCGTGCGGCACTACGCGCGCGAGATCACGACGCTGATCACCGACACCGTCGAGCGCTGGGACGCCGAGGAGACCTCGCGCAAGGTGGAGCTGCAGGTGGGCCGCGACCTGCAGTTCATCCGGATCAACGGCACGGTGGTCGGCGCGCTCGCGGGCCTGGTCATCTACGCACTGGCGAACCTGCTGATCGGCGTCTGACAGCGCGGTCGGGCACGGGTCCCCGGCCGCCGCGGAAACCGGCGGCGGACCGTCGGTGCGGGCCTCTACTGTCGTGCGCGTGGACGTCGCGGTGCGGGTGGAGGGTCTGGTCAAGCGGTTCGGGTCGACGGTCGCGCTCGACGGCGTGGACCTGACCATTCCCACCGGCACCGTGCTGGGGCTGCTCGGGCCGAACGGCGCGGGGAAGACCACCATGGTGCGCGTGCTCACCACCCTCCTGCGGCCCGACGCCGGCCGCGCCGAGGTGGTGGGCCACGACGTCGTCGCGCAGCCGCAGGCGGTGCGCCGGGCGATCGGCCTGTCCGGGCAGTACGCGGCCGTGGACGAGAACCTCACCGGGTTCGAGAACCTGTACCTGGTCGGGCGGCTCTACGGCATGGGCCGGGCGCCGTCGCGGGCGCGGGCGCGGGAGCTGCTCGGGCGGTTCCGGCTGGAGGACGCCGCGGAGCGGCCGGCCAAGACGTACTCCGGCGGGATGCGCCGGCGGCTGGACCTCGCGGGGGCGCTGGTGGCCCGCCCGCAGGTCGTGGTGCTCGACGAGCCCACCACGGGCCTCGACCCGCGCGGCCGGCTCGAGACCTGGGCGATGATCTCCGAGCTGGTCGCCGACGGCGCCACGGTGCTGCTCACCACGCAGTACCTGGAGGAGGCCGACCAGCTCGCCGACACGATCGCGGTGATCGACCGGGGGCGCGTCATCGCCCAGGGCACCGCCGACGAGCTGAAGGCGCAGATCGGCGGTGAGCGCCTCCAGGTCGTGGTGGCCCGGCCGGACCAGCTCGGGTTCGCCGGCACGGTCCTCACCGAGGTCGGGGTCGGCGAGCCGATCGTGGACCACCACCTCCGCAAGGTCGCCGTGCCGGTCAGCAGTGGCACCAAGGCCCTGGTGGAGGCGTTGCGCCGGTTCGACGTCGAGGGCGTCGAGGTGCTCGACGTCGCGCTGCACCGGCCCACCCTCGACGACGTGTTCCTCACGCTCACCGGTCGTCCCGTCGAGGACGAGCCGGCGTCCGGAAAGGCGTCCGCATGAGTGCCCTCGCCCAGGCCCTGCGCGACGGCGCCGTCGTCACCTGGCGCAACCTCGTCGGGCTGCGACGGGTGCCCGACGCCCTGCTCGCGCTCACCGTGCAGCCGATCATGTTCGTGGTGCTGTTCGCGCTGGTGTTCGCCGGCAGCCTCGGCGGCGAGGCCTACCGGGAGTTCCTCATCGCCGGGATCTTCGCCCAGACGGTCGCGTTCAACGTCTTCTTCACGACCATCGGGATGGCCAACGACCTGCAGAAGGGCATCATCGACCGGTTCCGGTCGCTGCCGATGTCGCGCGTCGCGGTGGTGCTGGGCCGCACCACGGCCGACCTCGGGGTCGGCGTCGTCACGCTGGTGGTCATGTCACTCACCGGGCTGGTCGTGGGCTGGCGGATCCGTGGCAGCGTCCTGGACGCCGCGGCCGCGTTCGCGATCCTGCTGCTGTTCTCGTTCGCGATGTCCTGGATCGGGGTGCTCGTCGGGCTGACCGCCCGCAACGTCGAGGTCGCGCAGAGCGCGGGCCTGATCTGGCTGTTCCCGTTCACGTTCGTGTCCAGCGCGTTCGTCTCGGTGCAGGGCTTCCCCGGCTGGCTGCAGCCGGTCGGCGAGTGGAACCCGGTGAGCGCGGTGGCGCGCGCGTCGCGGCAGCTGTTCGGCAACCCGACGCAGCTGCCCGGTTTCGCCGAGTCGCAGGCGTGGCCGGCGCAGAACGCGGTCCTCTATGCGGTGCTGGCCTCACTGGCGATCATCGCGATCTTCCTGCCGCTCGCCGTGGCCCGTTACCGCAGGGTCGCCCGGCGCTGACGGCGCCTCGCCCGGCCGTCGCCGTGACGGGTACCGGGCGCCGTAGGCATTGGACCGTTCGGGCCCCGCCAGGATGAGCCTTTCGGGCGAGGGCTCTCATGAGCTGCTCACCGGTGATTCACGGGACGTTCCTAGCGTCCTCACCATGACCTCCCCGGCTCGCGGGGCCGCCGATCGTGGCACCTTCCGGTCACTGCGCGTGCGCAACTTCCGGCTGTTCGCCGCGGGGCACGCCGTGTCGCAGAGCGGGAGCTGGCTGCAGCTGGTGGCCCTGTCCTGGGTCGCGTTGACGCTGACCGGTCGGGGCACGGCCCTCGGCTGGATGGTGGCGGTCACGTTCGCACCGCTGGTGCTGCTCGCGCCGTGGGTCGGTTCCGTGACCGACCGGTCGGACACCCGCCGGCTGCTGATCGCCGTCCACATCGCGGGCACGGCCCACGCGATCACACTCGCGGCGCTGGTCCTGGGCGGCGGGCTGACGGTGCCGCTGCTGTACCTGATGGCCCTCGGGCACGGCATCGTGCACGCCGCCGAGAGTCCCGTCCGGCGGGCGTTCGTGGCCGAGACCGTCGACCAGGCCGACCTCGCCAACGCGGTGAGCCTGACCAGCACGTTGTCGGCTGCCTGCCGGGTGGCCGGGCCGGCGCTGGGCGGAGTGCTCCTGGTCGGACCCGGCGCCGGGTGGTGCTTCGTGGCGAACGCGGTGTCGTCGGTGCTGGCGCTGTTCGGACTGGTGCTGATCCGGCGCGCCGAGCTCGCCGGCACCGCGCCCGACGCCGACGGCGGCGACGGCTCGGTGCGCGCCGGGCTCGCCTATGCCTGGTCGGTGCCCGAGCTGCGGGTGACGCTGCTGGCGACCGCGGTGGTGTGCACCCTCGGGTTCAACCATCCGGTCATCACCCCGCTGCTGGCCGAGCGGACGTTCGGCGGCGGGGCGGGCCTCTACACGCTGCTGTACACGGCGCTGGCCGGCGGCGGCATCGCCGGGGGCCTGCTCGCCGCCCGCCGCCGGGACGTCGATCTCGGCCACCTCGCCCGGGCCACCCTCGCATTCGGGGGCGCCACGGCCCTCGTCGCGATGGCCCCGACGGTCGCCTGGGCGACGGCCGCGACCGTCGTGGCCGGCGCGACCGGCCTGCTCGTCGTCTGCACCTCGGCGGCCCTGCTGCAGCTGCGCTGTGAACCGGCCCTGCGGGGACGGATGATGGCTCTGTCCGCCGTGGTCGTGGCCGGTGGCACCCCGATCGGCGCCCCGCTGCTCGGCTGGCTGTCCGAGACCGCCGGCCCCCGCGCGGGGCTGGCGACCGCGGCGGCGGGCTGTGCCATCACCGGCGCCTGCGTGCTCACCCGCGGTGGCGCCCGCACTCCGATGACCCTCGCCCTACCTCGGCAGGAGCCGGCATGACCGACCAGCACCCACCCCCGTCCCTGTCCCCGTCCGCCCGCGGGCCGGTGCTCACCGCCGGCCGCGACGCGCTGATCCACGCGCTGGGCCCGGATCGCGTGCTGCGGTGCACCCTCGACGGCCGCGGGGTGGAAGCCGAGGCAGCGGTGATGACCCACCTCTGGGACCTGGGCTTCCCGGTGCCCCGGGTGCACCGCGTCGGGCGCGGGGAGCTGGAGATGGACCGCGTCGACGGGCCGACCATGCTCCAGGACCTGCTGCGCCGGCCCTGGCGGCTGATCCGGCACGCCCGGCTGCTCGCGGGCCTCATGCACCGCCTGCACGCCGTGCCGGCGATGGACGGGCTGCCGGTGGGCCCGGTACCCGGCGACCGGGTGGTCCACCTCGATCTGCACCCCGGCAACGTCATCCTCGGCCGCGCCGGCCCGGTCGTCATCGACTGGACGCACGCCGCTGCCGGTGCGGCGGCGTCCGACGTCGCCCTCACCTGGAGCAGCCTCGGCTGCTTCGACCAACGACGCGCGGGGCGTGCAGGCCGTGCTCGCCGACCGCTTACGCCGCGCCTTCCTCGAGGCGTTCCTGGCCTCGGCGGGAAAGGCCGACGCGGCACGGCTGCTGCCCGTGATGATCGACTATCGGCTCGCCCACCCGACGCGCGGCGCCAACGTCCGGGCTGCCGAACGCCTCGCCCTGCTCGACCTGGCACGGCGGCATCGCCCGCGCCCGACGGCGAGCCGGCCGGCGCCGGGTGGGGCCGTCGCGGTGACGACCGCGGCGGAGGTGGCACGGGCGGCGTAGGGACGGGCAGGGGGCGCGCCCCCGGATCTACGTGATCGCGGCCCCGAGTGCCAGGCCGAGCCCGGCCGCGGCGAGCCCCGCGAGCACCGAGCCCAGCGCGTACCCGGCCGCGCGCCGGCGCGCCCCGGCGGCGGCGAGCTGGACGGTCTCCAGCCCGAACGTCGAGTACGTGGTGAGCGCTCCGCAGAAGCCGACGCCCACCAGCGCCACCACCGCGGGGGACGTGGTGGCGGCGAGGGTGCAGCCGAACGCGAACGAGCCCGCCACGTTGACGGTGAAGGTGCCCCAGGGGAAGGCCGGGCCGTACCGGGCCCGCATCGCGCGGTCGACGAGGTAGCGCAGCGGTGCCCCCACCGCGGCGCCGAGGGCGACGAGCAGCACCCCGCTCACCGCGCACCCGCCGCCGCGCGGGCCAGTGCGGTGCCGGCCCAGGTCGCGGCCACGGCGGCGCCGAGGGTGCCGGCCAGGTAGGTCAGCGCGGCGGCCGGCCGTCCGGCGGCGGCGAGGGCGTGCACGTCGACGGCGTAGGTCGAGAAGGTCGTGAACCCGCCCAGGACCCCGGTGCCGAGGAACGGGCGGACCAGCGGGTGCGCTGCCACGACCTCGGTCACGAGCACGACCAGCACGCCGATGAGCAGGCACCCGAGCACGTTGACGAGCAGCGTGGCGAGCGGGAACCCGCCCGGCGGGTGCGCCAGCAACACGCCCGCCCCGTGCCGGGCGAGGGCGCCGAGCACGCCCCCGGCCGCGACCGCGACCACTGCGGCACCGGTGCCGGGGGCTCGTCCTGCTGCAGTCCCTGCCATGTCCGGAGCACCGTACCGACATGTGGGGAAGGCCATGCCACGAGCGCAAGCTACACGCTTGCAAGAGCTAGCACTCGGGGGTAGCGTCGACCTCGTCAGGAACGGAGGTGAGCGGTGACAGCGACGCCGACAGGTCCCGAGGGCTCCACCGAGAAGGTCGGCCAGGCAGTCGAGAAGATCGGCCACTCCGTCGAGCAGGCGGTCGGGGACATCGGTGGCTACATCCGCAGCCAGCGCGAGAGCGCGCAGGTCTCCCTGCGCCAGCTGGCCCGCACCGCCGGGGTCAGCAACCCCTACCTCAGCCAGATCGAGCGCGGGCTGCGCAAGCCGTCCGCCGAGATCCTCCAGCAGATCGCCAAGGGCCTGCGGATCTCCGCCGAAGCGCTCTACGTCCGGGCCGGGATCCTCGACGAGCGCCCCGCCAGCGCCGTCACGGACGCCGTGCTCGCCGACCCCACCCTGACCGAGCGGCACAAGCAGGTGCTGCTCGACATCTACCAGTCTTTCCGGCGGGAGAGCGCCCCCGGCGCCCCCGGCGCAACCGAAGAATAGGGAGTGAACGACATGGCCGTGTCGCTACCGACCGCCGCCGACGTCCGCAGGGCCCGTGAGCAGGCGGTCAAGGGCGTCGCCGAGCGCGCCGAGGTCGCGCGGACCCCGCTGCTGGCCGTCCTGGGTGCCGGCGACTACGCCGTCGCCACCGTCACGAAAGCCGTCGAGCAGGCCCGGGCCCGCGCCGCCGCCCAGCGCGAGGCGGCCCGGCAGCGCGTCGCGGAACTGCCCACCCGGCTGACCGCCGACGAGCTGCGCGCGCAGGCCGAGAGCACCTACACCGGGTTCGCCGAGCGCGGCGAGCGCGCGTGGAGCCGCATCCGCCGCCAGCCGCAGGTCCAGCAGGTCGTCGAGGCCGTCGAGACCTACACCGGCAAGCTCGACGCCCGCGTCGAGGACCTCGTCGACGACGCGCACGACGCCGCCGAGCGGGCCCTCGCCACCGTGTCGGTGCAGACGCGCACGGCCGGGGACCGGGTGTCCCGGGTCACCCAGCGCTTCACCCGCCGCGCCGCCGGCCAGGTCACCGAGGCCGCCGCCGGCGTCGCCACGGCGGGCGGCGAGCTGGCCGAGGACATCCGCGAGACCGGTGACGAGGTGGCGCGCGAGACGCGTCGCACCGCTCGCGTCGCCGCCGAGCACACCGCTCCCGAGGCCGACCACGCCGCGCCGCTCAAGCCCGGCCCGACGCCGAAGACAGCTCCGAAGCCGGCGCCGAAGGCGGCGTCCGCGCCGAAGACGGCTCCGCCGAAGCCGGCCCGCAAGCCGGCCGCGGGCAGCGACGGCGCGTCGGACGGCTGAGCCGATCCGAGCCGCGGGGCCCTGCCCCGCACGACGTCCCCGGGGTGTTCGCGCCCCGGGGGCGTCGTCGCGCCGGCCCGGGGATGTGCCCGGCGGGGCGGCGCCCGTAGTCTGACGGTGTGGAGCTGTTGTACGTGCTGGACGCCTACATCCTGCTCGGGATCTACTTCCTCGCGATCCCGGTCGGCGGATACGCGTTCGTGCACGCCCTGATGCAGCGGGCCGACGCCTTCACCGCCGCCGACAAGCTGACGAAGCCCGCCTGGCTCGGCATCACCGGAGCGGGTCTGGCGGTGCTCATCCTCGTCCAGGGCGGCCTCAACAACCGGGCCGGGATCTTCTGGCTGGCCGGCCTGATCGCCGTGCTGGTCTACATCGTCGACGTCAAGCCGGCGGTCGTGGGCGTCCAGGGTGGTGGCCAGCGCTGGTGACCGACTGGTCCGTGCTCGGCACGCTCACCGCCGTACCCGCGCTCGACCGGCCGGATCTGCTCGCCGAGCCGGTGGCGCACGCGCTGAAGCTGCTCGACCCGGCCGACGCCGCGCGCGTCGGGGTCGCGGAGATCGATCCCGCCCTGGCCGACACCGCGGAGTTCTGCGCGGCCTACTCGTCCCCGCTCGCGGCGTCGGCCAACTGCGTCGTCGTCGCCGGGCGGCGCGGCGGGGAGACGCGGTGGGCGGCCTGCCTGGTGCTCGCCACCACCCGCGCCGACGTCAACGGCGTGGTGCGCCGCCGGATCGACGCGCGCAAGGCGTCGTTCGCGCCGATGGACGAGGCCGTGGCGCGCACCGGCATGGAGTACGGCGGGATCACCCCGGTCGGCCTGCCCGAGGGCTGGCCGCTGCTCGTCGACGCCGCCGTCGCGGCCGCGCCCGCGGTGGTGGTGGGCAGCGGCATCCGCGGGTCGAAGCTCGCGCTGCCGGGCGACCTGGCCGCCGCGCTGCCGGGCGCGGACGTCGTGGACGGTCTGGCCCGCCCCGTCGGCTGAGGCGCGGTGCCCCTGGCCGGCGCCGTGCCCGTTCCCCGCACCGGTTCACCCTGAGCGGACGTACTTGAACGCTGGAATGAGTTCAACGGTGTAAGCGTTGACCGGGGCATGACAGAGACGCTGAAGCTGCCGGTGCTTCCGCTCGCCGAATCGGTGGTGCTGCCCGGCATGGTGGTTCCGGTCCGGCTCGACCAGCAGGACATCCAGGCGGCGGTCGACGCGGCCAACAGTGTCGACCGGCGGGTGCTGGTGGTGCCGCGGCTCGACGGCCGCTACCCCGCGATCGGAACCGTGGCCGTCCTCGAGCAGGTCGGCCGGCTGCCCAACGGCGAGCGGGCGGCCGTGGTGCGCGGTGAGCGCCGCGCACGTATCGGCGCGGGCGTGACCGGTCCGGGCGCGGCGCTGTGGGTCGAGGCCGAGCCGGTCGAGGACGGCGAGGTCACCGGGCGCGCGTCCGAGCTCGCCAAGGAGTACAAGGCGCTGGTCGTCTCGATCCTGCAGCAGCGCGGAGCCTGGCAGGTGATCGACTCCGTGCAGCAGACGACCGATCCCGGCCAGCTCGCCGACCTCGCCGGCTGGGCCCCGTACTTCTCCGTCGAGCAGAAGGCGCAGCTGCTCGCCGAGACCGACGTGACCGCCCGGCTCGAGCTGCTCATCGGCTGGACCAAGGAGCACGTCGCCGAGCAGGAGGTCGCCGAGAAGATCTCGCACGACGTCCGCGAGGGCATGGAGAAGACGCAGCGCGAGTTCCTGCTGCGCCAGCAGCTCGCCGCCATCCGCAAGGAGCTGGGCGAGGACGAGCCGGACGGCGCCGACGACTACCGCAAGAAGGTCGAGCTGGCCGAGCTTCCGGCGCATGTGCGCGCGGCCGCGCTGACCGAGGTCGGCAAGCTCGAGCGCGCGTCGGACCAGAGCCCGGAGTCGGGCTGGATCCGCACGTGGCTCGACACCGTGCTCGACATCCCCTGGAACGAGCGGACCGAGGACAGCCACGACCCGGTCGCCGCCCGCGCGATCCTCGACGCCGACCACGCCGGCCTCGACGACGTCAAGGAGCGGCTGATCGAGTTCCTGGCCGTCCGCGCGCGTCGCGACCGCAAGGGCATGGCGAAGGTCGGCGGCCGCGGCTCCGGGGCGGTGCTGTCGTTGGTCGGCCCGCCCGGCGTCGGCAAGACCTCGCTGGGCGAGTCGGTGGCGCGGGCGCTCGGACGCAGGTTCGTCCGGGTCGCCCTGGGCGGTGTCCGCGACGAGGCCGAGATCCGCGGTCACCGGCGCACCTACGTCGGCGCGCTGCCGGGACGCATCGTCCGGGCGATCCGCGAGGCCGGCGCGATGAACCCGGTCGTGCTGCTCGACGAGATCGACAAGGTCGGTTCCGACTTCCGCGGCGACCCGACCGCCGCGTTGCTCGAGGTGCTCGACCCGGCGCAGAACCACACGTTCCGTGACCACTACCTCGAGGTCGACCTGGACCTGTCCGACGTGCTGTTCCTCGCCACCGCGAACAACGGCGAGGCCATCCCGGGCCCGCTCGCGGACCGGATGGAGGTCGTCACCCTCGACGGCTACACCGAGGCGGAGAAGGTCGCGATCGCGCGTGACCACCTGTTGCCGCGGCAGGTCGAGAAGGCGGGCCTGGAGCCGTCCGACGTCGAGTTCACCGACGTGGCGCTGTCGATGATCGCCGCCGAGTACACCCGCGAGGCAGGGGTGCGGCAGCTGGAGCGGGGCCTGGCGAAGGTGCTGCGCAAGGTCGCCGTGAAGCTCGACGCCGGGACCGAGGCGCCGGTGCACATCGACGCCGATGCCCTCGTCGGGTTCCTCGGCCGGCCGCGGTTCACCCCGGAGTCGGCGGAGCGCACCTCGGTGCCGGGCGTCGCGACGGGCCTCGCGGTCACCGGCACCGGCGGCGACGTGCTGTTCATCGAGGCGACGGCGATGGACGGCGACCCCGGCCTGACGCTCACCGGCCAGCTCGGCGACGTCATGAAGGAGTCGGTGTCGATCGCGCTGTCCTACCTGCGCTCGAAGGGGCAGGCGGGCGACCTCGCGTCGCGCAAGCTGCACGTGCACGTCCCGGCGGGCGCGGTGCCGAAGGACGGTCCGAGCGCCGGCATCACGATGACGACGGCGCTGGCCTCGCTCGCGTCGGGTCGCCCGGTGCGTTCCACGGTCGGCATGACCGGTGAGGTCACGCTGCAGGGCAAGGTGCTCCCGATCGGCGGGGTCAAGCAGAAGCTGCTGGCCGCCCACCGGGCCGGGCTCACCGACGTGATCATCCCGAAGCGCAACGAGCCCGACCTCGACGACCTGCCCGAGGCGGTACGCGGGCAGCTGCGGGTGCACCCGGTGGCCGACGTGGCCGAGGTACTGGCGCTGGCGCTGGAGCCGGCGACGGAGACCGCCGCGGCCTGACCGGCGCGAGCCGATCGGGTGGTCCCTGCCGGCTGCGGCGGGACCACCCGATCGCGTGGCCGGGGCCGTTAACGGTGCTGCTCGTGGGAACGACGTCGATCCCGACGTCGACCGGAGGAGAACCGCCATGACGCAGACGGCAGGCGCGGGTGTCGAGGCGTTGCGCGCCGCGATGGCGGGGGCGGTCGTCACACCCGACGGCCCCGACTACGACGACGTGCGCCGAGTGTGGAACGCCGACGTGGACCGGCGCCCCGCCGTGGTCGCCCGGTGCACGTCCCCGGCCGACGTCTCGGTCGCCGTGACGCACGCCCGGGCGCAGGGTCTGGAGATCGCCGTCCGGTGCGGGGCGCACAGCATGTCCGGGCACAGCGCCGTGGACGACGGGATGGTGATCGACCTGAGCGGGATGCGCGAGGTCGTCGTCGACCCGGTCGCCCGGCTGGCCCGCGTCGCCGGCGGGGCGCTGCTCGGCGATCTCGACGCGGCCACCCAGGAGCACGGGCTCGCCGTCCCCGTCGGCGCGATCAGCCACACCGGCATCGGCGGGCTCGCCCTCGGCGGCGGGATGGGCTGGCTGACCCGACAGGCCGGACTGACCATCGACAACCTGGTCTCCGCCGAGGTGGTGCTCGCCGACGGTCGCATCGTCCGCGCCTCCGCCGACGAGCACCCCGACCTGTTCTGGGCGATCCGCGGCGGCGGAGGCAACTTCGGTCTGGTCACGGAGTTCGAGCTCCGGCTGCACGAGGTCGGCCCGATGGTCGAGTTCGGCTTGTTCTTCTGGGAGCAGGAACACTCCGCCGAGGCGCTGCGGGCGGTCCGCGGGCTCGTCGCCGACCTGCCGCGCTCCTGCAACGTGATGGTCGTCGGGATGAACGCGCCACCGGCGCCGTTGGTGCCGCAGGAGCACCACTTCCGGCCGGGGTTCGCGCTGGTGCTCGCCGGGTTCGGCGAAGCCCGCGACCACGCCCGCGCCGTCGACCGGATCCGGGCCGCGCTCGCGCCGCTGTTCGAGCACGTGACCCCGATGCCCTACGTCGCCCTGCAGCAGATGCTCGACGAGGCCAACGCGTGGGGCCTGCACAACTACGAGAAGTCCACCCACGTCCCAGAGCTGACCGACGGCGTGATCGACGTGCTGACCGAGCACCTGCCCCGCCGGCGCTCACCGATGTCGGTGACGATCATGTACCGGCTGGACCAGGCGTACTGCGAGGCCGGTGAGGACGACACCGCCTACGGCGGCCTCCGCGCTCCGCAGTGGGCGGTGTTCAACATCGGCATCTCCCCGACACCGGACGGCCTGCCCGCCGAGCGGGCGTGGGCCCGCGGCATCTGGGACGCGTTGCAGGCGCACAGCCTGGGTGTCGGCGCCTACGTCAACACGATGAGCGAGCAGGAGTACCACCGCGTCGTCGCCGCGTACGGGCCGGCGAAGCTCGAGCGGCTCGCCCGGATCAAGGGGGTCTACGACCCGGGCAACCTCTTCCACCGAAACATCAACATCAAGCCCCTCTGATCCGGTGAGCGTCCGTGCCGCGCTGGGGTGGCCCGGGCGTCGGCGCGGCTAGCGGAAGACCACCGTCTTGTTGCCGTGCACGAGCACCCGGTCCTCCAGGTGCCAGCGCAGTCCGCGGGCGAGCACGAGCCGCTCGATGTCCCGGCCGCGGCGCACCATGTCGGCCACGGTGTCGCCGTGGTCGACGCGGATCACGTCCTGCTCGATGATCGGCCCGGCGTCGAGATCGGCCGTGACGTAGTGGCAGGTGGCGCCGATCAGCTTGACCCCGCGGGCGTGCGCCTGGTGGTACGGCCGGGCGCCGACGAACGACGGCAGGAAGCTGTGGTGGATGTTGATCGCCCGTCCCGCCCAGGCCCGGCACAGCTCGGGCGGCAGGATCTGCATGAACCGGGCCAGCACGACGGCCTCGGGGTCGTGCGCGTCCACGAGCTCGCGCAGGTCGGCGAAGGCCGCCGTGCGGGCACCGTGGCGCCTGCCGTTCCCGGGCGGCGGGAACGGCACGTGGTGGAACGGCACGCCGTGCGCGCGCACGATGTCGCCCAGCCCGTCCTGGTTGCCGACGACGGCGTCGAGGCGCACCGGTAGCTCCCCGGTGGCGACCCGGCCGAGCAGGTCGTGCAGGCAGTGCCCCTCGGCGGTCACCAGCAGCACCACCCCCTTGCGCTCGCCGGTGTCGGTGACCTGCCACTGCGTCTCCGCCCCGAACCCGGCGGCCACCTGCCCGAACCGTTCCCGCAGCTCGTCGACCGCGAACGGCAGGGACTCCGCCCGCACCACCTGGCGGGTGAAGAACCACCCGGTGGCGGGGTCGGAGTGGTAGCCGGCCTCGACGATCCAGCCGCCGGCGTCCGCGAGGAACCCGGCGATCCGGGCGACGATGCCGGTGGTGTCCGGGCAGCTCAGGGTGAGCACGAAGTGACGCTCGTCGCGCGGGACGTCGGGCACCGGGGCCATGGGTTCCACGGGCGGGATCCTCGCAGCCGCCCCGCGCCCGCCGGAACGCCGGGGCCGGTCAGCGGGAGAGCCACTCCAGCGTGAACGCGGTCTCGGCCGTCAGCAGGTTCCGCACCTGCTCGGCGATCACCTCCTCGATCCTGCCGCCGATGAACGGCACGTCGACCCGCGCGTCGGCGCGGACGAGCAGCTCGCTGCCGCCGGCGTCGACGTCGTGCAGGCGCATCCCGCCGGCCGCCGACGCCGGCGTCCCCCGGATCGTGACGTCCACCTCGCCGGTGTAGCGGCCGGAAGCCTCGCGGGTCCAGCGCTCATGGCGCTCGATGACGAGGTCACCGGCGAGGAAGCTGCGCACCATCGACGGCAGCTCGCGCGCGTCCAGGCCGTGCCGGACGCGGTAGCGGGCGCCGGCGTGGTCGCCGGCGTGGTCGAGCAGCGCCGCGCCCGGGCCACCGAGCCGTTCCAGGCGCGCCTTGAGGAAGTCGGGATCGGTCATCACCGCGTACACCTCGTCGGCGGGGTACCGCGAGGACGACCGGTAGTCGATCGAGCGCGCCATGTCCGGAGGCTACCGTTGGCGTCCGTGCCCGCCGTCCGCACCACCGAGCGACTCGCCCCGTACACCACCCTGCGCCTGGGCGGGCCGGCCACCCGTCTCGTCGAGGCGCCGACCTCCGACGACGCCGTCGCGGCCGTCCGGGCGGCCGATGCGGCGGGCGAGCCGGTGCTGCTGCTCGGCGGCGGGTCGAACGTCGTCGTCGCGGACGCGGGGTTCGCCGGCACCGTGGTGCGGCTCACCGGCGGCGGTCTGCGCCCCGAGCGGCGCGCGGACGGCTCCGTGCTGCTCACCGTGGAGGCGGGCGCGGACTGGGACGCCGTCGTGGCCGCCACCGTGGCCGACGGGCTCGGTGGCGGGCTCGAGTGCCTCGCCGGGATCCCCGGGCTGACCGGGGCGACGCCCGTGCAGAACGTCGGCGCCTACGGCGTCGAGGTGGCCGACCTGCTCGTCGACGTCGACCTCTACGACCGCCGGTCCGACACCGTGCGCTGCCGCGTCCCGGCCGCCGAGCTGGGCCTGGGTTACCGGACGAGCGTGCTCAAGGGCCGCACCGACCGGATCGTCCTGCGGGTCCGGCTCGCCGTCCCGGGGGACGGTGCCAGCGCGCCGATCCGCTACGCCGAGCTCGCCGGGGCGCTCGGCGTGGAACCCGGCGCGACGGTGCCGGCGGCCGTGGCGCGGGAGGCCGTGCTGGCGTTGCGCCGCGGCAAGGGCATGGTCCTCGATCCCGGCGACCACGACACCTGGAGCGCGGGTTCCTTCTTCACCAACCCGGTGCTGCCCGAGGCCCGGGCACCCGCCGGCGCGCCCCGGTGGCCCGCCGGACCGGGCCTGGTGAAGCTGCCGGCGGCCTGGCTCATCCAGCGGGCCGGGTTCCAGCGCGGGCACCCGGGGTCGAGCGGGCGGGCGGCTCTGTCCGGCAAGCACGTGCTGGCGCTGACCAACCGCGGCGGGGCGAGCACCGCCGACCTGCTGGCGCTGGCCCGGGAGATCCGCGACGGGGTGCGCGCCACCTCCGGGATCGAGCTGGTGCCCGAGCCCGTGCTGGTCGGCTGCCGGCTCTGACCGCGGGTCCGGTTTCCGCCTGCTCGCCGACCGGGTACGCGGCGCCATGACCGACCGCCCGGACGTTCCCGATCTGACCGAGCAGTCCGACCGCCGGGCGCACCCCCTGCCCGAGGAGCGCGCCGTCGAACGGGGTGACGAGGACCGGCGTGGTCAGGCCGAACGGATCCTGGACGACTCCGAACAGCGGGTGGCCGACGCGGCCGGCGCGCCGGCGCCGGGGGATGCCGCCGAGGAACATCGCCGGTCGGCCGATACCGCGTGACCCCGAGGCCGCCCGGTCAGCGTCTGTCGCCGCCGGAGCGGTCACCGCCGATGACCGGGTCGGTGTACTGGAGGTCGCCGAACCAGACGGCGTCGGGGTCCTCCTCGACCAGCCAGGCCGGGCGGGCGCGCTGCCCGCCGTCGCCACCCGTGCCGGCGCCCGCGCCTGTCATCGGCATCCCGGCGTAGCCGTAGCGTCCGCCGGCGGTGGATCCGGACGGGCCGGCGCCGGACGGGCCGGCGCCGGAGCCCGGCGTCCGCGACCCGGTGCCGGGCGCACCGGGAGCGGAACCGTAGGCAGGTCCGCCGGTGCCGCCGCGCCCGGAGCCCGCGCCGTCCCGGTCGCCGGCGCTGGTACCGGTACGCGCGGACCAGGGCCGGCCGGGTCGCCAGGTCGTGAGCGGCAGGGGAGCGGGCCGGTGGGGGTCGGGCCGGGTGGCCGGGGAGCGGCCGAGCGTGGCCGCCGACGGGCCGGGCCGGGTCCCGGT